>TARA_R110001592_G_scaffold33169_1_pt1 | contig 17810 bp, 8 predicted proteins | sample TARA_R110001592 | Tara Oceans TARA_R110001592 (sample SAMEA4398387) | marine metagenome | biome: Polar Biome; feature: [SRF] surface water layer (ENVO:00010504); material: water (ENVO:00002006), including particulate matter (ENVO:01000060) such as... | depth 5 m | reverse complement strand
ATCATCCACAGCCGGAAGAAAAACAAATATAAATATCGACATGTATCAATTGACGATCCGGACAATGAGATCAATGTAGATGCCCTATTCCACCGAAATGGCCAGTATGTTGCAGCTCCATCGAGCTCTATAGAAAAAGCAGAAAAAACAGAAGAAATCAGGAATTTATTTTTTGAAATTAGAAAAAGAGTTAGAAATGAGAGAGAAACTAAGTGTGTAGATGCCATCATAGAGATATTTAACAATGTGGATGAGCTTGATTTCTTAAACAAAAGAGCAATATTTGTCTATGTTAGGGAAATGTCAGGTTTAAATTCAAAACAATTGTCAGTATGCATGTCTTCTATTAGAAAGATATATAGACAATTGAATGGTTCTGGAAAGGAGTTCGACATACTATGAGTAAAAATAAAAAAGACCCCATTATGACTTTTGACGATGTTGCAAAAAAAACAGAAACGTTTGCTGACTTACTTGGCTCAATTGAAAATCTAGAAGACAAAAAGAAGCATTTGTGGAAAGAAATATATGAGAATGCTATTGTAGATCGTATGAACTCATATATGCTTTTCACTGACGTTTACAGCTGCATGACTGGTGACAAAGCAGACCATGTGACTCTGGGCCCTATGATGGCCAAGTATATCGAAAGAATGAATAAAGCAAATGATCAGCTTTTAAAACTAGCAGATCTGATTTCCAGAGAAGAAGAAAAAGCATCACAGATAGACCCTGATAACTTGTTTGCACAAATATCGGGGAAATAAATGACAGTCAAAAGAACTAGAGTAGGGACCGACACAGTTGGCAAGACAGTTCAGCAGATAGAAACTTCTCAAGCTTTGAAAACAGCACAAGGAGCAGTTTCAAATGCTGGGTTTTCTAGAGCAATCGTTGCAGAAGTGATAACAGATCCAGAAATTCTTGCACAATATTTTTCACAAGAAGATGAAGAAAATCCATTAAAAGGAAGAATAAAAAGTGAAAACTTAGTCCAAGGCCTTCCTCGTGGTGCACTTTTAGTGAAGAAAATAGGAGAAAAAGGATCCTCTGAATTAGATGCTGCAATCCCTATGCTTTCGTCACACTTGATGGTACCAGCAAAACCAGGAGAACAAGTTTGGATATTTGATGATGGAGGCGAATACGTGTACTGGCTCGGCCGAGTTGGTGCTTCTGGGCCAGTTGAAGACGTTAATTTCACTCATAAAGATAGAGAGTTAGAGACACCAAATACACCGGCTTTAGATGCAAAATCAAAAGCAGAAGCTCAAAAAGGCACAAAAGGGAAAATTATACCTAGATTCAACGATGGCATCGCCGGAAGCCTTGGTGGAACAAAAAATTCGCCAATAGGTCTTGATGCAAAATCTTTAAAGTCGGATGTTGCACTATCTCAACACATTTCAGATTCTGTACCCAGATATACTCCTAGGGTTGGAGACTTAGCTTTACAAGGATCTAACAATACACTTATTTCACTTGGCACAGACAGAGGATGGAAAAAATCAGATGAAGATTTTTCTTCTTCTAATGCGGACTCTGATGGATTATCAGGAACAGGCACAATAGATATAGTGTCCGGAAGGGGTGCTGCAACCTCTGCTACGAAGCCAACATCGATCTCGGCCGATGGAGACAACCCAACTCGAACCGGTTCAAGAACTATTGAGAATGAACTTGGTGGAGTCGAAACTGATAAAGTTTCGAAACTCAATAACCAAGACTCTAATAGGGCGGAAGGAGATCCTGATTTTCACATGGACTCTAGCCGCGTATACGTATCTATGAAATCACCAATTGATGAAAATTTCTCTTTAGGAGATGAAACAATAGATCTATTAGAAGGTTCTGCAGAAGATAAAGAAGCTGCATCGATTGCAATGAAATCTAATGAGATAAGAATTATTGCTAGAGAGGATGGTTCAATTAGAATAGTGAAAGAAAAAGGAGAATCAGATACTGGTGCGCAGATTATAATGAACTCTGATGGAACAATTCACATTCAAGGTAAAAAAATACTAATAGGAGAAAAAGGAGGATCTGGACAGGGTCCTTCTGGGACTGAACCTTATGTTAAATATTCAGAACTTGAATCTTATCTTAATAATATACACAGTGCACTCGAAAGTTTCTGTGGAACTTTGAATGCTCATGCCATACCTTTCTTCGGCCAGTCGCCCCAAATAACTCTTGCCGCCTCGACGCTTAAGACAGAATTGTCTCTTTACAAAAAGGGCATCACAAAATTTCCTTCGTCTAAAATATATGGAGAATAAAAATGTCATTAGAAAGAAACTCACAAGATGTCAATGAAATAGTAGCAGCTTTACATCTAGCATCAGAATTAGCGGGTATTACCATCGCGACCGATGATGATTTAAGAAATCTGTCTGATAAAGTTCCATACTTCGGAAAGCTAGATAGAGAAAATGTGGTAGGGCTTCCTTCACTAATTGGCTCTTGGGTCACTATGTTTATGGAAGTAGAAAATGCATTCCATAAAGCGCAATCAACAACAGAACAGCCTTCAGATCCTAATGAGGTTATCAGAACAATAGCGAAAGAAATTGCACTTGCTGTGCACCACTATGTGTCGAATGCTACTGTGACAACATCTGTTAATCCTGCTGGTATACCTCCTATGTCAAATGGTGGTGGTACTCTAACGGGATTAGGCAAAGGCAGTGGAAAATTATCATGAATTTACTAGGATGCACCTAATTAGATACCGAGGAGACATAGACAATGAGCTTAATTAGAAAGCAAACTAGAAAAAAATATTCATTTCAGTCTGCAGGCGTAAAAAGAGAAGATACGTCTATTGCAGAGGCAAAAGTTAGGCCGCCGCCAATTGGAATAAAAACCCCAATAAGACTTTCAGAGTCTGAAGGAGTTTTTGAAATGCATACAGATATAACAAAGCAAGTATCCGACAATTTAAGAAATTTGATTATGACTAATCATGGTGAAAGGCTAGGATTCTTTGATTTCGGGGCTAATATTCAACCTATATTGTTTGATTTAGGTTCTGAAGATGGTGATCTTGAAGCGATTAATAGAATTAAAACAACTGTTTCTAAGTATCTTCCTTTTGTTTCCCTGCAAGGTTTTCAAACTTTTGTTGATAGAGAAGACAATAAAGAAGTGGCAAAGATAGGGATACAAATCACTTATTTGATTCCAAAAATAGACAAAGCATTGAGATCTTTAGAGGTCATGCTATACATGGGAGGATAGAATGGCAGACGATATAAAAGCTAAATTTGGATTACAGAGGCAGAGATCATATATTAATCGAGACTTTGATGACTTTAGATTGGATTTGGTCAAATATGCTAATGTTTATTTTAAAGACAAGATACAAGATTTTTCTGAAGCTTCCATGGGAGGTCTATTTCTTGATATGGCTGCCTATATAGGTGACAATATGGCTTTCTATTTAGATCACCAGTTTAGAGAAATGAATCCTGTTACTGCAGTAGAGTCAAAAAACATCGAAGCGATGGTTAGGAATGCTGGTATAAAAATAACCGGTAACTCTCCTGCATCAGTCGATATAGACTTCTATATAGAGGTCCCGACGATAACAGATCCTGCGTCAGGTCTTAAAGTACCAGACCCTGTGTATCTTCCAATGATTAAAGAAAATGCTAAATTAAAATCAAATACCGGTATATACTTTAATTTGACACACGATATTGATTTTTCTGAAAAGAACATAAATAATGTTTTGACAGCAGAACAAACAATGATTCAAGATAACACGGGAGTTATAACGTCTGTTGTTTTAAAAAAATCCGGACTGTGTGTTTCTGGAGAGATAATAGAACAGTCTATTACTATTAATGGCACGTTTGTACCATTTAGGACTGTTTCGCTTAATAAACAGCATGTGTCAGCTATCTTAAGGGTATACGACTCAGAAGGCAATGACTATTATGAAGTTGAATCTCTTTCTCAGGATACTGTATACAAGCGGAATAGATTAAGTTCCGGTGATTCTTCAGTAGAAGTGATAACAGCGCCATATCGATATATAACTTTCACTGACGTTAATTCAAAATCTACAACTCTCAGATTTGGTTCTGGTGACTCTGCAGCAATATTTGACACTGCTGTACCAGACGCATCAGATTTAGCATTGCCACTATATGGGAAGCAAACGTTCTCTTCCTTTTCTTTAGATCCGAATAGACTTTTAAAGTCTCCTTCGTTAGGTGTTTCTCCAACTGGAACCACTCTTAAAGTTATATATCGATATGGCGGTGGTGCAAACCACAATGTAGCGCCAGATACAATTAGGCAAGTTTCAGAGATTCAATGGAAATTTCCAACAAATGCTAGTTTCAATAAAGTTCAAGAAATCAAAAGAAGGCTAGGGGTTGGAAATCCAAACTTCGCCACGGGTGGAGCAGCTGCTCCTTCTTTGAGAGATCTAAAGTCATATATAACTACTGCAAGAACAATGCAGAATAGGATTGTGACGAGAGAAGACCTTCTAGCTAGAATTTATACTTTACCTACTGAATTTGGTATTGTGTATCGAGCCAATGTTGTCCCAAATCCAGAAAATGCTTTGGCATCAATACTATATGTTATTTCTCGAGACGCATCAGGAAAGCTTACTACTTCCAGTGATGCATTGAAACAAAATCTATCGATATATTTGAACGAATTTAGGCTGATTGGTGATGCTATGGATATTCTAGATGCATCTGTAATTAATTTCAAGATCACACTGCAGTGCAGATTTTCGCATAATGTTAACAAATATAGCTTGATCTCTAAGATTCTTAGAGAGGTAAAGAAATTATATACGCCAGAAAAAATGGCTCTAGGAAAGCCATTGGTAATGAGTGATATACTTAATACAGTAATCAGCCAACCCGGAGTTGTATCTTGTCTTACACCAGAGATTACAAATTTATCTGGTACAATAAGTGATAGAGAATACTCAGCTGATACAAAAAGAATAGAAGTTGAGAATGATGTTATTTTTGCTGAAAATTATGAAATATTCGAGCTCCGGCACCCAAATTCAGACATAGAAATAACTGTACTCTAAGGAGATTTAAATGATACTACACCATACTGGATCCAAAGACACGTATATAACCAACAAGATAGTAGCTGGAACACGTAGAGCAACGACTTCCAACGTTGGATATGCATCAACTATCGATATGTTTAAGCTATATGGAGAAAATACCTTGAAAGGGTTCAAAGGTACCTGCGATGGAGTTGACACAGATGAAGAAGCTTCGTGTTCTGGAACTTGGGATTATAATTTGCCAGAATTATCTCGAGGGTTGATACAATTTGACCTTGCAGATCTCAAGACAGAAATTGAAAAGCATGCAGTTGTAACTAATAGTTCTCTGAAACTAAAACTTGTACTGAAAGACATACAAGGTTCTCAAGTTTCACCATCAAATTTCACACTCCAGCTGTGGCCTATTTCTAGAGTTTGGGATGAAGGAATAGGAGATGATGTTGCAAACTTTTCTAGCTTGTCACAGTCGAATTGGCTAAAGTCTAATGAAAGTACTTCATGGTCTCAACCCGGTGGAGATTGGATCACTTCATGGAATGCTGCAGATGATTCCGCCTCTGCAGATTCTAGAACCTACATTGCAACACAGGATTTTGTTTCTGGCGAAGAAGATTTAGAGATGGATATTACTGATTGGGTCAAAGCACTTTGGTCATCTGGCAATACAAGCGTCCAAAATAATTACGGTTGGATACTTAAGTTTTCTACTGAAGAAACAGAAGCAAAAAGCTATTTTGTTAAGAGGTTTGCTTCGAGACATACTAGGAACCCTTTTCTAAGGCCAAAATTAATTGCTTCTTGGGAAGAATACACATTAGATGACAGACTCGACTTCGAAGCTGATAATGCTAATAAGATATACGTTCAAAACTATGTCCAATCACAGCCGACATCTCTAACTGGCGCACCTACTTGTACGTTATCTTATAGTACTTACACATCAAGCTCACTTGGAGAAGCGGTATCCATCGCTGGAAAATCTCAAATAGGCATGTACTCTGCGCAATTTGCGGCGATAAGTTCTGAGAATAGCGTATTATCTCCTCACTTAGTGGTTTCTGGAAGTCTTTTGCTTCAAGAGCAATGGGTAGTCGGATCCAAAACAGTGTACAGTGGATCTATAAAACTAGTCAGGCCGTTAGCCAGATCATCAGACATGCCTAGAAATCTAAGATTCAGTATCATTGATTTAAAAACAAAATATTCCCATCTAGATGTTCCAAAAATTAGGCTTTTTGTAAGAGATCGATCTTTAATAGACGAACCTGTTAGAATCCCGATCAAGCTAGAGTCACAAGTGGTCCAAAAGGTGTATTACCAGATAAAAGACACGAATTCTCTAAATATTCTTATTCCCTTTTCAGACTCTATATCTGTGCCAGATGAATCTACTAGGATGTCTATAGATTCAAGTGGTATGTTCTTCTCTTTCCCCGTAAGTGTTCTTCCTCGTGGTAGAACTTATACTATCGATATAGCATTTTATGATCGAGGCGAAAGAAGGATATACGAATCAAATCAAGCATTTAGGGTCATATAACATGAGTAATTTATTTACAACTTCTCCACTCAATAATAATAGAACTGATATGCCTGTCGTAAGAAAAGTGACAGGTGATACTTTAGAGTCTAGTTTGGCTGGCTCATCTGTAGAGTCTTGGGAGAATGAACCTATAGGCACAGGTCTTAAAAATACGCAACAACTGCTAGTAGATTGGGACGACTTTGCAAAGCATGTATTCTTTAATAGCGCAGAAGCAAAAGTTAACTTAGCTTTTGACCAGATAGTGAACGGATATCCGTTCGATGGCACAAGTCAAGAAAAAAGAGAATATTTGGCAACAATTAGTGGTTACACAAAGCATATTTTAGGAAAAATTGATTCACATAAAGGGTATATGAACTTTACCGGTGGAAATAATACTTATCTTGAGGTTGTAGACCACACTGGTTTCTTAGCACCTGATCTTGCAACAGTTGTTGGTGATGCCAAAGCTTCTAGATTTATGAATACCAACGGCTCAACGCACGAATTTTGGGTGTATATACCAGAAAATAAAAGATTATCATCAAATCAATATGCTGTGATATATCAAAAAGCAGAAAATCCAGACGCTGCAGCAGGGTCATGTTCTGCAGGTGATGCTAGCCATGCTAATGATGAAAATGCTTGTGTAAGCGCTGGTCACACATGGACAACATTAAAAGAGACAAAAAAAGGAATCACTATCTGGCACGAAGAAAGCACACTCAATTCAGAGTCTAATAAATATGAATACGATGTGCATTTCATGATAGGGTCAGGTGATTATAAATCAATAACTCATTCGATTCCTAATTTGGAGCACGATAGATGGTACCATGTCGCATTTATATATGAAAGAGCGCAAAGTGAAAGAGTTCTTTCATACGTAAACGGAAAGTATTTGTCGACGACTGCATCTGTACAAGCAGAATTAGATGACATAACTTCATATAATGGAAAAATACGAATCGGATGGTCTGATACTCGTCAAGTTGGGTATGCTAGCACTTCTTTATCGCTTAGCTCTGGTAATTCTCCTGTATATTTCCAAGGATTAATAGATGAGCTCAGGGTGTGGCTTGGACCTAGAAATTCTGCAGATATATCTAAATATTTTTTGAGAAATGTAAATAGTCAAACTAACTTATTGGTTTCTTATAGGTTTAATGAACCTTCTACATCAACTTATAATTACGCTGCTTCGCTAGTGATACTAGATTACTCTGGCAATTCTCTTCACAGTAAAATTAACAATTATGCAGATGGTTCGGTCAGAACTAGTTATACAGATTCTAGCGGTGTAGTTGTTATGCCTCCTGTTTCTTTTGAAAAAGATGAAGACAATAAAGTATTATTTCCGGATTGGCCACCTACTAAAACTCTCAACGAAACTCTTTTGCTAGAGGGAAATCATTACGACAGAAATAATCCTAACATTATCACTTCTTTAGTGCCTAGACATTATTTTGAAGAGGCTACATTTTTTGAAGGAGTAGACAAGGATTGGGAAGAACCCAAGTCGTATGAGACATCTAACACGCCTACTTATCCAATACCGGGTCATGGTGATATGCCTACAGGTCTGGTTTTAATGTCTTTTCTGTTAGTCTGGGCAAACTTTTTTGACGAAATTAAACTCTATATTGATCATTTTTCCAATTTGGATAAAGTTTCATATGACAATTATGACCAAATACCTCCTCAACTTATAACTTTCATGAGTGACTACTATGGAATTAATTTGCCAGATCCGTATACGAATGAAACACTTGACAAGTATCAACAGGGCGAAGGAATTGAGAATACGTCAGGTGTGCATGTGCCGCTTAAGAAAACTATAGATGCCATGTGGAGAAGAGTGTTGATTAATCTTCCTTTCCTTCTTCGAAGCCGCGGCACAATTCAAGGAATTAGAGCTCTGTTCAACACTTTAGGAATTGAATCAGATGGAATATTTAAGTTTCGAGAATATGGAGGAAATATTTCAACAAGAATCAATTCTTCTAGAAGAAAAAGAAAGAAGAGAATCAAGTCTCTTAACTTTAAACACATATCCTATGCTAAATCTAATTCTCTTTGGGCTTATAGACATGAACCGGGTGCACCCGATGCTGCAGCAGCACCCATTATGTCATCTATAGATGCACAATTTGGAGACATTGTCTATAATACACCTGCAGGCCCTCCTGTCAAGACGCAGTATACTAGCGGTTCTTGGTCTTATGAAGGAAGATATACGTTAGATTCTACACAGGATACTTGTTCCCTCTTTAGAATCGAAAGAAACAGCGAAATCCTAGTTAATCTGGTTGCACATAGAGAAACAGATGCTAATACGAATGCTATGCTAAGATATGGTCTACAGTTACACGTGGATGGTCATAAAAATACGTCAGATCCTGTATTCTTAGAAATAGAAAAGCTAGATTTGTGGGATTCATCTCCATGGTATATATCAGTTTACCATGAATTAGGAGACAATCCTAGGATTGGGGTTCGTGTATTAAAATCTAATGATAAATATATTATAGAAAATAAAGATGTAAGCAAGAATATCGCAAAAGATTCTAGTGGCCCTCTGTACCTGCAGGACAATACTCATTCTGATACTTTGAGGTATTATATTGGACCGTCTGGTGCATCTTACGGGTCTAGAAATCCTACAGGAAGTGCCGGCACAGATACAGAGCATTCAAGAACGACAGCATACTCTGGAATGGCTAGCCATATCAGGTTTTGGACAAAATCTTTGACAGAAAATGAATCAATAGAGCATGTTAGAAACCCTTTTTCTGTAGCCACAAATGATCCAGTTAGTTCTTTCTCTTTCTTGATTGCACCAAATCAACAGCTTAATTCTGGCACAGGCCTTTATGAGAATGTGCCTTTAGAAAAATATACTTCCACGTATAACCATGCGCTTCCTCAAGGGTCTTGGGAACGTCTGAGAAATTCTTTTGACATGCTCCAAGGAGATACAACCATATCTGGTGCCGGCAGTATAGAAGTTATAGATACTTCTCAAAACGAAAACAACTTGACTGTCTACGGATCTGCGAATGAAACAAGAGCTTTCTTCACTCAAGAAATGGTATACAATATTTCACCTACAGATTTCGACTTTAATAGCGCATCTAACAAAATAAGGGTAAGGTCATACCTAGATAAAAAATTAGCAAAAGATAATTTTGCTCAATATGGAAAAATAACCAAAATACCTTCGCAAGTGGGCGTTGATGATCGCAGATTTTCCATAGAATCTTCTTTAGTACATGCATTAAATGAAGATATGATGAACATAACTGGAGATTCAGATATATTCAACAACTATTTAGGTAAGCCAGAGTTAGAGTATGCGGTAAGTTATCCTGAATTGACAAAAATAAGAGATTTATACTTCGAAAGAATTGTTGGAAGAGTTAATTACAATAGCGTTATTGAATTCCAGCGATGGTTCAATGGCAATTTTTCTTCTTTAGTTGAGCAGTTTATTCCGCATACTGCTGAATTTCTGGGGATTAATTTTGTGATTGAATCTCATATGCTAGAGAGACATAAATTTGAATATAAACAAGGTGACGTCCACGTGGATGTATCAGATAGAGTCGCATTCGAACAAATTCCTTTATTCATTGGAACAATCAGATCGGAGATAACTTAAAATGGGTATAGATTTAGATAGGAATAAAAGAACTTTTAGATCAGATGTCAAATCAAGGTCAGGCGGCCGTCTGCCCGGTTTGGAAATGTTCGAACAAGGATTAGACTTAAAGTCAGGTGATATAGCCCGAGGATGTCTTCCAATACTGGGAAGATCCGGCCATGAGTATTCTGCTGTTAATGCGGTGTATAAGTCATCATCAAATATTGATGAGTTGGGAAAACAAAAAACAATAGACTTACAAATACAAATTGATTCAGGTGCTTCTTATTATGGAGCATCAGAGACTAATTTTAATGCACTTGTAGGAGACGAATTCACCATACAAAATCCAGAATACCAGTTTGATGCATCCCAACCAGCCTCTTGGAGATTTAAGTTTACTGGTACTGCAGGAGTGGATCCTAGATTACCTTACCAAGCAGACGGTCTTTATGCTAGTTATCCCGGGAGGCTAGGGGATTCTTTTAATTACAGTTTGTATTCACATCTTCTGAAACCTTTGCCACGAGAACCGTTTCATACAGAGTTCGAAACTACTAACTCTGTTCTTTTAGCGAACTACGGACTTGCAGGCTCAGATGGTTTTGGTGTTTTTTATGAAATACCCATTGGATTACCTTCCACAGCTTTCCCAGCTAGTCAAAGATCAAATAACGATGCATCATCTATAGACATCCCTGTTGCGAATTTTGATTTAACACGGACTGCAGTGTTTCAGAGATTGGCATCAAATCCTTATTGGCTGTATGCAGTGGTAACAAGGGCTTTATACCAAGTGCTTCCTTCGTATTTTAAGATACTAGACCCAGAGGGTACAAATCACCCAAACATCAACAAAGAAACAGGTGCCCACTACCTTTGGGATAAATTTGATTTATCTGATATGACCAATGCAGCTGCAATAAGAATCAAGATCAAGCATGAAAAGAATGGAGCAGTGCAGAATCCTGTTTCCAATGCAGTGACTTCTGCAGATATATCCTTAGAGTCTTGGAACTTTACAGTGCCACACGAATGGACAAGGTCCGGGTATAGAGAAGCAGAAAGGATTAACCATGTATACTATGAAGATTTCAGATCTGATTTTTTAAAACAGACAGAAATCAGGCCTGTTTCTACAAATGTTGCAGCAATAGCTTTGTATTCTCCACAAATATCACAAGGCACTTCTACTCCACAGTTCTCAGCAGGTGTAGAAATAACCAAATATGAAGAAACTCTTTCAGGTACTGCTGCACCAATCGATCAGGTAATTACTTCAGAGTTACTTTCTATTAGGAAAACTCAAAAAAGAGAAATCGTAGCTAATACTCACCGCACCGATCATACATATTATGAAGACGTACATTATGTCGACCCAGACGGCCAGACTCATTCTGAGTTAAATGATAAGTGGAAACAATGGGTCAATGTATCAGATCATGGAAACGTCGATCAAGCTGCGTTTGTGGCTCATTTAGAAAACATGTTCGACAAAAGATACTCTCCGACTAGATTGATGGATGAACATCCTATGTCTGGTAGAGTTGATATATTTGATCGAGTAAATTCATTCTACAGCAACATGCCTGAAACTATTGTTTCAAATACTAGAAAATCCCTATCAGCCCAGTCTTTTGATCTAGAATCTATTTTAATAATAAAAAATAAATATCTAAAAAGAAGTGAAGAAATTGAGATAAAGAAATTTGAAGATCTCAAAGGTAAAAGAGATGAAGGAGAAGAAGAGTATCATCTGATAAAAATAAAACCCACCACCACCGTTTTCACCCATCCACCATCATCACAACTTGTTCCATCAGGCATATACAGGAGTTACAAATGGGAATACCTTCCAGCTGGCCTTGTATTTCATATTAAATACGCAAATGGCTTTTTTAAAGTCACATTTGTATCGATTACTGCAGGCTTTCCATCACAAGGCCAACAGAATGCTGATTTTGAGTATATGAAGCGCATTCCTCGTGTTAATCCTGGTGAATCGATTATGTTTGAAGATTACTTTGATCAACAAGAGCCGGAAGTCTTAGACTATATAGAAGAAGAAAGATGGTCAAGAATAGATGATGAAATGATGGTATGGTTGACTCAAAAATATTGGGATAATGACAATGATCCAAGTACAATAGATGTAGCAACTGGAAGATCTATTAAAATAGATCGACGAGAATGGCAACAAAGTGATTATTTATACACAAATACGGGTCATACCGCAGTTCACTCTTCTAGAGTCAATGGTATAATAGCTCAAGAGCATAAGAGGTAGATACATGGCTATTTTTAATAGGTCAAAAGAAAAATGGGATCCTAAGAAACCACTAAACAAAACAACAAAAAATAGAACGGTTCATTTTCAAAGAGATAGTTCTTCTTCAGTATCCCCCAAAGAGTTTTCGATGAATTCTAGACTTTGGTTTTATCTAGATGCTGTATCACAAGATTCAACCGACATATACAATTTTGTTAATTTGAATGCTACTCAAAACGGATATGTGTCTACTTCGTCTTTGAAACATGAGGGCACAGATCCCTCAATAGATGACATCACAGCTGTGAGGTTCGATCACCAAGCCATTCGATTTGGCTACGATGGAAACCAAGGCTTTGTACAGTCAGACTCCCATGTAGGCGAATTAGCCGAGATACTGTTCACTAAAAATAGCTCTAACGAATACAAAGCAGTAAATTCTGCATTTTGGATGTCATTTTGGTATAAATCACCTGATAGATACCCAGGAAGTGGAAATAAAGGCCAATCAATTGGTGGCTTCCTTCGAAATGATCCAGCAGATAACAGCACTCCAAATAGTGCTTCACCTAGTTTGGGCATATACATTACGTCTACTGGAAAAGTGTCAGTAAGAATGCATACGGTAAATACTGATGGATCTGATGTTACGCCTAGGATAGATACAGATATATCTTTTGTGGAAAGATTGTCATCAAGATCTACGAAAGATAATGATTGGAATTTAATCTCTATCTGCATGCCAGTAACAGCCGGCGCAGTTAGTAATCTCAATACAATTAGTATAAAAGATTTTGTAGGGTCTTCTAGGATATGGATTAATGGAACTGAGGATATTAACTGTAGTACAAATAGTTTCGGAGACTTCCATGCAACAGATGCCGGTCTAGGAAGCAATCATTGGCTAGCATTAGGCAATTCCAATGCATTTTGGTCGACTACAGACACTGATCCATTGGATGCTAGCGAATATATTGTCAATGCCGGCATTGGGTTTGAAGGATGGATAGGCCAGTTCATAGTGATGAATTATCATAGCACAGACTTAAACTCTACTGCGAAATTTTTATATGAAGCATTTAGAGAAGGAGTTTTTGGAGTACATTCTGGAACACACAACAGTGAGCCGTTGAGAGAAATTAAAGAACAGCGCCGTATACGATATTACCCTCCAAACAATGGTGGGTCTGACCAGCACCTTCTGACAACAGAAAATCGAAATATGTTTGAAGAAGGCAGGTCGATGCTATATAATTCCGGAACATCTTTGTACGACACGCCAGAAACTTTCAACTATGATGCATCTAAATTTTATAAACAAAGCAATATAATTATGCCACATCTTCAGACTAATCCATCTGATGAAGTCCTACAACATTGGCTAGCAGAAGATAGAAGCGTTTTCTTCTCAGAAGACCTACAGTCACCCAGCTCTGGCGGCTTTACAGTTGAGCATACTGGCATTTCTACTTCTGATGTTTTGTACAAAGACACAAAACAAGAGCAAACAGTTGGTCCTTACAACGACTATATTAGGGATGAACAGAATACAGAATTTAAGGATGCATTTTTCATAGATATTCCTATCGGCCATGGAGGCTCCGCGCAGTGTATACTTTCGACGGACTCAGTTGGGGAAGTGCCTTTGATCGATGGGAACAGTGCTACAGTTGATTACAGTGGATTTTGGATAGGTGATCAGACTGTTTTTTACCCAGATGCTGGCTATGTAAAATTAGATTGGCTTGCTAATGATACTTTAGACTTGGATGTGACAGCACCATACAATACCCCTCCGCGGTACTGGGTAGAGGTCATAGACACGGTACCTGATCCTGACGATGCATATGACAAATGGCGATTTTATAATTACACTAGTGAACCTACCACAGACGCATCTCCAGATACGGTCCCAACGATTACACCGTCGGAATACGAGGCTTGGCTAGGTCTTATCTCATACTTAAAGCATGTTCTTCTGGTGTATCATTGGCCAGCTATTAAATCTGATGTCACCGGTGGCGCGACACATCAAGAGGCTTGGTGGAATATTTTTGTCAAACCCAGCGGTACATACAAAAACATATATCAGTATAATCCCTACCATACAAATGTAGTGTCTTCTATAATGGCAATTGATACCGGCGACTTTGGTGAAGTGTATACTAGGCAGGCAAAATATGTGCCATCTACCGCTGCAGCTGAGCGTAAAGTCTTTGCTGCAATACATCTTCTAAAAGGGTTAGGAGGAATTAGATTAAATAACACATCTACGTTATTATATCCAAATAGAAGTACTCCTCATCAGGTATCCGCGCTGAGAATAAGCGAAGCAACATATCATGATATGGGTGTTTATGTACATCCTTCAATAAATGGAGCTAGCGTTATAGGAACGTTTGTAATGCTTCCATCTATTGCAACTGTCAAATCATGGGGCTTAGAAGTTAACTATGAAATATCTTCGCTAGTAGATGAATACACAACGAGCTCTGCTTCGACTTTTTGGTCACCATCTGAATACCCCATACACACAGATGATTCATCTGGAAATCCATGGATTAATCAAGACCTTTTGTCCGGTGGTTCTTTAGCTGTACAAAATCCAGCCATAGGAATTACCACTATGGCGTATCATAACTTTTCTTCAGGTGAGTGGGAAGAAAAGCCAGCTTTTTCAACGACTCATACAACTCAAATCGATCCTACTAGATTTGTTGAAAACGCTAGCATTGGATTTTCACCGATGTCTTCACTAGTGTACCCGTTCGAAGTAGGAAAGCTAGAAGAAGTTGTCGATAGTGCTGGAAGGCCAACCGATTCATTTGGGTTCCCATTTCACTCGAAATACGACGCTGCCGAAAACCAAACTTTGAATTTGTCTGAATATATTTCCGAACCAGTTATACTCAAAGGGTGGGAATTAAAAATGGATGTAATTCCTCAATCTTCACCGACTTCGTCTAGTGTCTTTGATGAAGCTAGCTCTGGTTATGAATATACCGGTATAAGAGGCTTGATGGGGTCAAATGTGATCGCTAGTGGGAATTATTCTTCATCCTATTTGTTTGGTCAATATGAGAATGGATCAAATAAACACCAGTTTGGAAATTCTTTCCCTACAGGCACAAAAAGTCTAGGTAGTATTTCACAAGTTACGAAAGGAGTTACTGCTTTTCTAATAAGGCAAGTGGATTTTGTAGAATCCAATCTTTCCCTAGACATGTATACTTCGAATCCTCATCAATACACTTTTTATTCGAATCATTACAATGCCTACCAACCCCAAACAACAAAGCAAGCAGAACTTAAGTCGGTTTATGAATTTTCCATCGGCCCTAATTCAATTGGAAATTCTACAATATTTCAGCAAGGGGCTCATAAAGCCGGTTTTTTCACCAATTCGAAAACTAAAGAGCTATTAGGTTATATGCAACACGTATACCATAATGACGATCAATGGGCAACTGAAAGCAACTACAAAGTAAGGTTCGCCCAAGCAGGATTGCTAGACCTAGGATCCATTCCTGCGAACCAAAAAGTTAATTTCAATTCAGTTTTCAATAGAGAAGCTAGCACATATATTCAAAGTTTGCATGCAAATACAGCAACTGTTGATTTTCATGTAACCGGTTCTATAAAGTCTAATTCTAAAATGACTAATTCATCTGTTATCTCTCCTTTCTTTGTAAGATCAAATATTGATATCACCGGTGCGAATGAAAACATGTTTTTCAATCCGGATCAAGCTCACAACGATGATACTCAAAACTTTGTCACTAATTTTTCAATATTAAATAATTGGAGTGGTGGAAGCGGCGTAGGAGATATAACAGATGGCTCTAATGCCAAAGGTGTGGTCGGTCAAGAATTGGGGGATGTAGTTCAAACTCCCAGATTTGCTGTGCCTATGAGTGGTTCAGCGGGAACAGCAAATAGAAAAATAGATCACTTATCTCAAAAGATGTCCATTAATCCCGAAAGCAAATCTGAGGTTATATTATACCCTCATGACAAACTAGTTTTAGGAATTCAAGATTCTGTTTCTACCATAATAGGATCTCAAATGATCGATGACCAAGGGAATCTTGTCAAGTGGGGAAGAAACTCTTTGAAGATACCACACCAACAGCAAGGAAGTTACATCAGGCTGTTTCTAGAAAGGCAAAGGAAAGGAATAGGCTATTCACCTAGGTCTAATCAATCACATGGCTTCAGTGAAGATGTTAACGAAGCATTGGGCAATGTAGTTATATCTGATCAATATGAAACAGCTCCTTTAAGGATGTATTCTGGCTCCATAAGTGATGACATTATGGCACCGCAACCGCTCAATCCAGCAAGTGCAATGATTAGAGTCCAACATTCTCAATTTCAAGGAGGTGCTGTAACTAATTTTGATCCTACTTCTGCTGTTATACCTTCTTTTTCCCACACCGAAGCCAGAAACTATATAGGAACTCAATCTAGTCCACCATATCCTGCAATTAGATATAATTGGATATTCTTAAACGAATTGATTTTTAAAGATCGAACACCAGATTCCCATACAAGTCACACGACAGGGTCTCCTTGCTTTTACAAAAAACCAAATTTTAAAGAAGTAATGGCAACCGGTAATACCCATGCTCAACCAAACGAGATCTATGCTACGTATGGATCATTGCAAGTGGGAATGTGGCCTGTTACTACTAGCTCTACAAGGATTAATCCTTTACCGTCTAGTGTCAACCAACATCGGAATACCAGGTATGGAGGTTGTTGCGCATTGTGGGAACTGAATAGAAATCCTGCTAGAGTAGTCCCTTCTAGCAATGCTAATAAAATGACAATAGATGATGACGGAAATGATTTTTCATTCAGCCCAACAGCAGAAAATCCAGCATTCTCATCTTGGAAGTTCAAAGCTTTATTTCCTTTGTTTTCTCAATCATCTACAAGCCTCAAGTGGAGAAGTCTTCTTCTCACTGGCCGCTTAATATCATTAGATAGAGGTAATATACCGCAAGCATACGAATCTCGCAGCGGAGGATCGTGGGAAAACCTACAGCCAGGGGATATATTCTTCTTTTCCAGAACAGCATCAGATGCAACTAGAGGATCTCATCCAGTGTTAATATGGAATGCCTCTGCAGGGGCAGGCAATGAATTTACGGATATATCATGGAGTGAACATGCATATGCGTCTGGCAGTGATTTACTAGCAGATATCTATATAGTCACTGCTCAAGGGCATGTAGATTCCGGGTTTGAAGCTGGTAGTGTAGCTATTTTCAATAGTTTTCAAACTAGTGGTTCCTATAACCCATGGGATACC
>TARA_R110001592_G_scaffold340657_1_pt1 | contig 17817 bp, 15 predicted proteins | sample TARA_R110001592 | Tara Oceans TARA_R110001592 (sample SAMEA4398387) | marine metagenome | biome: Polar Biome; feature: [SRF] surface water layer (ENVO:00010504); material: water (ENVO:00002006), including particulate matter (ENVO:01000060) such as... | depth 5 m | reverse complement strand
TATTATATTTTCAGACTTATGACAAATTACGGACATTCAATTAATTTATTTCCATACGTAGGAATGATAAATAACCTCAATTAATTCTTAATCACATTTAAAATTTTCCTAAAAAGTCCAATCAATAAAAGTGCAGCAAAACCAACCAATAATCCAACAATAAAATCTTTTACAAAAGCTGGCATCACTTCCATAATATAATGTAAAAAGGAAATATTATGTGTAAATATGCCGCCTGCAACTAAAATAAGAGCAATAGTGCCTATTACAGATAAACTTTTAATAACCCATGGAAGTGCTTTGACTAAAACGTTTCCTGTTGTTAAAAAAAATCCTTTTTCATTATTACTTCTATTTATAAGATTGAATCCCAAGTCGTCCATTCTAACAATAAGCGCTACAATGCCATATACACCAATAGTTGCAATAATCGCTACTATGGTAACTACCATTATTTGAAATAAAATAGGTTTTCCTAAAACGGTTCCTAAAGCGATAATGACGATTTCAACAGACAAAATAAAATCGGTAAAAATGGCTGAATTTATTTTCTTTTTTTCAGCTAATAATACAGCTTCTTTATTGCCAGTTTCTATTTTAATTTCTTCAGAATCATATTTGTGAGGTAAAACATATTCTATTATTTTTTCTACACCTTCATAAGCTAAATAAACGCCTCCTAACACTAAAATCAAAGTTACTGCCCAGGGCAAAAAAGAGCTGAGTAAAAATGCAATGGGCAAAATAATTAACTTATTAAGTAAAGACCCTTTGGTTATTGCCCATAAAACGGGTAGTTCTCTTGATGACACAAACCCAGTAGCTTTTTCGGCATTAACTGCTAAATCATCACCTAAAATGCCTGCTGTTTTTTTGGTAGTAATTTTGCTCATGACCACCACATCATCCATAAGAGCTGCAATATCATCCAACAAAGCAAAAAAACCAGACGCCATTTATTTTTCTTTTAAATTTAAAATTACTTAGCCGTTAAACTATCTAAAAGAGACATACCGATATACAACAAGATTATCATTGGAATAGCTGCAAATTGAAGGATAATTAAAAAAACAATGCATAGCATAATAAAAATATATCTGGAGGCATTGGCCTTAAATCCCCATTCCTTGAACTTTAAAGCAAATAACTTAATATTAGAATTCAACAGATAACAACTAAGAAAGGTTAAGCCTAATAAAAAATATTCATTTAGAATAATGGAATTCATTAAATCGCTATTTTGAAATTCCATGATTAACGGAAGCGATATTATCCATAATGTATTTGCTGGTGTTGGCAATCCTTTAAAATAGCTTTGCTGGTCTTCATCAATATTAAACTTTGCCAGTCTATATGCGGATGCCAGTGTTATAAATAATCCAAAAAATGGAATGATTGAATACGTAACGCCTTCAAAATGTAAAATAGAATTCCATTCATCACTCATCGAACTAACTTCAGGTCTATCTATTGCCAATGCCAATAATTTAAACATAAAAATTCCCGGAACAACACCACTGGTTACCATATCGGCCAATGAATCAAGTTGAACACCCAGTTCACTCTGAACCTTAAATTTTCTGGCAAAAAAACCATCAAAAAAATCGAAAAATATTCCTAAGAAAACAAAAACCGAAGCCGCAACAAAATTATTATTAACAGCAAAAACGACTGCAATACTGCCGCAAAATAAATTTAAAAGAGTTAAAGCATTTGGAATATATTTTTTCATTTTTTTTGATTTATATTGTGTAAAAATAACAAACAATTATTGTCTAAAGCAAGTATCAAACAATATCTATTCCTATTTCAAGTTTATAGGTTAATTAATTATGTGCATATTTGCAAAAAAATACGCTTGAAAAAGTACTTAACGATTTTACTTTTTGCCATAACCACTACGGTATTTACCCAAACCGTACGCAAATACTCCAATGAGTTTTTGAACATTGGTGTAGATGCCGCTGCTTTAGGGATGAGTAGCGCTGTGACTTCACAAACTGCCGATGTTAATTCCGGATATTGGAATCCGGCCGGATTACTCAATCTTGAAGATAACCAACTAGCATTAATGCATTCTGGTTATTTTGCCAATATAGCAAATTATGATTATGCAGGATTTGCTATGCCATTAGATGATCGAAGTGCTGTAGGAATTTCGTTAATCCGATTTGCGGTGGATGATATTTTAAATACCACACAACTTATTGACGATCAAGGGAATATTAATTATGATAGAATTAGTTTGTTCTCTACAGCTGATTATGGTTTAACCTTTTCGTATGCAAGAAAGCTCCCAGTACAAGGTCTTAATTATGGGGTTAATGCTAAAGTGATTAGAAGGATTATTGGTGATTTTGCATCGTCTTGGGGGTTTGGTCTGGATTTAGGATTACAGTTTGAAAGTAAAAATAACTGGAAGTTTGGTGTGATGGCCCGCGATATTACAACAACTTTTAACGCTTGGAGCATCAATAAAGATGAATTTGCCAAAGTTCAAAATGCTATCGCTGGACAAAATCAGGAACTTCCTGAAACAACCGAAATTACGATCCCTAAACTTCAAATAGGAATATCAAAAAAGATGATATTTAACGATGACTACTCTTTGGTAACTGCTGTAAATTTAAACGTCCGTTTTGAGGAAAATAATGACGTGTTTTCATCTTCGTTTGCGAGCATAAATCCTGCTTTAGGCTTTGAGTTTGGATATATTAATATGATTTATTTACGGACTGGGGTTGGTAATTTTCAAAATGAGTTACAAATTGACAATACAAATCAATTGAGCTTTCAGCCTAGCTTTGGAGTTGGATTTAAATATAATGGCATCCAAATAGATTATGCATTTACAGATATTGGAGATCAAAGTGTTGCTTTGTATTCCAATGTGTTTTCAATGACATTTGATTTTAGTATTTTTAGGTAATTTATAACCATGCAAAAAAATCTACTTTTAATAGTCTGTCTTTTATCAGTTTTCTTTTTAAAAGCACAGCCCTTTGTGTTATCACAGGATGCAGAAATTAGTGTTCTTACCATTGGCCCTGGCAGTTCGTTAAATGACGCCTTTGGCCATAATGCCTTTAGAATAAAAGATTCCTCTAATAATTTGGATATCGTATTTGATTATGGCCGTTATGATTTTGATGCTCCAAATTTTTATTTGAATTTTGCGCAAGGAAAATTAAATTATTCCATCGGTGATAGTCGCTTTTACGATTTTTTAAAATTTTATATTTGGCAAAATAGAACGGTTAAGGAGCAAGTTTTAAATTTAACACAAACCGAAAAACAAAGGCTATTAAGTTACTTACTCAATACTATAAAGCCAGAAAACAAGGAGTATTTATATGATTTCTTTTACGACAACTGCGCGACTAAAATTCGTGACGTTCTTGAAATTATTAAGAAAAATGAAATACAATTTAACGAGCCGCAAGGTTTTAAACAAGAAACATTTAGAACCCTTATCCAGGACAATTTAAATAGAAACTCATGGGGAAGTTTTGGTATTGATTTAGCATTGGGCTCGGTTATAGATAAAAAAGCCACTGGTTATGAATTTATGTTTTTGCCAAAATTTATCTTTGAATTCTTTGGCAATGCCACCCTTTTAAATTCTGATAAAAAACTTGTAAAACAAACAAACATTCTTAATAAAAAAACCAAAACACCAGAAGATAACCTGTTTATAACAAGTCCATTGGCAGTTTTTGGTATTATAGGTTTAATGGTTCTTTTTATAACTTTTAAGGATTTTAAAAACCAAAGAAGAACTCATTGGTTAGATGTTAGTTTATTTGGCCTAACAGGAATTATAGGAATCCTTATTTTGCTTCTTTGGTTTGCTACCGACCATAAAAGCACACATCAAAATTATAATTTATTGTGGGCATGTGCATTGAATTTATTGGTAATATATCAACTTTTTAGAAAGAAAGTATCAGCATGGTTTGTTAGATATCTCAAATTTTTAGTAATTCTTTTATGCTTAATGCTTCTCCACTGGATACTTGGTGTACAGGTTTTTGCAATTGGATTAATCCCTTTTTTAGTAGCGCTGATTATACGATATTTATATCTGATCCACTTTTTCAAAAAGGTTTATTGACCTCTAAAAAAGAACATGGTCGTTACTGTTTTTATAAGAATATTAACATCCAAGAAAAACCCTCTATGTTTAATATAATACAAATCGTATTGTAATTTAAGCAAACTATCATCAATAGAAGATCCATAACGTGTTTTAACCTGTGCCCAACCAGTCAATCCGGGTTTAATAATTTGACGCGTTTCATAAAATGGCAGTATTTTCGATAGTTCCTTTACAAAAAAAGGACGCTCTGGCCTTGGGCCAATTAGGCTCATCTCCCCCTTTAGAATATTTATAAATTGCGGAATTTCATCCAATCTGGAATGTCTTAAAAATTTACCAAATGATGTTATCCGCACGTCATTTTTTTTAGCCCATACTGCTCCACTTTTTTCAGCATTCTTAATCATGGTTCTAATTTTAACCATTCTAAATGATTTTCCATTTTTTCCAATTCGATCCTGAATATAAAGAAGTGGGCCTCGGTTTCCCAAAAAATTTCCCACCAAAATAAAAGGAACTATGATGGTGCCAATCAATATTCCAATTAAGGAAACAAGGATATCAAAACCACGGTTATAAAATAAATACATTTTATTTTGGTTGCTTCTACTAAATGGAAAATATTTATAAAAATCTTTTCCAACAAATTGAACAGGAACACGTTGCGTAATGTCTTCATATACTTGAGTGTACTCTCGAATAGAAAATCCAGATTCCAACAGTGTGATTAAATCATGATAAATTTCTGAAGTGATCGTCTCAGAATTATAACTAGCCACTACAATTTCTGAGACACCTTGATCCTTAATAATGGCGTGCATGTCATGAGGTCTATATTCCATAACACCAGAAAATTTTAAAGAATCAGATTGCTTTTCTTCGCAATTAATAAATCCTACAATTTTATAATTGGGATCAGAATCCTTGAACGCACTAATAATAGATTCTATATTGGTGGTTTCACCTACAATAATCACTTTTTTATAAAATCTTGGAGAAGCAACAAATGCAATATAGGACCATCGCCACATAAATATGGCGAATAGAATTGCAAAATAAAAAATTAGAATTTGCAAACGATTATCGGGTAAAACCGGTGTAAAAAAGGGTGTTAAAAAATAAAATAATACAGTTACTGATACCGTAAGCACAATAGCTGGAATAACCTTTTCCAATTTACTGGATTTCTGTAAGTCGTACAGTTCAAACAAAGTTCCGAATATTGATAAATAGACAATCAACACAAAAACCCAGGTCCAATTTTTCCCATTGATTGTAAAGTAATCGAACTCAAGAACAGTACTAACCAAATACAATAAAACAAGTGTAAATACAATATCAAAAAGACGAAGTAAAACTTTGCGTTCAGAAATATTGAAATGAATGCTTTGTTTTGACATTTTAAAATAAGGGGTTTTGAGAGGTTATAAAGATAGCAAGATAATCCATAAATTAGAGAACTTTATTGTAATAGATTTGAATGTCCGTATTCATTCATAGTACCATTTTTGTCATTCAGAATGGAGTGAAACGAAATGAAGAATCCATTAAAATCAATGCGGTTCCTCCTTTGTCGGAATGACAAAATTATTATATTTTCAGACTTATGATAAATTACGGACATTCAATAATAGATTAAACCATTCATGCTTAACAAGTTCCCAATCAAATTGTTCAGCCTTTTTTCTAGCATTAATAGCTAGTTGAATGGCATAATCTGGGTTAGCAATTATAGTTTCTATGGCTTTAACAAATTCCTTTTCAGAATTTGGTTCGACTAAAATTCCGTTGGTATTATCATCTATTAAAAAAGACATCCCTCCTACATTTGTTGAAATTATAGGCAACCCTAATGCCATCGCTTCAATAATACTTACTGGCATGTTATCAAAATTAGTAGTATTGATAAATACATTGTAATCTACAGACAGCTTTATCCATTCATTTTTAGATAATTTTCCAGTAAAAATGACATCAATTCCTAATTCTTGTGCAAAAACTTTTGTTTTTTCTAAAGTACCATCGCCTTCTGGTCCTACCATACACAGAGATGCATTTATATTTTTATCCAATAAAGTCTTTAAAATTTTCACTGCTAATAATGGATTGTATATTTCTGAAAAGGAACGCACCCAAAGCATTTTGAGATTTTTAAATTCTCTTTGTTTGAAAGCATAATTTTTAAGGTCAATAGCATTGGGAATACAAATTAAATTAGAATAGCCCTGCTTTGCAAATTCGTGTTGAATATAACCGGAAGGTGAAATGTTTTTAAATGCATTTTTAAAAATGGCTTTGCTTAATTGTGGATTTGATTTTAGTCTGGTTGGCAAATTACCCCCATGTAAAATGGGAATATACTTTAAATTAAAAACCCGACATAACTGACTGCACAAAAAGGCATAATAAAAATTTGATGTGCTATAAGTGTCTATTAAAACATAATCTACTTTTTTGGAATATTTTAAAACCGAAAAAAGCATATCAAAAAGACGAAACAGTTTGTTCCTTTTGTTTGAAAATTCAAAAACCCTATAACCTTCATACCTTAATGATTTACTCAAGGTTTCAATTGTGGTTACAGTTTTACCGGTATTGGATAGATGGTTTCCTATGTATAGGAGATTCTTCATACTTTATGTTTAATAAACAAAGGCCATAAATAACAGCGGGGGCTGCTATGCGCATTGCCGAGTGATTAATGGTCAATAGCCAAAAGAGATAAAACGAATAAAAAAACAAGTTGGTTTTATTCTTTAACCTAAAAACCAAAGGAGTGATCAGCAAAATCAAAAATGCGAACACCCCCAATAAACCATGTTCTGCAACAATCCGGCTTATTTCGCTATGTGATGCGGCTTCAACACCCGTTTCGTTTAAACGCTCTTCCTTTACATTACCAACGCCGATCCCTAAAAACGGATTATCAATAAACTCAGCAAACTCAAAAGCTATTAAATCGGTACGGCCAGTCGTTATATCCTTCTTTTCTCTTCCTGCAGCGTCCTGATTAGCATAACGTTTGTCTAAAAACCCACTCGTTTTAATAGAACTTATCATCCATGTAAAAAGTATCATCGTTATAAAAATAAGTAAGGAAACCTTAATTCGAAATTTCGTTTTTATATTAACTTTTATATAATATAATCCTATAAAACCAAGAATCATTATTATGGCCGTAAATACACCTCCTCTGCTAAACGTAACCAAAGCCCTAAAACTTAAAATCCCCAATAATACTAAATCAAACAGTCTGTGAAAAACAGATTCTTTCGATATAAAAAACCGAACAGTTAAAACAAACATGCCTATGCCCAATACCGTCGCTACTTGATTAGGGCCAAAACCCCCAGAAGTGGCAAAGTTAGATTCGGTACTCGTAATAACATCCTGTAAATTTGGAGTATACAAAACCAAATACACAGCCATACTAATTATTGGTAACAAAAAAAACAACAACAGGCTTTGAATTTGCTTAAAAGTAACCGTGCGTTTATAGCAAAATATAGCGGTGATACCCAAACTAATAGGGCCACTTAAATTAAAGGCAATCGCTTTTCTGATATCTGTTTGGAACCCCATTTCTGTAATGGCAACAAAAACACCCGGTATTAAAAGCAATATATAGAAAACATATATCAGAGATCCATTATTAAAACTATTACTGATTAATCCCATTATAATAAAGACAATCACTAAATATTTAATGGCCTCATAAAAAAAAGTCCCTCCATTCATCCTTAAAAGCACCTCAATCCCAACTATATAAGCACTAGCCATCAACACATAAAAAGACTTATTCTTCTTAGAAGCCATCAAGATTTTATAACTAAAAAAAACAGTGATGAATAAAAAGTAAATAGTGGCCAATGGTCTAAATAGAAATATCGCAACCGCCAATAAGACATGGAAAGCAATAAGTTTATAATATAAGGTTAATTTCATCTGTTTATATTTATTTGTTTTTTTTTGTCAGATGGAATGCCCTGTTAATCATATCGGTTGGTTTGCAAATTGTTAATGGGCATTTCATATTGCGTGCTTCCTATATATTTCTAAAATTGAATTCATAATCCTTGATTCTGAAAAGGATTCCAAAACTTTTAATTGCAGATTCTTACCTGCATCCAATCGCTTATCCATATTATTGATATAAAATAATAGAGCATCTGCTAAATCCTTTTCCTTTCTAGAAGGGACCAATTGACCACAAGAACTATTAGAAATAACCAGATTACAATCACCTACATCGGTAGCAATAGCAGGTAAACTTGCCAAACCATATTCTAAAAGTGCTAAAGGTAACCCTTCAGATTTTGATGACAATACACCAATGGTGGCTTGTGCCAAAATATAATTGGCATCTGAGCAACTTCCATAAAAACAAACATGCTTACCTAATGATTCTTGTTCTACAAATGCTTTTACAGAACTAGAATAGGTATCATGAAAATCTTGACCTATTAAATGTAAACTCCAGTCAGGATGTTTATTCAATACGAGTTTAAAAGCTTTTAAAAGCGTTATATGATCTTTTTGTGGTCTCATATTGGCCAAGCAAATTACACGCTTACCTTCAACGCCTTTTAGCTTTGTGATGGGCTTAGTGGAATTCAACATCGCAAAATTTGGCAAGTAGCTTACGGTTTTCACTTTTAGGTTTTTTTTAGTCCATGTTTCTAACTTAGTGTTAACACAAAACGCATGACTGAAAAGTTTAGAACAAAACTTTAAAACACTCTTTGACCTTTTATTCAAAAACTCACTGTTACCATAATGATCATGCCAAATTAAAACAAGATTAGGGCTTAATATTTTGATTAAAGTTCCTAAAAAAAAGGAGCTGCTATGCGCATGCATAACATCAATTTTATTGTCTTTAATAAAATTATTCAGCTTTTTTATAGCCACAAAATCAAATGTGGATTTTTTATTTAAAAATAAATAATAAACATCCTTTGAAATACTTTCTTTTAGCAACCCTTCTTTTCTAGTAGCACATAAATACGATGTTTCTATACGCGAAACCAATGAATTAGCATAATTCACTGCAACGCGTTCAGCACCTCCAGCATTTAACGAATCTATGAGTTGTAAAACTTTCATGAATGAAGTAACTTTTTTATTTCGGTTTCAAATTTATCTAATGTATAACTTCTAGACCAATTTTGAGCTTTCTCTATTTTAGCTATATATTCTTTTTCATTTTTTATATAGTTTTGTATTTCTGCTACTACATTATTTGTTTTTGGAGTAACTATACTTCCTCTAGCACCTTGACCTAGCATTTCGGGGATACATGATACATTAGTACTAATTGGCAAACATTTCCAAAACATTGCTTCTGCAACTACCTTAGGCCAACCTTCAGATTTGGATATAAACACTAAAAAATGTGCTTTTTGATAAGCCTGCTTAATATCCTCCTTATTTTTATTGCCATGCAGAATGACATTTGATTCTAAATGATTTTCTTTTATATAATTCTCTAAACTTTTTCGTTTAGGACCTTCTCCATAAATATCTAAACTAATTGGATAACCTTTCTTTATAAGCTCCTGAGTAGCTTTAACAGAAATTAATGGCTGTTTTCCTTTACTTAAAGTCCCAACAAACAAAATATTAATTGATTCTTCTAAGCTTTTTGTTGAAACGTCAATCTTTTCATCTTCTCGATAAGACGCTGTGAAAAAAGGCATTATGTTTTTTGAGGCATCATTCCAATTACCATACACCAATACTTGCATATCTCTTGTCAGAAATTCATTTTTTAAAATCCACTTTTGAATCCCATAAGATATTGGTTGTCTAGCTTTTGGATCCCAATTTCCTGCATACTTTGCAGTCTTTATTTTTTTTGGAAAAAATATTTGAGCAAAACACCCCAATAACCCAATGTTTCCAGGACATCTTATATGAATATGGTCTGCTTGCCGGCAAGCTTTAAAAATTCTAACAAGAATTACAGGAAGTTTAAACAAAGATGGAAAAACTTTTTGTATGGATGTAAATTCAATAACAGGTATGGCTGTTAACTTCAAATTATTATGTTGATATGCCATGTCTATTTTAGAAATAGCATTGGCCAACATTGGCGCCACTATTTCAACTTCATCAACATGCTTTAACCACAAATTCATTTCACGAACATAAGGTGTATATGCAAAATATTCATGATTTTGTTTTTTATGTAGTACATGAGTAATGATTAAAAATTTCATCTTTCTATTTTGGGCTCATTAAAGATAAGCGAAAACCAACCAACGATGCGTCCTAAACTTTCGGTGAATGCCTCTTTTCTATTTGAAGTAGATATAACATTAAGCAGCCTAATTTTAGTTAATAATATGGCAGTTGCATGCCATTTAAAACGCGCCTTTAACGACGGATTTGGATATTTAACGCGCCACACATACCAACCGTTTCTAATAACCATTTTGCCATATTGGAACTTATTTGGTCTACCTGAACCATCATGATAATGCGCTAATTGTGCACTGGTATTAACATACAAATTGCCTGTTTTCGCTAAACGTAATGAAAAATCGGCATCTTCATAAAGTCCGTAACCTTCAAAATAGTTCGAAAATTTATGCGTTTTAAAAACTTCTTTTTTATATGAAGACACACCGCCCATTAGCTGTTCTACTTGATAAATTTTACCTGAAAGAGGCAAAAAGCTAACGGAGCGACCATGTGAAAATGTTGGCATAAACCCTGGTTGGGCGTCAGGTAACAATTCAAAAAAACGACGAATTTTAAATCTTAATGGTTCTTTTCGTTGCCAACCATCATAATAAAAATGGCTTTTATCTTTTGGTGTGGTTGCCTTTTCCCAAGTTACTTCATTTATAATATAACCTCCAACTCCTAAAGCATTTAGTTTTGCTGCATAGGTTTCGATTAAATTTTCAAAATAATGAATGTCTAAAACAACATCATCATCCAAAAAACAAATAATTTCGGAAGATTCTGAAACCTTTTTAATTCCAAAATTCCGCTGTTTTGTTAATCCCCTATTCGTTTCATCAACTTTAAAATATTTTAAATTCTCAAAGATATTTTCATTTAAAATAACTCCAGTATCATTATTTATAGAACTATCAATTATTAAAATTTCATTAGGATACAACGTCTGTAGCACAATCGACTGCAATAATTTCAACAGTGGTTTCGGACGCATATATGTGCATACTATTAAAGAGAAGTTTTTCATTATTTGGTTCGTATTCCTAAAGCTATTAATTTTTTAGCGTAAAATACCGACTTATTAAATTGTAAAAGCCTCATTGGAAATTTCAATACTCTTAATGGCATTTGTATCAATTTAGCCTTTGTAAAATAAAATACAAAGTATTTAATTCGATATTCTTTCCGCTGCTTATTATCAAAATGTTTAAACAATTGGTACATTATAGTTGGACTTGGTTTTGGTATGAACCATTTTACTGGAGTATCCAATTCCCAAGGTTGTTTTTTTCTTTTTTTGCCTTTTATACCGGCTTGTTGCTCCCAAAAACGGTAACCACCAACTGGTGGTTTTAGATGTAAATTAACAGAAAAAGGATTGCGCAAAACGGTTACGCCAAGTTTTGAAATTGACAAACCAAAATCGCTATCTTCTCCATAACCACCATCGTAATTAATATCATTGCCTACTAAAATATCTACAACACGTTTAGTCACACAGGAATTAGCATTACTAAAAGATTGGGCAGCACCAACTTTCCAACGACTTTCACTTATTGCTTTTAGTTTTTCATCTAAATCGCTTAAATCTTGCTGTTGATGGTCTGCTCTAATATCCAACCCATTACAAGCCTCTGCATTATAGCTTTGCAATAATCTAATATGATTCTCTATAAATTGCTGTTGAATTCTAATATCATCATCCCCAAAAACAATATAATCACCCGTACATAAATCAATCGCTTCATTTCTTGCTTGACAACTTCCTTTCGTAGTTTGCCATTTAATAACTGTTTTGAATGAATAATTGTTTTCGTTATACAACGTTTCATCTCTTGAATCTTCTGGAGTTGCATCAACTACAATCACTTCAAAAGGCTTATAGGTTTGATTTTCTAAATCGTTTAAAAGATTTAATGTAAACTGTTGACGCATCATGGTTGGAATGATATAACTTACCTTTGGATTTCCTTTGATGGATTGCAATTCCCTTGGTGCTAAAACATTTTTCTTGTCCTTAAAATGAAAGTTTCTTTTTGCAAACCTGAAAGCGTTTAGTTCATTTAGATTCCAAATACCTTTTCGAAACAACATATAAATACTATGCGACTGCTTAAAGTTTTTTTTATAAAAGGTGTAAATATCGTTGGTTGAAATAATGACCTTTTCAACCTCATCTTCAAACAAACCTTTAACATTCAAAGGCACAACACCTTGATAACGTAGCGCATTAAATCCAAAATCTAGAGCAGACATTTGTAAGTTTTCATAATCTAAATCAAAACCACCAAAGGTGTCCCAAACCTGTTTCCTGATGGCGAATGCATTTGGGTTGATTCGCCAACTAACCGATTTGTCTAAATTATCAAAATCTTTAGCATACCAAAAATAAACTACTGTTTGATAAATGATTTCAGGAAAAGCATTTTTATAACCTTGGTCTAAACTACTATGCCAAATATCGCCTTCGCCTAATGCTAGTTTGTTAAGCAAGTTTATATTTGGATTGCCTTGGTATAGTAAAATATCGCCGTTTGGTGTAATATGTTCTTTTAAATTTATCAAGATTTTAATAGGGTTTTATAAAATTCAATTGAACGTTTCGCGACCAAATCATGACTAAACTGTTCTATAACTTTTTTTCTGGCAGCCACTCCAAACTTTTTTTGCTTATTTGGATCATCTAACAATTCTATAATTCGCGCTGCATACTGTTTATGATGTGTTGGATGCACTAAAAAACCTTCTTTCGCATCTTTTATCATTTCTGTTGCCCAACCAATATTTGAAGCCACAATAGCTTTTTCCATCGCCATAGCTTCTAACCAAGAAACAGGAAATGCTTCTGCAAAAGAGGGAAACACACAAACCACAGCGTCTTTAATTAAATCTTGAATTTTCGAATAGGCAACAACACCCAAATAGGTTACTTTTTTTATTGCTGACTTACTAAACATAGGTTGCATAAGTTGCCATGTAGAGGTTGAACTCGTTTTAATATCTCCACTATCTTTTCCAACCAAAATCAATTCTACTTGATTATTGGTTTTATGAACAATATTGAATATTTCGGGCAATTCTAAAAGTCCCTTTTTACGAATAAGTGTCCCAAAATAAAGAATATTCAACTTTTCATTAGTCCTTTGCTTTGGCTCAAAAAGTGATGTATCAATGCTATTGGGAATTACAGTAAAATCTCTATTTAAACCAAATAATTTATTAGTTAAATTCCCTGTAAACTTACTTACGCTAATAATACCATCACCCTTTTTAATTGCTCTTTTTTCAAGAAATTTATTTTTATGTTTTACCCTGCGATTATCTAAATAGCAAAAATAAGTATCGCTCCCATGTTCTCTTATAACCATTGGACATTTAGGTTTAATAAACGCTGTGAATCCTGTCCAGTCTACTGTTTCAATAATTTCAATTTTTCCTGTTTTATATAAGAAGTTAATTAATCTTTCTACTTTTTTTTGAGTAAGTATGAGGGATAACCCTTTTACTTTTATGTTTTTTATTTTATAAAAATGAATGTTGTCTTCAATAAAATATTCATCCGTATCTTGTCCGTAAACTAAAATACTAATATTATGACCCAAATGTGTTAAAGCATTTGCTAAACTTAAAATACTGGTGCCAATACCACCAGCATGTCCTGTTTTAGGATGTGGAAATTCGGGTGTTAGGAAGGCTATTTTCATCAGTTTCTGATATTTGTTTTTTATTTGTCAGATGCAATTCACCGTTAAGCATCAGGTAGGCTTCAAGTATTTTTTTGGCTCATTTCATTTTAATATTTCTAAATGTTTTTGCACCATCTTATCAATTGAAAATTTACTTTCAATTAAGGTTCTTGTGTTTTTTGTGATACTTTTTTCTCCTTTAATTATAGAAGTTAATAAGGAATATAGTGCTTTAACATCCTTCGTTTCAAATATAAATCCATTTTCACCATTAATAATAACTTCTAAGTTACCACCGACAGGTGTAGATATTACTGGAACATTTGCTGCCAAACTTTCTAAAATAGACAAGCTAAAACATTCCATGTGTGTTGGTTGAATTAAATAATCATAATTTTGATACAATTCATTTACATTTGACTGGCCTCCTTTAAAATTAAAATTTGATTCAAGATTATATATAGAAACTAGCTGAAACAGCCAATTTTTGTAAGGGCCATCGCCATAAATATCAATCTTTAAATCTGATTTTAAATCCTCAGGCAATAAATGAACTGCGTTAATTAAATCTTGAATACCTTTAGATTCTCTTAAATGTGAAACAACTAAAAATTTAGGATTTAATTTGCTTCTCTCTGTTGTTTTAGAAATGATAGCATCAATTAAAACACCATTATAAATAGTTTGTGTTTTAGGTTTTAAAAAGCTTCCAAAATCCTTTAAAATAGCTTGACTTGTATAATCTGATACGCCAATAAATTGATTGATATGTTTAGAATACAATAAACCTTTTAATCGCTTTTTAATTCGCCTTTTTAACAAATAACCACCTATAGGTCTTGGGTTATGATCTACCACAATTACGTTTGATGTTTGATATTTTTTTATACCTGCAAAAAACGATGTACACAACTCCACAAAATGTGTTATGATGTGAGAATATTGAACCTTTTGGGTTTTAATATGATTAATAAAACTTTGTTCTAAGCTTGTGTTTGAAAAAGGTATGATATTAAATTCATGATACTCTTCATGTGAAGCTTTATTTGGAAAAAACCAATCTATTTTAATTTGATTTTCTTTACACTTTTTATTAAAAGCCCAGAAAAAATAATCCATACCTCCAACGCGACCTTCAAGAAGTTCATAGTTGCAAATAATAGCGATATGTTTTTTATTTACATCCATAGGCTTAAAGCATCAACCAAATGTTTACTAGTCTCTTCTAGAAGCACACCAACTTGTTGTTTAATGAAGTTTTTTCGATTTGCTTTATCTGAATCATTCGTTAAATAATCGGAAATAGCTTGAAGTAATTCTTTTTTAGTTTTAACCACTCTTGTTGACTTACTAGTAACCAAATGTTCGATGTGGGCATATCCTAAAAAACGTTGGTCATCATATAAACCATTTGTTGCATTACCAAAAATAGGGTTAATTACAGGTTTATTAAACAGCATAAAATCTAAACTCATGGTTGAAAGCATGTTGATATTCAAATCGGAATATTCCAGTAATCCTCGTAATTGCTTTACATCTTGAAGTGTTGGAATACGTTGCGACCAAGATTCTTGATGGTTTGCCCGAACCTGTTCCCATTTTGGGAAATTCCATTTAATAAATGGATATTTTTCAACTAAATCTTTAAACCGAATAGGGTCTTCCGCAGGTGATGTTCTAACAATAAAATTTACTGGTTCAATATTATTTTGATGGAAAGCTTCTGCAATGGTTTCAATATATAATTCGTCATTTTTGCTGGTAGAACTGTCACCGCAACTAAAACAAATGGTTTTTAAATTAGGGTCTAACTCAAATTCTGAAATAAAATCTTGCTTAGACATTTTGTATTCGGGCATTATATAAGGCACAAACTGCGGTGTACCAACTACTTTAATTTGATCTTTCTTTATAGATCTATAAAATTGTAATAAATCTTGTTTCATTAAGTCACTCCAAACCAGATAGTAATCAAAATTCGATGCCATTCTGCCTTTTGATGCCAAATTATCCCAACTAAAAATAAACGCTGCTGTTTTTAATTTCCGCTGTTGTGCTGCATATACTAAGGGTGCAATATATGGCGGTCGTTGATGTGTAAAAAACAACAAACTGCATTGTTCGTTTTCTAAAATAGAAGTATATTCATTGGTAATCTTATGATTAGCAAACGTACTATTCTGTAACTTTTGAAATTGTTGAATATTTGATTCTGAATGGAATAATGATGTTAATTTATAAATAAACCGTGTGGCGTATCCTCTGGTAGTTTTTTGTTTAGAGTCATTCGTTTTTAAATTATCCTGAATGCCTAAATTTCCTCTTTGGTGTAATTTTAAATGTGCTGTTTCTTTAGCTTTTCTAAAAAACCACGTTTTAAACGTTTCTTCAAAAGCATCCAATTCTATAACCCGCAAATTGGTATGGGTTTTATAGATGTCTTTTGGCAAACACGATAAAATAACAACTTCATCAAATGCTGTTTCTGTTTGTTTTAAAAAATCACTTAAAACAAAATTTCTAAAACCAACACCATCGGTAATAACTAATCCTAACTTCTTCATTACAATTCTCTAAATTGTTTTTGATGATTTGTTTGCCAAAGCGATTTTAATTGTAATGTTTTTAAAAATTCTTCGGCGCTATTTCCATTTCCAAAATCTGGTTTTTCATTCAAAAAAGAAACTTTTCTAATCTGATTAATACTTTTCAAAATATTTGAAACACTGTAATCTGTATTAATTATAGAATTTGAAAACGCTCTATTATGTTGGCGTGTACCAATATTAATGGTTGGAATTCCATAATAAGGTGCTTCCCTTACCCCTGCACTACTATTCCCAATAATAAATTGAGACTTTTTTAATAAGGTTAAAAAATATTCAAATCTAACGGATGGAAATACTCTAAAATTGGAATGTTTTAAGATGGATTCATAAGACTCTAAAATTGTTTGACTTCCCATATCGTTATTAGGGAAAATTACCACATAGTTTTTGTTGCTTTTTATTAAAGACTCAACAAAGTTTTTGGCATAAAGTGCCATTTGCTGATGCTCGGTTGTTACCGGATGAAACATGGCGATTGCATAATCATCAAATAAAATGTTGTAATATGATTTTGCGATTTGTAATTCGGGTAACTTATTAGAAAACATAATATCAACATCAGGAGAACCGATACTAAAAATAGATTCGGGCAATTCGCCCATTTGTTCTAATCTTGATTTCGCTTTTTCATTTGCTACATAATGAATATGGCTCATTTTACTGGTAGCATGACGCATCAATTCATCAATAGTTCCCGAAAGTTCTCCACCTTCAACATGTGCTACTAAAACATTATTTAAACTCCCAACAATGGCGCCGGCTAAAGCCTCTACCCGATCACCATGAATAACGATTAAATCAGGCTTTGTCCGTTTTACAAACGTAGAAAAACCTGTGATGGTTTTAGCCAACGTTAAATCCATACTAGCTTCATGGGTATCATTTTTAAACGTGGAAACATTTTTAAAACCGCATCGCTCAACTTCAATAAGTGTATAGCCATAGGTTTCAAGAAGGTGCATGCCTGTCACAAAAATATGAACTTCAAATTTTTCATGACTTTCAAGAATTTGTATGAGCGGTTTCATTTTACCAAAATCGGCGCGAGTTCCTGTTAAGAATGCTATTTTTTTAGGCATATTTTTTAATACTTGTAAAACAAGTCAAATATAAATACTATTAATTTAGGAGACTAGACTTGAACTACTATTATTAACATATCTAACTAAACCTACTACTACTGCCAGACTGAGCATTCTAAGATAAAACCAAATTTTTAAGCGATTAATTTCAC
>TARA_R110001592_G_scaffold61672_4_pt1 | contig 17827 bp, 16 predicted proteins | sample TARA_R110001592 | Tara Oceans TARA_R110001592 (sample SAMEA4398387) | marine metagenome | biome: Polar Biome; feature: [SRF] surface water layer (ENVO:00010504); material: water (ENVO:00002006), including particulate matter (ENVO:01000060) such as... | depth 5 m | reverse complement strand
GAAGAGTTTCAAACAAATGCAAAGCCTTCGATTATTAAGACTCCGGACATTGATAAAATATTAAATGTATTGCCTCAATTGCATCATTTAAATATTAAAGGCGGTGAACCTTTTGCAGATAAGAATAACCTTCGCATATTGAATAAGCTAGTTGAAACAAATCCTACCTGTGAAGTTATTATTACAAGTAACTTTCAAAATATACCGGATGAATGGTGGGAGCCACTATCAAAGCTGAAAAACCTTATTGTGGGCGCAAGCATTGACGGTACCGGTAAAACATATGACTGGATTCGATCTGGTAATTTTGAAAATACGTATACTAATATTCAAAAGTTTACGTCTGTTGTAGGATATAAGCCTAGTATTAATATGTGTATTTCGATATATAATTTATTTAACTTGAAAGAAACAACTGATTTCTTTAAAGGATATACGCAAAACATTTATAATGTTGTGTATAATCCAGAGCATTTATCTCCAAACATTATTGATTCAATAAAGTTAAAGAGATTACTTTTAAAACAGTTTGAAATAAACCCGGCAAACATATCACCTAACCTATGGGATATCCCGACAGTTGAACCCGAACTTCAGAAAAAACGACAAGACGAGTTTCTTCGATACACAGATTCTATGAACAAGATTCGGGGATTTAATATTTTTGACATTCACCCTCAATTAGCAGAGATCTTTTAGTATAAATAAGCATAAGAATCTATTCCGAGGATAATATGGCTATATACGAAGATTTCGAGATCGAACAAGGTTCGTCATTCCGATATAATGTAACGATAAAAACATCGGGCGGTGGGGCATATGATCTATCCGGACATACTCTTGCTGCGATTATGAAAAAAACTTATAACTCGTCAACAACCACTGCAACATTTACGACTGCGGCTACTTCCGTTCCTGGTGAAATCCAGATGAGCTTAACAGATGAACAGACTGCCTCAATTAAAGCAGGTCGGTATGTTTTTGATATTTTAATGGAAACACCATCTACTGATAAGTATCGAGTGGTCGAAGGGCAGGTTACAGTATCTCCCGGCGTCACTACGATAGCATAGTCTTATGACTGAAGACGAGAAGCATAAAGGTAAAATATATAATCCTTTTGGGAAGGTTGAATTTAATAGTCAGAAAATTCTGGATATTAAATACATTCTTCAATCATTAGCTGACACTGTTGCAACGTTTGACGGGTCAATTGAATTCTTCAAATCTCTTACAGATCCAAAAGTTGACTCTGCACAAGTTTCAGATGTTCTTCTTCTTGAATTAGGCAAGTTCTTTACTGACAATCCATCTACTGCTCAAACGCTTGCTTTTGCATATGGCAAAGGCTTTCGTGACTCTGCACAAACAGGTGACACATCTCTTGCATATAACCTGGCAATGCAACTTGCCGATGCTGCAGATGCTGAAGACCTAGTTGGTGTACCAGACGGAATTACATATCAATATGCAATGACTAAAGCCGATGCGGCTTCTATTGGTGACGTATTATCTCGAACAGTTGTTTATAAACGATCAGCTGCTGATACAGCAAATACTGCTGAATCACTTTCATATAATATGGCAATGGCTCATGCTGATTCATCACAAACAAATGATGCTCCTGTCTTCTCATTAATTAAACCACTTGCGGATGCAACTAGTGGTGTTGCTGATGCATCTGTTCTTTCGACTGGGCTTGCGAAAGCAGATACAGCAAGTTTGAATGATGTTCTTGCACATGTAACACAATTTAATAAAGCACACAGTGATACATCAAATGTTGCTGAGGCTGCTGCTATTTCGTTTACAAAAGTTCTGGCTGATACTGTTACACTTACTGATTCTGGCGGATTTGTTATTGGATTCCAATACGATAAATCTTTTGGTACTGACTCATCATCTACATCAGATGCTCCAATTATTGCGTTTGGCAAAGCAGTGGGTGAATCGCTTAATGCTGCTGACGCATTTGCTCGAGTTGTAACTTATGCACGAGCTCCGGCAGATACTGCAGATGCGGCAGATGCTCCGGTTCTTGCAATTGGTATGCCCCAAGCAGATTCTGCACAAGCAACTGAATCACTTGTATTAACACAAGGACTACTTTATGGTGATTCTGCGAGCACGGCAGATGCTCAGGTTCGTTCTATTAGTCTTGTTAAAGCTGATACCGCAGATGCTGAAGACCTAGTTGGTGTACCAGATGGAATTACATATCAATACAATGCTACAAAAGCTGATACAGCAAATGTTGCTGAATCGCTTGCAAGAGCATGGACTGCGCTGCGCTCGTTTGCTGATAGTGCAGGCACAGCTGATACTCCAGTTGTTGCAACCGCATTTAATAAACCAGGTGTTGCTGATACAGCAAACCAAGCAGATTCGGGCCAGATATTCAGACTCAACTATTTTGATTCAGATTATGTTGTGGCCTCAAGTACAGGACCATATAACGCAATAGAAATTAAATCATTCACATAGATATTTACAGTTTGAAAAGTATATAAATAGTCACGTATATTGATACTATACCTTTTAATTGAGCTAACAGGAGAACCCAATGCTTACCGATTCACTAAAACCTACAGGACAATTGAAAATTGTTTTGCGTGACAAAGACGGGAACGTCAAGTCCGAAAAAATAGAAAAAAACCTTGTTGTAACGACCGGCCTTAACTATATTGCTGCTCGTATGACGGACGGATCAATTCCAACAGACATGTCTCATATGGCAGTTGGTACAGGTACAACTTCTGCAGCTGCTGGTCAGACTGCTCTTGTAACTGAATCTGCACGTGTTGCATTGACTGGTGGCCAAGGTGCCCCATCAACAAACACAATCGTTTATACAGCTACATTTGCTGCTGGTACTGGTACTGGCGCACTTACTGAGGCAGGAGTTCTTAACGCTTCTTCATCTGGTACAATGCTTTGTCGTACAGTGTTTTCTGCAGTTAACAAAGGCGCAGACGACTCTGTTACTATCACTTGGACAATTACCATTAGCTAATCTCAATAATTTAGAAAGGTAGTATCCTGTTATGGCGACCATCACAAAGCGTAGCGTAAAAGGCTCACCACTTACAAATGACGAAGTTGATGCTAACTTCGACAATCTTAATACTGGAAAGGTGGAGATAACTTCTTCAACTGGGTCCGCTACTGTTCCGAAAGGAACAACTGCGCAGCGTGATGGTTCACCTGCAACTGGGATGTTTCGTTATAACTCTACCTTAAACGAATTTGAGGGATACACAGATAATGGTTGGATAGGGATCGGCGACGGTCTTGATTCTGCTACTGTACTGAGTATTGCTGCATCTAAAGGAATTTCGATAACTGCCGGTGCAGGGCTAACAGGTGGAGGCACACTTGCTTCAACCAGGGATCTTGCCGTTGGGGCAGGTACTGGTATTACTGTTAACGCAAACGACATTGCGACAAACGACGGTGCAATTGTTCATGATAACTTATCTGGATTTGTGGCCAATGAACACATAGATCATACAAGTGTCAGTGTAGTTGCTGGTACTGGATTAACTGGTGGCGGTACAATTGCCGCAAACAGAACATTAAATGTTATTGGTGGTGTAGGGATTGATGCTGCTGCAGACGATATTCATCTCGACTCAGCTGACTTAATTAAATATTACAATCCAATAATTGTCCATGATGATCTTTCAGGGTTTGTAGCCAATGAGCATATTGATCATAGTGGCGTAACAATCACAGCTGGCGCAGGTTTAACCGGCGGCGGTACAATCGCGGCAACTCGGACAATAGATGTAGTTGGTGGAACAGGTATTACCGCTAATGCAAACGAGATTGTAACGAATGACGGTGAAATTGTTCATGATAATCTATCTGGATTTGTTGCTAACGAACATATTGATCACTCTGGTGTTTCAGTTACTGCTGGTGCAGGTTTAACCGGCGGCGGTACGATTGCTGCAACCAGAACAATAAATGTGGTTGGTGGAACAGGTATTACTGCTAACGCAAATGACATTGCAACCAATGATGGAGAGATTGTTCACGATAACTTATCGGGTTTTGTAGCAAATGAACACATAGATCACAGTGGTGTAAGTATAACTGCTGGAATCGGGCTCAAAGGTGGTGGCACAATTGCTGCTACGAGAGATCTTGCAATTGATTCAGCTGAGCTTCTTGCAAACTATAATGCTTCAATTGTTCACGACAATCTTTCAGGTTTCGTTGCAGATGAGCATATTGCACACGGTGGTGTAGAAATTATTGCTGGTGCTGGTATGACTGGCGGCGGTACAATCGCAGCTTCAAGAGCACTTAATGTTATAGCTGGTACAGGTATTACAGTTAATGCAAATGATATTACAACAAACGACGGACAGATTGTTCACGATAATTTAAGTGGATTCGTTGCTAATGAACACATAGATCACTCTGGCGTTTCAGTTATAGCTGGTGCTGGTATGACTGGTGGTGGCACAATTGCTGCAAATAGAACATTAAATGTTATTGGTGGCGCAGGGATTGATGTTTCTGCTGATGATATTCATATCGATTCTGCAAGTCTTGGCGCACATTATAGCAATGAAATTGTTCATGATAATACTTCTGGATTTGTAGCCAACGAACATATAGATCATACGGGAGTAACACTTACAGCTGGTGCTGGACTTACCGGTGGTGGTACAATTGCGGCAAATAGAACTTTTACAGTTGGTGCTGGTACAGGTGTTACAGTAAATGCAAACGACGTAGCTATTGGACAACCCGTTGGAACAACAGACTCAGTAGTATTTGCTGGACTATACTCTTCAGGCAATGTTATTGTTGGAGGTAACTTACAAGTTGACGGTACTCAAACAATTATTAATTCAACTACTGTTCAAATAGACGATAAATTATTCACACTTGGAGATGCTTCAGCAGATAGCTCTGGAATGAATGCTGGTGGTATTGAACTCAGTACAACTGGTGGAGCCAATCCAAGTATACTATATTTTACATCCGGCGATAAATTTCAAACAAATAAAAACTGGGATGTCCAGGGTAATATTGTATTAACCGGAACAGTTGACGGCGTAGATGTTGCCGGGCTTGAAGGAAGATCGATTGTAGCTGGCGCTGGAATGACTGGCGGTGGTACACTTGGGGCAAGTAGAACCCTCAATGTTATAGCTGGTACAGGAATAACAGCTAATGCAGATAATATAACTACAAACGACGGTGAAATTGTTCATGATAACTTATCTGGATTTGTAGCCAACGAACATATAGATCATAGTGGTGTCTCCGTTGTAGCTGGCGCTGGTATGACTGGTGGCGGTACAATCGCAGCAAGTAGAACTCTTAATGTTATTGCTGGCACAGGTATTACGGTCAATGCAAACGACATCGCGACAAACGACGGCGCAATTGTTCATGATAACCTTTCAGGATTTGTGGCCAACGAACACATTGACCACTCAGGTGTAAGTGTAACCGCTGGTTTCGGACTTACTGGCGGTGGTACAATTGCAGCCACAAGAGATGTAGCAATTGATTCCGCAGAACTACTTGCTTATTTCAACGGTTCACTCGTTCATGATAATTTATCTGGATTTGTAGGTGACGAACATATTGATCACGGTAGTGTTTCAATTACTGCTGGTGCTGGTATGACTGGCGGTGGTACAATTGCGTCAAATAGAACATTAAATGTTATTGCCGGTACAGGTATTACAGTTAACGCAGATAACGTTACAACAAACGACGGACAGATTGTCCATGATAATTTATCTGGATTCGTAGCTAACGAACATATTGATCACTCAGGTGTAAGTGTAACCGCTGGTGCTGGTTTAACTGGCGGTGGTACAATTGCTGCGACACGGACTATTAATGTTGTCGGCGGAACAGGTATTACTGCCAATGCAAACGACATCGCGACAAACGACGGTGAAATTGTTCATGACAATCTTTCAGGATTTGTTGCTAATGAACACATAGATCACACTGGTGTAACGATTACAGCTGGCGCAGGTATGACTGGTGGTGGTACAATCGCAGCTACACGAACTCTAAATGTTATTGCTGGTACAGGTATTACGGTTAATGCTAATGACATTGCAACCAATGATGGTGCAATTGTCCATGATAATTTATCTGGGTTTGTCGCTGATGAACATGTTGCTCACGGTGGTGTCTCAGTCGTAGCTGGTGCAGGTATGACTGGTGGAGGTACAATAGCTGCTTCTAGAACCTTAAACGTAATTGCAGGTACTGGTATTACTGTTAACGCAAACGACATTCAAACAAATGATGGAGCTATCGTCCATGATAACTTAAGTGGCTTTGTTGCTAACGAACATATTGATCACACTAGTATTACATTAACTGCCGGTACAGGATTAACAGGCGGTGGTACTATTGCGGCTAACAGAACGTTTAACGTATCCGGTGTTACATCTTCGATGTTCTCGAGCCCAAGCACAGTATTAATTAAAAATGCTTCAGGCTCTACACTTAAAACAATTCGATCACCTGGTTCATAAGGAATAAGTAAAGGAATAAAGAATGGCAGCTCCTAACTCGAGGCAAACGCTGATTGACTACTGTCTCCGAAGACTTGGTGAGCCTGTATTAGAAATTAATGTAGACCCTGATCAACTTGAAGATCGTACTGACGAAGCATTACAATACTGGCAAGAGTTTCACAGCGAAGCAACATTTAGAACATACGTATCAACCTTGATTGGTGATAGCGATGTATCGAATGAATATGTTGATGTTGCCGACGATGTATTGTACATCAGTCGAATGTTTTCTATTGCCTCAAGCTTCAATACTTCATTTAACTTTTTTGATATTAAGTATCAAATGATGCTTAACGATATTGCTGACATGCAAAACTATGCAGGTGATCTTGCATATTATGAACAGCTAAACCAATATCTTGCATTGCTCGATATGAAACTAACCGGTCACCCACAAACTACATATTCGCGTAAACAAAATAGACTTTATATTCATGGTGATTTTAAAGATAAAGATATTAAGACTGGTGACTATATAGTATATGAAGCATACAAGATTGTAAATCCGGCTGATCATACTAAAATATTTAATGATATGTGGCTAAAAGAATATTTAACCGCTTTGATAAAACAACAGTGGGGATCAAACCTAATTAAATTTGAAGGGATGCAACTTCCAGGTGGAGTAACATTAAATGGTAGGCAGATATTTGATGATGCAACAACCGAAATAGATAAGCTACGAGAGCGATTAAGACTCGAACACGAGATGCCACCTGACTTTTTTGTAGGATAATTAAATGGCTACGAATGTATATTTTAGCCAAAAGGTTAAATCAGAACAAAACTTATACGAAGATATTGCTATTGAAGCCCTTAAAATGTATGGGCAAGATGTGTATTATCTCCCGCGAGATCTTGTAAACGAAGATAAAATACTTGGTGAAGATGTGCCAAGCACATTTGATTCGGGTTACAAACTTGAAATGTATATTGAAAACACCGAAGGCTTTGAAGGAGAAGGAGATCTTTTTACAAAGTTTGGTGTAGAAATCCGAGACACTGCTACGTTTATTGTGGCACGTCGTCGATGGCTTCATACAGTTCAAAGACACGATAATGAAGTAGTATCTATTCGACCGCTTGAAGGTGATTTGATTTATTTGCCAATGTCACAAAGCTTATTTCAAATTATGCATGTTGAGCATGAACAACCGTTTTATCAATTAAAGAATTTACCAACTTACAAACTTCGTTGTGAAATATTCGAATATGCAGGTGAAGACCTTGATACAGGAATTGGTACTGTTGATAAACTCGAAACATCTTCTGCTTACACATATAATCTTACATTAGATAGTGCAAGCAATGACTTTAGTGTTGGTGCTACAGTTACACAAACATTCTCAGACGGTGTTATTATGTCTGGTGAGGTTTCAAAATGGAATGATTCAGATAAGATTCTAAGTATTATTCATGCTGGTGCATCTGATGGTCTATATCATGCCTGGACAACATTGAAACTTGTAAGTGCTGCTGATGGAAGCGTAGCAACTGTTACAGCAATCGGAGAAGATAATAAGTTATCAGAAAATGAAGCAAATTCATTCTATGAAACAACGGGAGATGATATGGGCTTCTTAGATTTCAGTGAAGGTAATCCGTTTGGAGATGTACAGTAATGTTAGGTAATCATTTTTATCATGAAAGAATTCGAAAAAGCGTAGCATTGTTTGGCTCGTTGTTTAATAACTTATATGTACTTCGAAAGAATTCAGCAGGTGGTGTTATTTCTCAAGCTCGTGTGCCACTAGCATATGCACCGAGCTCAAGCTTTTTATCACGTATTCGCGCAAATCCCGATCTTGATACAAATACAAAAACAGCAATCAAGCTGCCAAGAATGTCATTTGAAATTGTTGCATATCAATATGATTCGACACGGCAGTTGTCGAAGATGACAAATCAAAATAAAGGCGCTGGTAATACTCGTAATAAAATTTATACATTTACACCATACATTATTAATTTTCAATTGAATTTGTATACAAAAACACAAGATGATGCATTACAAATAATAGAGCAGATCATTCCGTATTTTGCACCACAATATACAATATCAATCAAACCATTTGCTGGTACTACAGGATATGAAGATATCGTTGAGGATGTTCCGATTACTTTAAACGGAGTTACATATTCAGATGCATATGAAGGTGCGTTAGATACAAGACGTATTATTCAATATACACTTGATTTTCAAATGACTGCAAACTTTTATGGACCGATTGATACAGCTAAAATTATTCGTAAAGCAATTGTTGATACATATACTACAAACACATTGAGGGATTCAGATGGAACAACATTAGTTTCAGGTATTGATTCTGATGGTGCATTTACATACTTCAGCCCGTCTGCTCGTATTACAGTTGAACCAAACCCATTAGGTGCATCACCCGATTCGGACTACGGATTTTCAACGAATACATATAGTATGGAAGATGGTGATAGCGATAAGTCAGGATGGCCGCAATATGTCTAAAGAAGATAATAAGAATGTTGATAATGATTATGAATACTCAAGAGAAGTATTATTCGATTTAATTGAAAAAGGACGTGGTGCTTTGGAAGATATGATTGAGGTTGCACGTGAGAGCGAACATCCAAGAGCATTTGAAGTTCTTTCCGGCTTAATGAAAAACACAGCAGATATAAACGATAAACTTCTTGATTTAAATAAGAAGCATAAAGATATTAATACAGACCCTTTAAAACAGATTGAAAATGGCACGACAAATAACAATGTTTATGTAGGATCAACTGCTGATCTGCAAAGAATGTTGCAAGATGTGAAGAGTGCAAAGGAGAATAATGTGGTAGATATTACGCCACACTTAAGAGATGAATAATATTATTAATGGTAATGAGGGTTACCTTGGCAATCCACTTGTAAAGCGAGATGGAATTGTTCAAGCCTGGACCCAACAAGAAATACTCGAATATCAAAAATGTATGATGCATCCGGCATATTTTGCACGGACATATTGTAAAATTATATCTTTAAATGATGGTTTGGTTCCGTTTGAACTTTACGACTATCAAGAAGAAATGTTTAATCACTTTAATGATAATCGATTTTCAATTGTTCTTGCATGTCGACAATCTGGTAAATCTATTTCATCGGTTGCTTATTTGCTTTGGTATGCTTTATTCAATAGTGAAAAGAACATTGCTATCCTGGCAAACAAAGGGGCTACTGCCCGAGAGATGTTATCTCGTGTTACACTGATGCTAGAAAACTTACCTTTCTTTTTACAGCCCGGAACAAAAACACTCAATAAAGGTTCAATTGAATTTGGCAATAATTCAAAGATAGTAGCAGCTGCAACCTCAGGATCATCAATTCGTGGTTTATCTATTTCGCTACTATTTCTTGACGAGTTTGCATTTATTGAAAATGCTACTGAATTTTATACATCAACTTACCCGGTTATTTCATCTGGTAAAGATACGAAAGTAATTATTACATCAACTGCTAATGGTATTGGTAATCAATTCTATAATATTTGGCAGGGCTCAATACAGAAAACAAATGCGTTTAAATCATTTCGAGTTGACTGGTGGGATGTACCAGGTCGTGATGATACCTGGAAGCTTGAAACAATTGCAAATACATCACAATTGCAGTTTGATCAAGAGTTTGGTAATACATTCTTTGGCACTGGCGATACTTTAATCGGTGCCGAAGCTTTAATGGGAATGAAAGCTATTGAACCCGTTCGTATTATGGAAGGTGGGCATTTACTTGTGTACAATGAACCCGAAAAAAATCATGAATATGTTATTACTGTTGACGTTTCAAAGGGAAGAGGACAGGATTATTCAACGTTTAACGTGATCGATGTAACAAGTAAACCTTTTAACCAGGTTGCAGTTTATCGATGTAATTCTATCTCTCCAATACTCTTCCCTGATATTATATATAAGTACGCAAATTCCTACAACAAAGCATATGTTATTGTAGAATCAAATGATCATGGTGTTTTAGTTACACGCGGTTTATATCATGAATTAGAATATGAAAATATGCATATGTCATCAGTTATTAAATCAGATGGTATTGGTATAGAAATGAATCGTAAAGTAAAACGATTGGGTTGTTCTGGTATTAAAGATATTATTGAAAACAATAAAATTAAAATCAATGACACAAGCACTATACTTGAATGTTCTACCTTCATTGCAAGAGGGCAATCATTTGAGGCTTCACCGGGCAACCACGACGACCTGATGATGAATTTAGTGATGTTTGGTTATTTTGCTACAACAGAAATGTTTACAGATATGACTGATATTAATTTAAAACAGTTTATGTTTGAAGAAAGAGCTAAAGCAATTGAAGAAGATGTAGTTCCGTTTGGATTCTATGATAATGGATCTGAACACATGGGTGAATTACAAAGAAGAGAAGACATGGGAAAACCCTGGGCGGTTGACTATGATCATACAGATTTTTGAAATATTATTTCTTATAAATAAGAGTAATGAATATCCGTAAGGGTACAACCGTATTATGAAAAACATATAATTAAACTCATTTAAAGGGAAAGAGTCATGGCAGTATCAGAGTCCCCGGCAATTACCGTTAAAGAGATTGACCTATCCGGTGTGGTGCCCAACGTAGCATCAACAACGGGAGCAATGGTAGGCGATTTTAATTGGGGTCCAGTCGATTCCCCAGTTTTAGTTTCCGACGAAGCAGGTTTAGTCTCAGTATTCGGTAGTCCAAGCAAAACGAACACAATCGACTTTCACTCCGCTGCATATTTTTTAAGATATGCTAACTCGCTATACGTTGTTCGGGAAGCAACAGAGGGTGGATCAGAAAGTAATAACTCACGCGATGCACGCGCAACAGGCACAGCAAGAATTAAGAACCTAGATTCTTTTGACTTCCAACTGGCAGCAAGAGATTCAGACAAACATACCTTTATTGGTAAATATCCAGGTGCGCTTGGTAACAGTTTGGCAGTTCACTTCTTACAAGGTGTGGATAGCGCTTCAGACGTAGCATTCACAGGATGGACCTACGAAAACAATTTCGATGGTGCACCTATAACATCAGACTACGCTGCAAACCGCGGCGCTTCAAAAGACGAAATGCACGTTGTAGTAGTTGACCAAGACGGTGAATTCACTGGAACAAAAGGATCAATTCTTGAATCGTTCCCATTTGTATCCGCAGCGAATGACGCCAAAACAGCTGATGGGTCAAGCAACTATATTTTAGACGTCATTAACGATAGATCACAGTATGTCTGGATGGCAGGCTTCGGTAATGTAACCGATTCTGACTTCAGTGCAAACGCTGGTACAGCAATATCAGATGGTAAAGACTTTACTAATGGTTTTGTTCATTCAGCACAATCTATCTCACTTACAACTGGTGCTAACTCAGCAGCATTGACCACAAGTCAGTATGCAACTGGTTTCGACAAGTACGAAGACAAGGATAATATCCAAGTTGACTTCCTTATCGCTCCAGGCATGACTAGCCGTGCAGATCAAACAACAGTTGTTAATGATTTAAACTCAATCGCACAAAGCACACGTAAAGACTGCGTAGTTGTTGCATCACCTGCAAGATCAGATGTTGTTACTTCAACTACTCCAAACACTGACGTTATTGCTACTGCAAAAACATTCACATTTGGATCATATCTCTTCTGTGATAATAACTATCTCAAAGTGTATGATAAGTATAACGATCAATACATCAGCATTCCAGCCTCGTCTTCTACAGCGGGCATCATGGCAGCATCAGACAATAATGCCGCTGCATGGTTCTCACCAGCTGGTCAACGACGTGGTGCATATCTTGGTGTTACAGCATTGAAATACACTCCAAACAAAACTGAGCGAGACCTACTTTATAGAAATGGTGTTAACCCAGTTGCAAACATTCCAGGGCAAGGCATCTTGCTATTTGGTGATAAAACACACATGGCTAGACCAAGTGCGTTTGACCGTATTAACGTACGTCGCCTCTTCCTGGTACTCGAAAGAGCAATAGCCATTGCTGCACGAAATGTTATGTTTGAATTCAACGACGAGTTTACTCGGGCTGAATTTGTAAACATTGTTGAGCCATTCCTACGGGAAGTACAGGGTCGACGAGGTATTACAGACTTCCGAGTTGTCGCTGATGAAAGCAACAACACTCCTGCCGTTATAGATAGAAACGAATTCGTATGTTCGATCTTCATCAAACCAGCACGTTCAATTAACTTCGTAACACTTAATTTTGTTGCGGTTAGAACCGGTGTTGACTTTGAAGAAGTCGTCGGTACGGTATAATAGAGCGGTTGAAAGGATAAAGCAATGGTTCTCGCAGTAGACGACTTTAAAGCCAAATTACGAGGCGGTGGTGCACGACCGAATCTATTTAAGGCTACAATTAACTTCCCAGCTTATGCAGGCGGAGATGTAGAAATTACATCTTTCCTTTGCGAAGCTGCCCAGCTACCTGGATCAATTATGGGTATTGTTACAGTACCTTTCCGTGGTAGACAACTTAAAATTGCTGGTGACCGTACATTTGACACATGGTCACCAACTATTATTAATGACACTGATTTTAAAGTCCGCAATTCAATGGAACGTTGGATGAACGGTGTAAATGCTCACCAAGCAAACACTGGTCTAACCAATCCTATTGATTATCAAGCAGACTTGTTGGTTGATCAGTTAGATAGAGATGAGGCTGTATTGAAGTCTTATGTCTTTAGGGGTTGTTTCCCTACTAACGTGGCACCAATTGATCTTGCATATGGATCCAATGATGAAATCGAAAGATTCACTGTTGAATTCCAAGTGCAATATTGGGAGTCAGATACTACTTCTTAATAGTAGTATACATAAGATAAGGCAGGGCGGAAACGCCCTGTCTCCTCTAATAAGGATAAAGCATGGCCGATAATAGTTTAAAGCTTTTTGGTTTTGAGATTCGACGATCCAAAACACAAGAAACAAAAGATAAAAATTTACGATCCATTGTTCCAAAAGTGGACGAAGACGGTGCAGGATATGTAACCGCCTCTGGATCGCATTACGGTCAATATATCGATATTCATGGCGATAAGTCGAAAGACAATTCAACCCTGATACAAAAGTATCGTGGAGTTGCATTGCATCCAGAAGTTGATGCTGCTATTGAAGATATTACAAACGAGTCAGTTTCAGGTGGTGATGAAATTGCAGTTAAGCTAGACTTAGATAAAACAGAATTGTCTAAGAAAATTAAGAATACAATGCAAGAAGAATTTGATGCTATTCTTTATATGCTAAACTTTGCAGATCTTGGCCACGATATATTTAGATCATGGTATGTTGACGGTAGGAAAGCCTACCACTTAATAGTAGACGAAAAGAATGAAAAAGCAGGTGTTCAAGACATCCGTCCGATTGACGCCGCTAAACTCAGAAAAGTTAAAGAAGTAATTAAGAAGAAAGATCCTGTTACTGGTGCTAGTATAATTGAAGGACAAAACGAGTACTTCATATATCAAGAAAAACCTGGGCAACAGAACAGTGGTATAAAACTTACTAAAGATTCAGTCATTTATACAACGTCGGGACTCCTTGATTCTTCTCAAAAGCATGTTGTTTCATACTTGCATAAAGCACTTAAACCAATCAATCAGCTACGGATGATGGAAGATTCATTGGTTATTTACAGGCTTGCACGTGCACCTGAACGTCGTATATTTTATATCGATGTTGGCAATATGCCTAAAGGTAAATCCGAAGAGTACATGAAAGGAATCATGACTCGCTATCGGAACAAATTAGTATATGATGCAGCAACAGGTGAAATCAAAGACGATCGTAAACATATGTCAATGCTTGAAGATTTCTGGCTACCACGTCGTGAAGGTGGCAAGGGCACAGAGATTAGCACTCTACCAGGTGGTGAAAATCTTGGACAGATTGATGATATTGTTTACTTTCAGAAAAGACTATATAGATCTTTAAACGTTCCTATCAATAGGTTAGAACAAGAAGCTCAGTTTAGTCTTGGTAGATCAACCGAGATTTCTCGTGATGAATTAAAATTCCAGAAGTTTATTGATAGACTTCGAAAGCGTTTCTCAATGATGTTCCGAGAAATGTTAAAACGTCAGTTAATCCTAAAAGGTATTATTGCCGAAGAAGATTGGGCTGATCTTTCAAACCAGATTATGTTTGACTTTGTAAGGGATAACCACTTTACAGAATTGAAAGAAGCAGAACTACTTCGTGAGAAATTGCAATCACTTGATCAAGTACAACAGTATGTTGGTGATTACTTCTCAAAAGAATGGGTAATGAAAAATGTTCTCAAATTTGATGATGATCAGATCAAACAAGTTGAAGATCAAGCAGATAAGGAAGAACCTGATGAACCAGATCAAAAAGATAATCGTGTCAGTGATGAGGAGTAAATTATGACAGATGATGTAGCAGTAGCAGAACCCGCAGATGCAGCAAATGCAGATGTAATGAATATGCTTGATCATATCGCCCAGGCGAACTATGAAAAAGCAAATGCAATTTTTAACGATCAAATTAATGATCGGTTGCACAATGCACTCGAACAAGAAAAAGTTGGTATAGCACAGACTATTACAATTGACGACTTAGAAGCAAGGGATGATGCGAATGAAACCGAAGAAGCCCCGGAAGCCGAAGCCGGCGAAGAAGCCGAAATAGAAGCTGGTGCTGAAGATGCAGTATTAGATGATGAAATTACAGATGACGACATCGAAGCAGCTGTTGATGAATTAATTGACGGTGATGATGACGAAGATTAATTTAAACTCTAAACTCAAAGTGTTATAAATAACACATAGTACTAAAAGGTTGCACTTATGATTAGTTTTTCTATGTTAAGAGAAAAAAGAAAAAGGGGGATGCCCCCGGGAGAGCATGTCTTCGACCAAAAGGTTGCAGGATATGATCTTATGATTCATAAGGAAAAAGGCCGGTTTATTGCATACATTGATATGGAAAAATTCGATGAGTTTCGAAATATGAATGATGCAAAAAAAGCCATGACGCAATTTGTAAAAATGGCTGGGAGAAAGAAACGATGAAACTAATTACTGAATTCACAGAAAACGATGTGCAATGCATTGTCGAAAAAGCAGAAGACGGTACTAAGTCACATGTCATCGAAGGTGTTTTTGCCCAGGCAGACGGAAAGAATAGAAATGGTCGCATATATCCACTGCCAGTATTAACAGGCGCAGTGAATGAATATGTCGAACAACAAGTTAATCAAGGACGAGCAGTGGGTGAATTAAACCATCCTGACGGTCCAACGATTAATCTTGATAAGGTATCCCATCGTATTACCGAACTAAAAATGGACGGTAAGAATGTGATGGGTAAGGCACGTATTTTGAGTACTCCAATGGGAATGATCGTTTCAGGTCTTCTTGAGGGTGGTGTTCAATTAGGTGTATCAACTCGTGGTATGGGAAGTCTTGAGCAAAGAAATAACGCTATGTATGTCAAAGACGATTTTAAATTAAATACGATTGACATCGTACAGGATCCATCAGCACCTAATGCTTTCGTTAATGGAATAATGGAAGGTGTAGAATGGATATGGAATAACGGTATTATCGAAGCCCAAGAAATTGAAAGAATAGAGACTGAAATTAAGAAAGCCCCTCGTGCTGATCTTTATGAGACGCAGGTACGTGAATTCAAAAATTTCCTCTCGTTACTGAAAACAAAATAGGAGAGTCAATTATGACTGATCAAGTACAGGACCAGGAAATTGAGCTCAATGATGACGAGAATACGTTTGAAGAAGCTCACGATCCTAAAAATGCCGAAGCTGACTCCATTGCATCTGTAGATAAAGCAGAAAATGCTGGTAAAACAGCAGCGAAGCGTAAAGGCGATAAGTCTGATGGCGAAAAATCCATCAAACCTGCCGCTACAAAAGCGCCCGCACCGCAAGCAGAAGACAAAGATTTCTCTGACGATCTAGACGCACTGATCGGAGAAGAAGCCACATTGTCTGAAGGATTCAAAGGCAAAGCCGCGATTATATTCGAAGCTGCAATCACATCGAAAGTAGCAGAAGAAGTTAGTCGCATCGAGGAAAATTATTCAGCTCAACTCTCAGAAGAAGTTGACACATTCAAAGCCGAAATGGTTGAGAAGGTCGACGGTTATCTGAACTACGTAGTTGAAAATTGGATGAAAGAAAACGAAGTTGCAATTCAGTCCGGTCTACGCACTGAAATCGCAGAAGAGTTTATGGACAAATTGCAGACACTATTTACAGAGTCTTATATTACTGTTCCAGAATCCAAAGTTGACCTAGTTGACGAGTTGTCAGAAGCTAATGCAGAGCAAGCCTCTAAATTGGACGAACAGACAGCAGACATCATCGCTATCCGTGAGGAACTAGAAAGCTATAAGCGTTACGAAATTATTCGTGAAGCTGCTGCTGGCCTCGCTGAAACTCAAGTAGAAAAGCTAGTTAAGCTTTCTGAAGATGTAGACTTTGTAAGTGAAGAAGTTTTCGCTGAAAAAGTTGCTACTATCAAAGAAGCATATTTCAAAAAACCAGCTAAAGACACTGCAGAAGACATTGCTGAAGATGTGGCACATGAAGACGGAGATGTATCCGCTCCAATGGCTGCTTACCTAACAGCACTACGTAAACCAACTTATTAAGGGAGTTCCAAAAGATGGAAACTTACGATAAACTAACCCAGAAATGGGCTCCGGTACTAAATGAAGGTACTGAAATCAAGGACGCTCACAAACGTGCAGTTACTGCCGTTGTTCTTGAAAACCAAGAAAAAGAGTTTGCTTCACAAAATGAGCAAGCTGGAATGCTAAACGAAGCTGGCCCAGGCAACGCAGTATCATCTGCAGCTAACTGGAACCCAGTTCTAATCTCACTTGTACGACGTGCAATGCCTAACATGATGGCATATGACGTATGTGGTGTTCAGCCAATGACTGGTCCAACAGGACTTATCTTTGCAATGAAATCACGTTACGGTGCAGGTGCAACATCTTCAACTGAAGCACTTTACAACGAAGCTCTTACCGGTCACGCAGGTGACTCAGCTGTAACAGAAAACAGCAATCCTTCAGGTCTTAGCGGAATCGACGCAACTGCAGGTAACGTAGCAGGTGACTCTTCACTTGACTCCGAGCGTGTAACTGGTGGCTTTGCTGGCGGTATGTCAACTGCAGACGCTGAGGGTCTTGGATCTTCTGGTCAAGGTCCATCATCTACTTTCAAC
>TARA_R110001592_G_scaffold3113_1_pt1 | contig 17836 bp, 18 predicted proteins | sample TARA_R110001592 | Tara Oceans TARA_R110001592 (sample SAMEA4398387) | marine metagenome | biome: Polar Biome; feature: [SRF] surface water layer (ENVO:00010504); material: water (ENVO:00002006), including particulate matter (ENVO:01000060) such as... | depth 5 m | reverse complement strand
AAAAAATCATCGCCAGCCAGCTGAGAAAAGAGAATTCTGGCGGTTCGCCATCGGGACCGAGGCAAAGTTTGCCGAATCTGGAAAACGCGATGCCAAGGGTGAAAATAACAAAGCCGCTGGTGGCCAGAAGGTAGAGCCAGCCGACGTTGGTAGCGGTGGCATCCAGAATCTGCTGCGCGCCCTGCTCTACCATCTCCGGCCTAGACGCCGCAACTACCACGAAGGTGGCAATAATCAGTACCGAGATGTAAAAGACCGCGCCCACATCCCCAAGCAATCTTCTGAAAAAGGCGGAAATACCACTTGTGATATTCTTCATTGATACTCCTTGCTGCTAAATCGTATATTTGCGATTAAGTGTTGCTAGGAGCTATTCGGACCCCTCTTAGAACAACAATGCTGTAAAAATCATGTGGCTTTCTGCAAGCGATTATAAATGGCGGCCAGCAACCATCCTGCGATACCCGCTGTAATGATCCAGGCTACAAGGCCCTGAACGACACCGATGAGACTCAAGTGCCAACCCATCTCATTCAACTGCATATGCAGCATATTACCTGACATGGACAACATCATGGCTGGCATCACTATGACCAAAGCACTACAAATCAACCATAGCACCCCTGCAGTAATCGCACTGGCCATCCCAAATTTAAAAGCATTAATTGTCATAGTTATGTCTCCATCTGTGGTGGTATGTTTGTGGGTATTAAGTGTCTCTAAATATCTTCAAGACGGTTTGCTGATTGCACTATGCGCATCATCTCGTGCTCCTCCATGGACAGGAGTGATTCCATTAGCGCCCTGGCCGCGGGGATGTTTGGTCTGGAGGCAAGATAGCGATACATCTCAATCACTTGTTGATGCTGGTCGACAATCACCGCCATGATTTGGGTGGCATCCAGCTCCGCAAAGGGTGTGTCGCAATGTGTATGTCGAACGATTGGGTGCTTTGCCACATATTCGTAACACCAGGTATTCAGGGCATGCTCATCCCCCGAGGCTTCGTAGCCATTGACTACTTTTTTGAGCATATTTTCGTGATCGGACAGGTAGACTAGAATCATTCGCGCTCGCTCATCACTGCTCTTATCTGCGCAATGAGATAAACACTGACTGAGCTGTTCGTGAAATTCCTGAGTCCAATGAAGAACATCTTTTAATGTTTCAATTTGCATAAGCACTTCCTCCAGTATCGATTAACTAAATCCGGGAAATATCCCGATAACCCGCGGGGTCAGCCGTAAACATCTTTTTAACTATCGTCTTATGCTTGTCACGCGAGCAATTGTAAAAAACATGCTAAACGTCTTGCTGTTCAGTCGACGACGGGCAATCCAGCTGATCGGGTATCAGTCTACCTTTCTCCTGATACTGCAATATAAAGCTATAGATTACGGGTAATACCAATAAATTAAGTAGGGTGACGGTTAGCATCCCACCTAACATGGGGGCAGCGATACGATGGGTTACATCGGAACCGGTTCCACTACTCCACATAATGGGAATCAAGCCCGCCATGGTAGAAATAGCCGTCATTGCCACCGGACGGACGCGTTTTGATGTAGCGGACAATACCGCGTCTTTTACCTCCTCAAGCGATAATCTATTCGTAGATGTCGATCGTCTCTTAGCAATCTCGGTATCAATAAAACTTAGTACCAACACCCCTATTTCCGCCGCCATACCCGCCAAGGCAATAAAACCCACCGCGACGGCCACAGACACATTGTAGTCGTTGATATAGATAAGCCAGATCCCACCCACAAGACCAAACGGGATTGACATCATGACAACTAGCGGTTCGGTGATATTGCGAAAATTAAAATACAAGAGTAAAAAAATAATGAACAAGGTCGCTGGTGCCACAATTTGTAAGCGAGCCGCTGCGCGCTCCATATATTCAAACTGCCCCGACCAAGTAACGGTATAGCCCGCAGGCACCTTCACTTGCTCCTGTAACACTCGCTTCGCTTTGGCGACAAAGCCACCAATATCAGAGCTAGAAATATCCACATAAATCCAGGCATTAGGCCTAGCATCTTCACTTTTAATGACCGGAGGGCCGCGCTGGTATTTTATCTCCGCGACCATAGCCAAAGGAATTTGTGCTCCAGTCGGTGTTGGGATCAATACCCGTTTGAGCGTTTCCATGTCGTCACGTAATTCTCTTGGATAGCGTAGATTTACAGGGTAGCGCTCGAGGCCTTCAACCGTTTCGGTAATATTCATGCCGCCAATTGCACTCTGAATAACATCTTGAACTGCACCCACCGTAAGACCATAGCGAGACGCACTCTCACGGTTAATATCAAAATCCAGGTAATAACCGCCCACAGCTCGATCACCAAACGCCGAGGTGGTTTCAGGCAAGGATTTCATTGCCTGCTCAATGTCCTGTGCTATGTCTTGAAGGACATTGAGATCAGGACCAGAGACCTTGATACCAACAGGCGTTTTAATTCCCGTTGATAGCATATCAATCCGCGTCTTAATCGGCATAGTCCACGCATTAGCTAAACCCGGAAACTGTATAGCCTGATCCATTTCATTCATCAATTCCTTGGTGGTTTTCTTGGGATTTGGCCATTGATCCTTAGGTCTTAACCGTACCGTGGTTTCCATCATAGCCAGTGGCGCAGAATCCGTCGCCGAGTCGGCACGCCCCACTTTACCGAAAACATGATGTACTTCAGGAAAGGTCGCTAAAATTTTATCCGTTTGCTGCAATAGCTCCTTGGCCTTAGTAATCGAAATACCGGGAAAAGTGGTTGGCATGTAGAGAATATCGCCCTCGTCCAAGGGCGGCATGAATTCGCTACCTAAATTTGAATACGGGTAATAGGTCACGGCTAATAAGCCCAATGCCAAAACAACAGTAAGACCCCGCCACCGCATTGCAAGCTTTAACGCGGGTCCGTGTAATGCATGCAACGCTCGATTGAGCGGGTTTTTGTTCTCGGCAATGATCTTTCCGCGCAAAAAATAGCCCATCATTACCGGCACGAGCGTTATAGCCAGAATGGCTGACGCTGCCATGGCATAAGTCGCGGTGAACGCTAATGGACTGAATAAACGCCCTTCTTGAGCCTGCATAGTAAAAATCGGCAAGAATGATACGGTAATCACCAGTAATGAGAAAAATAGCGCGGGCCCGACTTCTTGACAAGATTCGCCAATGGTTTTCCAGCGCTCATCATTGTTCAATGCTTTCCCTTTCTCCTCCACCGCCATGGCCAAGCGACTGTGCGCATTTTCAACCATAACAATAGCGCCATCGACCATCGTACCGATCGTTATCGCAATACCACCCAAGGACATAATGTTAGCGTTAAGCCCCTGAAATCGCATTACGATAAAAGCCATCAAAATACCGAGTGGTAAAGTAATAATTGCAACGAAAGCTGAGCGAGCATGCAGCAGAAATAGAATAACAACCAAACTTACAATAATTAATTCTTGTATTAACGATGTGTTGAGGCTTTTGACCGCACGTTCAATGAGATCGCCTCGATCATAGACAGGTACAATTTCCACCCCGTCTGGCAAACCTTCCTTTAACTCCTCCAACTTGGCGCGAACTGCCTGAATCGTGGCTAATGCATTTTCACCGTAGCGCATAATCACCACGCCACCGGCGACCTCCCCTTCACCGTTAAGATCAACTATGCCGCGCCGCAATTCAGGGCCAATCTGAACACGGGCGACGTCTTGTAAGCGTATCGGCGTGCCATTGCCATCAACTCCCACCGGTATGCTGTTGAGGTCATCAATCGACTGAATATATCCACGCGCCCGCACCATATATTCCGTTTCTGCCATTTCCACCAGGCGCCCGCCTACGTCCTTATTGGACATCTTGATGGACATCTTGATTTTGTTCAGCGGAATGCCATAGCGCTGCAATGCATTGGGGTCGACTTCAACTTGATACTGCTTGACGTAACCACCCACCGATGCAACCTCGGCTACCCCTTGCACAGTTTGCAATGGGTAGCGCAGATACCAATCTTGCAAGGAACGTAATTGCGCTAAGTCATGTTTACCCGTTCTATCGACTAAGGCGTATTCGTAAATCCAACCTACACCAGTTGCATCAGGCCCTAAGGTCGGCGTGATGCCCTGAGGCAAACGACCACTAACGTAATTAAGGGATTCCAAAACCCGTGAACGCGCCCAGTACATATCCGTGCCATCTTCAAAAATAATGTAGACGAAGGACAAACCAAAAAAAGAATAACCCCTAACGACTTTGGTGCGAGGTACAGCAAGCATCGAGGTTGTTAGGGGGTATGTAACCTGGTCTTCAACCACTTGCGGTGATTGCCCTGGATATTTGGTAAAGATAATAACTTGTACGTCTGATAAATCCGGAATTGCGTCCAACGGCGCGTTTTTATAAGCAAACAATCCAACCAAGGCAATAATGGCAGTAGCAATCAACACCATTACACGATCACGCAGGGAGGCTTTGATAATCGCATTAATCATGTTCATATGCTCCCAGTGTGCCGTGTTCTGCATGGTCATTCTTTTTTATACTAGAAGAGCCGGCATCCTCCTCACCACGATCAATCCTCTTATCGCTTACCACGCCATTTGGACTATCTCCGCTCACGTTCAGCACATCCATCATTTTTGCTGTGGCTTCCCGCAATTTTGATTCAGAATCAATCAGGAACTGAGCGGAGGTAACCACCTCCTCACCGGCATCAACTCCCGCCAGAATCGCTACTTGTCCAGCAGACTCAATACCTAAAGTTACGATTCGAGGTTCAAACTTTCCTACACCGCTTGCTATAAAGACCTGAGCACGATCACCGGTGCGAATAACAGCTTCAGCTGGTATAACAACCACATCCTTCAATGGATCGGCATAAATACTAACCTTCGCAAACATATCAGGGCGCAATAACAACTCACTATTATCAAAAACTAAACGCACTTTGGTGGTTCGTGTTTTAGCCTCGGCATAGGGATAAATATAAGAGACAGATCCCTTAAATATTTTTCCTGGTACAGAAACCATGGTCATTTCCACTTCATCACCTAACTTGACCCACGGCAGTTCATATTCATAGACATCTGCGTACACCCAGACCTGTTTCAGATCAACCATCGTGTATAGTTCTGTTTTTGGTGTCACGAATTGTCCCTTGCGCGAACCAATACGAATAACAGTGCCGTTGACGGGAGAATGTATATGGAGATATTTTTGAATAGTTCGCGTTTGTTCCAGCGCCTTAATTTGATGTTCTGGTACATCCAGAAATTGCAATCGTTCGCGAGCGCTCCTAACCAACTCTTCAGCCCCCCGCCGGATTTCATCGAAAGGACTCTTACTCAGTGTTGATAGATTATTCAGTGCTAGTAAGTATTCCTGCTGCGTTGAAACTAGTTTCGGTGAATAGATAGTCAGCAAGATATCGTCCTTAACGACAGTCTGCCCAGTTTTATCCACACGGACCTCTTCGACCCATCCATCCACTTTGGGGTGCACACGTGCCATTCGCTGTTCATCAAAATCGATTCGTCCCAAGGCTCGAATGGTTCGACTGATGGATTTTCGCACCGCTGTGGCGGTTCGAACACCGATATTCTGTACGACTACTGGATCAATTTTAACTGTGCCCGGTATTTTGCTCGTCTCGTTGTCGGCATACACTGGAACATAGTCCATGCCCATCGAATCTTTGGCCGGTACCGGCGACGTCACTAATGGATTCATCGGATTACGGTAAAACAAAATTTGTTTTGCTATAGAAGATTCGCCTTCGTCTGGATATACCGGTACGTAATCCATTCCCATCGAATCTTTTGCGGGTATCGGCGACGTAACAGTCGGATTCATCGCGTTTCGGTAAAATATAGGTTTAATGTCATCCGTTGCCAAAAGCTCGGAATCGGGATCACCACCGAAGATAAAATAACCCGCGCCGAGGCCAATAATAAGCATCAGAATTGCGAGTGATAGGGTAGATTTATTCATAAACAGATTCCTTACCGACGGCCGATTCTAATCGCGCTAATGCTTGTTTCGCTTCGCTCAACGCTTTCCAATATTGCAGTTCATAATTAAAGAGAGTCATTTGGCTACGAACCAGGTTAAGAAAATCGACTTCACTTACCTGATAGCCCGCCAACATAGAGTCCACCGTTTGTCGTGCCTGTGGCACGATGCCGCTGCCAAAAAGCGAAAATTGTTGTTTTGCTCGATGATAGTCTGTCACCGACGTGGAAATAGCCGCCATCACCAGGCCTTTTTCGTCGAGTAACGCATAGTGGTTTTTTTGTAATTCATAATTTCTTTGCGACACCGCTTTTGATTGTTTTCGACCTGCATACAAAGGTATCTTTACACCGACCATGACAGACACGAAATCCGAACGCGCACCACCTCGTGGCAACGGGTTATCACCAGCTCTATCACCGTACGTCACACCTACTTGAAAATCGGGGTAATAATCTCGCTTAGCCAAATCCAGACGCGATTGTGCTGCGTCAATCTGAGTCTCCATCTGTTTCAAGCGCGGCCTAGCTACTTCTGCCAATTGGTAAAGCACCGTTTCATTAACAAGATTCGGCATCGTTTTTGAGACTTGACGTGGTAACAAGACGACTTTATTCGCAGGTCTATCCATAAGAACATTAAGCTGAATAGACTGGTTTCGTCGTATCGCTTGTAGTTGAATTTTTTGATCGATTAATTTGGATAATTCTAGCTGTGCAAGTAAAACATCCTGCTGTAAACCTTTACCGGTTTCGTATTTGGTTTTCGCTACGGCTATAAATTGCCGTAACAGACTCTTATTCATCTCTACTGTTTCAAGGGCGCGATCTAAATAGTAAAGATTCCACCATCTACTTTTAACATTTCCAATCAATTGCAAGCGAACTTCATCCACCGTATGCCCGGCAGCCAATGCATCATATTCAGCAGCCTCTTCCTTCAAACTCAGTTTCCCAGGAAATGGAAATACTTGGCTGAAGCCGATCTGAGTCTGAGTCATGGCTTCCTGATCTCTGTCAAACGTATCAGAGGGGAAGTTCATCGCATTCAAACTAACCATAGGGTCTGGCAACGCACCCACCTGTGAAGGTATTTCGGACACCGCCTTGTAGCGCGCTCGCATCTCACTGAGGTTTGGATTGTGTCCGACAGCTAGACTTACGGCCACTCTCTCCGTGAACTGATCTGTATTCTCTCCGCTGTACAAAGGGGAACTAACTACGATCAACATGACAAACCACAATTGTAACGTCACTTTTTTATAAAAAAATATGTTTGACATTATTTATATACCTGAAAAAATAGCTGATAAAAACCAACTAAAATATTTCATTTAATGAAAACAGAGTAAAGGGGGAAACCATCAATATGGCACCGAGACTGAATTGCTATTCAGACTACAGCATACATATTTCGGCGCAGACTTATTTGTCATTTTTGGTTAGCCCCCTCAAAATAATCATTATAATTTTACGTTTAATGACATAAAACAATAGATCTACAATCGTTTTTCCAGAGGAAAAATATGCCAGTCTATCTCCCGCAGGCTTATAAACTGGTTAATAAGCCCTCTTTCTAATTACTCACAAATTCCACAACATCATTCTTTATAACATTCCCCTCGGTGTTTATTGCTCGCGAGAAATGATCATTAACCACAGATTTGATCTTCAATGTTCCGACATAATCGACTCTGTAGTCAGACTCACCCTCCTCAAGAGCACCTTCCCATACATATCGATAAACCTGAAGTTCCTGCCCTACTTTAGCTCCATCCTTGCTACCTATGCATATAACCAACTCATCATTATCGATGCCAACCACCTGGCCTTTCATGATTTGTTCGTGATAAAACTGACTGCCCGAACAGGCTGTCAAGAACCATACTAAAATCATCAGAAAGCTTATTTTCAGTCTTTTTTGCAACATTTTAATACTCCTATTGACTTATATTTTCATCTTACAATGTTAAAAAAATAGGACCACATAAACCTTATTCGCTCCAACACTTACAGATCACTAATCCGCGAATGTATTTTTAATATATTCCAAGGCTGCCATTAGGTCTTCGTCAGAAAGCTGACTGTTACCGCCTCTTGGTGGCATTGGCATCAAACTGCCCTCACTTTGAAAACCATTAATAACGTTGCTAAGTAGTTCGCTATCACTTTTCGATAACCGGCCATCTGCGGAGGTAAAATCAGGAACACCTGAGAAGCTACCCTTTCCATCAGCACCATGACAGGCCATGCAATTATTCTTATAAACACGCTCCCCAGAAATAGTGCTTTTAACTTCCGCTACCTCTGTCATCAACACCTCTGTACTAAGCCGTGTATGTGTAGACTTTGTATTAACTCCTCTTAAAAAGGTAAGGAGGTCGCGAGTCTCTTGCCCTGTAAGCCCTGCACGAACACGCATATGAAAAATAGAAGTAATCCCATCACGAAGATCCGTTGGGTTACGCATGTTGTGACAACGCGAACAGTTCTCTGACCAAACCTTACCGCCTTGAGAAAAGTCACCTGCTTCTGGATAATCAAGTGCCACCGACAACTGGGACGCCACCACTAAAAGCGCGGACAGAATTATGCCTTTACCATTGTTATAAATACTTGTGCAAATTTTCGTTTCCATTACTGTTTTCCTCTGTTAGAAACCTATCAGCTAAGAAGAGTCTAATTAAAAACCATAGGCCATCTGAAACAGGAATCTATCTTTATCCGCGTTACTTTCCGATTGACCATCATTAAATTCGTAGCTGAATTTTCCAATAAAATTATTGGCATAGAGGTAGTTAGCACCTACAGCCCATTGCTGCTGATCCTGACTATTGTGGGGCGAATCGAAGTCCGTATAGCGCGCAACCAACTCCCATTTCGATTGACTGATTCGATAAGCTCCCTGTGTGTACCATGTTTCCCAAACTGCGCCTTCTGAGGCTGAAGCACCACTCCCCGTATCAGCCCCGACCTCAGTCTCAACATACTCACCACGTATATTGAAAGCTTTATATTGCAAGCTGAAATCACCTCCAATCACATCATAATCACGCGCATTCTCACGACCGAGCAGACTGTTGTCCCCTTCATGAATTGACGTAACCGTGGCTTCACCGCTAGCAGCCGAAATACCAAGTTCAAACCCGACGAAGGGAATAAAGCCCAGTCGAGCACCTACGGCTTTTTTACCATCATTGTCTGCACCAAACCCTTCTGCCTCTACACCATCCAGTTCAAATTCACCGTCTTCAAATTCACTCATAAGCTCCGGGCCATTACTGATATATATGGCGTAATTTGTCCTTATACCGCCAACAGGGAATCCACCACGTACTTGGAATCCTACGTCGGATACTGGCGCGGCCCCATCGTGACCAAACCCAGGTGGCGCTGAAGGAAGTTTATTGATCCAGGACGGATGAAGGTTCTGTCGAAACTGACCAATAGGACTCAAGAATTTACCACCAACAAGGATCATGTAGTCGTTTACAAACCAGTCGATGGTTAGATATTCAAGATTAGTCTCGGTCTCTCCATCGGCGTTGATTTCAATCTCCAATTCAGCTTCCAGCATCACTAAGTCACGGTACTGAAAGTGAAATATGGGCGCAAACGTACCCACATTGAAACTACCGTCCGTCGACTCAGTATCGATGTATCCCACATCGGCATAACCAGACATATGGATCAGGGTGTCAGGTAGTAACCAATCGCTGGTACTAGCGACATCTTGCTTGATAAGCTGAACCTCTTCTTTGGTCGCGCTTTTTCCTAACTGCTCCTTCAGTTGGTCCATTTCCTGCTGCATACGCTCGAGGCGCTCAGCTAACACTTCATCACTTAGCTCCGCAAGCGCCACCGTTGAAACCGTGGCAGCGGAAAAGGTGAACATGATAGCTCTTGCTAATTTTTCTAGTTTCATAACTTGTCTCCATTGTTTGGTAAACCTATCTACCGGGTGGCCGCTTATGGCAACTCAAAGGCTCATGGCTGACATTGTCTTTAACGTTCTGATCGACAAATTTGTAATAACCTTCTTTAAAATGCGTCCACCAATCATGGCTAACTTCCACATCATGTTGTTTGAGCAGGCTTTCAATACCATCCAGGCAAACTCGTGATGCGTCGTAGGCCAGATTCAAAACATGGGATTTCTCATCAAAAGAGATAGCGTCAAGACCATAAATATTTTCGATTTCTGCAATGGCTTCTTGCAACCTGATCTGTTCGATGGGTTCGAGCCTCAAATGCCGTACTACCAGATTGACTTCAGAAACACCCAATCGATGATTTTCTTTATTACTCATATAAATACCTCCAAACCCCAAACCAGTGTATGCATGAAACTAAGCATTAAACTCCACCTTCACATGGAACACCGGCGAGGGATTAAAGTAGTTAGTACCTCCATGTTCGTGCCAATCCTATTGATTATGTTTTTCTCCTTTCATCGTCCCTTTGTAATGTTTGTGCGTAGGCTCGCTTTCTTCATCCGCACTCTCAGAATAATCTCCTTCCACAAAGTCCTGATGAGATTCAACCGGCATAGTTGCTTTGTAATGCTTATGCTTAGGGTTCTCTTCTGATTTTTTATCAACTGCTGCCTCTGTCGTAGAGCTTCCATGAGATTCACCTTTCATGGTGGCTTTATAATGTTTATGGGTTGATTCTTGTTCGGCATAAACATTCGCTACTGAAGAAGATATAACCACTAGTAATGCAATTTTTAATGCACTTTTCATGACACACTCCTATTTAATATAAATTTCTAGATCATTTTTACTAATACGATTCAGTACGCTATTTATTTCGATATACCTCTCCGTTCCAATTACTACACTTATTAAAAACAATTACTCGCTAATAGCTTTTGTTTCCACTATGCAGTACAAAAAATCGTTTAATACAAGCATCTTGGAATTCCCAAATAACTTAGATAATCGCTTTAAATATGTACTAACTCTAATTCACCCTAACGCTTATCCAGATAATTCTATTACGCCGTTATTCAATGATTATGCTCACGGTGCAATATTCTTTTCCTTGCCTCCGACCCCAGATATAGATACTCACCAGACGCAATCAGAATCATAAGAAAAACAGCCACGCCGATAACATAAGGATCGGAATTCAGCTTCACCCAGGTAAATCCGCTCAGTACAATCAGGTCCAGAACAATGGCAGTTACTGGCACCCAAGATTTGGCTTTAATATCGTCCAATAGGTAACGCAGAACACCCCAGTGAATAGCGATATCCATGATGAGGTAGAAAACAATACCGAGAGCCGCAATGCGAGAGAGATCAAAAAATACGGTGAGAAAAATCCCCAGCACGACGGTATATACCAGAGTGTGTTTTTGGATGCTGCCAGGCATACCGAAATGGCTGTGTGGCACCAAATGCATTTCCGTCAGCATCGCCAACATTCTGGACACTGCAAAAATACTGGCAAGAATGCCTCCCGCCGTTGCTGTCATGGCGATGGCAACGGTGAACCAAACACCATATTCGCCAAATACAGGACGCGCCGCCGCTGCCAAAGAGTAATTTCGGGTTTCGATAATTTCGCTGAGAGAAAGGTTGCCTGCTACCGCAAAACCAACCAGCATGTAAATAACAACACAAGCAGCGATTGAAATAACAATGGCCCGGCCAATGTTTTGGTGTGGATCAATCACCTCGGAACCACTATTAGTAATGGTGGTAAAGCCCTTAAAGGCCAAAATGCCAAGCGCAGTAGCTCCGAGAAAATTCCCTACCGCTCCAGATTCGCTCTCGTTGGAGAAATCGATTGCGAGGTTTTCCGCCAGTAAAACACCTGCCAGGCCGATAATCAGAATGCCGCCTATTTTCAGCATGCCAATAAAGCCGGCAAAACCTTGAATAAGTCGATTGCCCTGAAGATTAATAACAAAGGCCGCCAATATGATTACCACACCCAATATCGGCACCATAAGACCGGATTCATCACCACCGAATAGTTGCATCGTGTAGGAACCGAACGTGCGAGCCAGAAAGCTTTGAGCGATGACCATTGAGAAATACATCAGCAAAGCATTGAACGCGGTAGGCAATCGATCACCATAGGCTTTGTGGAGATACATGCCTATGCCGCCCGCCGAGGGATAAGCGTTGGATATCTTGATGTAGGAGTATGCACTAAAGGTAACGATCACAGCGGCGGCCAGAAAGGCCAATGGAAACAATGCGCCCGTCATTTCGGCCATCTGCCCAGTCAACGCAAAAATACCCGCACCGATCATCACCCCGGTGCCTAACATTACTGTTCCAGACAACGTTAAGCTGCCTTCATCGTAATGCGTAGTGTGATCCTGATCGCGTGACATGGATTCTCCTTAAACGGATTGTGTTTTTTCAGTAGTAAAATGTGGAAGCCACGCTGGTGTGGACTCCATGTACCGGTGATAGGTATCACCGAATTCGGCCAGTGCCATTTTTTCTTCACGTTTCGCCAGACGCACATACACGAACACCAATATAGGAAACATCACTACAGTAGGCAGCGTTGGCCACTGCAACAGGAATCCGAACATAATCATGATGAAGGCAATATATTGAGGGTGCCGACAACGGGCATACCAGCCGGTGGTAGCTAACGAGTGCGTTTGTTGGGCCTTATGTAAAACGTTCCACGCCGCCGATAATAAAAAGAAGCCTAGAATGATCAATGCGTTGCTGGCGATATGTAAGGGATCCCAGTGAGCATTGCCTTCAAATCCAAAAAAGGTATGCAGTAAATGGCCGTTCTCATGAGAAAGAAAATCGACTCCGGGGTACTTTTCCGCGAGCCAGCCGGAGAAAAAATAGATCGTTAGTGGAAAGCCATACATTTCCGTAAATAAGGCCACAATAAAAGCAGAGAACGCACCAAAGCTTCGCCAGTCGGTTTTTGTTTGTGGTTTAGCAAAACTGAAGGCGAAGAATATAAAAATCGCTGAATTTAATATCACTAACGTCCATAGTCCGTAATCTGAGTCACCGTGCATTGCTTTTCGCCTTTGATGTCGATGGAGGATTAATATGGCATTTCCCGTTAATGATGATGGCGATCTTCTTTTTCATTGCGACCGTGCTCCAAGCCACGGCGATAGGCATCCTGCTCCGTCTCACCCTCCTTGTGACCGCGATGCCCGTTATCTCCATGACCATGACCACCATGCATAAAAATATGCATAATGGGGCAAGCTAAAATAATCAGGAATGGCAGGTACTGCCAGACATGCTGTCGGTGCTCCATCAGTAAAAAATAACTGGCCGCACCAATTAATCCCATTGCAGCCAAACCTTTTGGAGTAAACCAGAACGATGTTTTTTGCGTTGTCATAACACACCTCCTTTCAATGTGTAGTGGCTATTGTTGTGGCTATTCGACCGTGATCTGTCCGCGATACATTTGCATTTGACAATGGAAGGTATATTCACCGGTAGACAGCGCGGGTAGTTGAATCGTTTTCAACTTATTCAACGGCAGGGTATCGCTAATTTGTAAATCCGGGATCAGCAACGCTTCCGAACAAGGTGATTGATCTTTGCGCATGAATTTAATTTCTACCGGCTCTCCAGAAGGCAACTTAATCCGTGACGGGCTATAGGTACCGTTTTCGACAACAATCACTAAATCATCTTCGCCTATTTCAGTCTCCTTGGGCCTGTACAACCAAAACCACCATACAATTAATCCAATCAACACAACGCCTGCAATATTGATAAGTAACATGTCATGCTCCTACTAGTGTCAGTGTTGCTCTTAATGTTCTTGGGCTTTAAACAAGCGAAGTCGATTGGCATTCGTCACGACCGTCAACGATGAAAATGCCATCGCCGCACCGGCAATGACCGGATTGAGTAGCAAGCCGAAGAAGGGATACAACACACCTGCAGCAAAGGGCACACCCGCAACGTTATAGATAAAGGCACCGAATAAATTCTGTTTGATATTGCGCAACGTCGCCTTGCTAACGGCAATGGCGTCGGCAAGTCCGTGCAGTGAGCCGCGCATCAAGGTGATATCGGCGCTTTCAATAGCGACATCTGTGCCGGTACCAATAGCAAATCCGACATTGGCAATAGCGAGCGCGGGTGCATCATTAATGCCGTCACCGGTCATGCCGACGATCTCACCCTGCATTTGCAGCTCTTGAACTTTTTTGGATTTTTCTTCCGGCAGCACTTCAGCAAAAAACTCGGCAATCCCAGCCTTGTTGGCAACAGCTTTGGCAGTATCGCGATTATCACCTGTTAACATCACGACACGAATACCGCTATGTTGTAGCCGCTTGATAGCAGCAATCGAATCTTCTTTGATGGGATCGGCGACGGCGATAATCGCCGCAAAGGTATTGTCGATGGCAAAGTACATTGGTGTTTTGGCATCCGCGGCCAAGGCCTGTGCTTTTTGCACGAAGTCACCCAGATCGATGCCACGCTCGCGCATTAATTTTTCATTTCCAAACAATAGCGTTTTGCCATCCACTTCGGCTTGTACGCCATGACCTGCGATGGCGCTAAAGTTGGATACTTTTCCGGTTTCGATGCCGCGTTCCTGTGCAGACTCCACTATAGCCATCGCCAGTGGATGTTCGGAACCGCTCTCTAATGTTGCCGCCAGCTGCAAAACGGTTTTCTCGTCGTACTCTCCGGCGACAAGTACATCTGTTACTTTTGGTGCGCCCAACGTAATGGTGCCGGTTTTATCCAAAATCATGGCGCTGATTTTCGAAGCGGTTTGCAGTGCGGCGCCATTGCGAATCAACACACCCGCTTCAGCCGCCTTGCCAACCCCAACCATGACTGACATCGGCGTCGCCAACCCTAAGGCGCAGGGACACGCAATAATTAACACAGTAGTCGCCGACACAATGGCGTAAGCAACCACAGGATCAGGCCCAAAGTTCAACCAAATTAGTGCACTGCTCACCGCGATAATCATGACTACGGGAACAAAATAGGCCGAAATCACATCCGCCAGCCTTCCTATCGGTGGCTTGGAGTTTTGCGCGCGTTTGACCATATTAATGATTTGCGCCAGCGCCGTATCTTTGCCCACTCGAGTGGCCTTGAATAATATGGAACCTGTTTTGTTGATAGTGCCCGCTGCCAGGGTATCCCCCACGGCTTTTTCAACAGGCATAGGTTCACCGGTCAACATCGATTCGTCGATTGCGGTGTAACCTTCAATAACTTCGCCATCGACAGGAATCTTTTCACCGGGCCGCACCCGAACAACATCGTTTAACAAGACCTGGTCGATGGCAATATCCAGCTCTTTATCGTCGCGAACGACGCGTGCAGTTTTTGGCTGCAAACCAATTAAACGTTTGATCGCCTCCGAGGTACGTCCGCGCGCTTTTAATTCCAAGGCAAGACCCAGATCGATCAAGCCGATAATCATCGCAGTTGCCTCAAAGTAGACATGCCTTGCTTCCGGAGGAACGGAACTCGGAAAAAACACCACGACCATTGAGTACAACCACGCTGTGCCTGTACCCAGAGCGATCAACGTATCCATGTTGGCTGAATGATTAAGAAATGACTTCCATGCGCCAACATAAAAGTGTTTGCCGGAAACAATCAGCACACCCAACGTCAGGAGGCCAACAATCCCCCAAACAACTTGCTCACCGGTTGTATTGACGTTCATTTCACCGGTGATCAGTGCATAGGCCATCAAGGGCACACCCAGTGAAAGGGCAATCCAAGTTTCCTTCATCAGCCGCTTGTAATAAGCCTGATCCGCCCTTTCTTTCTCTGCTAATGCATCATCGTCATTGTCAGCAGTCGCAATCTTGGCGTTATAGCCCGCCTTCTCCACTGCCTTAACCAAATCAGACGTTGCGGCATTGCCCGTCACGCTCACGGTGCGCTGAGCGAAATTCATTTCCGCGATTTCCACACCCGACACGGCTACCAGGGCGGCTTCAATTTTTCCCACGCAACTGGCGCAGCCAGCACCCTCGATAATCAGTTCCTGTTGTGCCGCGCTGGCAGCATGATTGTGATGGCGAGTACTGCTATCAGCACCTTCATGACAATCCGATATGCCGGATTCCGTGTTCACTGAACTCATCGGATCACTCCTGAATTATTTGATGACTGTTGCGGGAAAACCCGACTGATTCAATGCCTCCTTCAAAGCGTTAGCCTCTACCGCGCCAACGACCGAAGCGACACCCGTCGCCAGATCCATGCACGCTTCGGTTACGCCGGAAACAGAGCGTAATGTTTGCTCAATGCTTCTCACACAACCACCGCAAGTGGCGCCTTGTACCTGTAACCGTTGCAGCGGAACGCCAACGCTTACGCTTACGCCACTTCCATTTTGTGTGCTGAGAGCAGAGGGAGATTGGCTAGTACAGCAACAGCCGCCTTGACGGGTTTTAGTCGTATTCACTGAATTCTGGGTATTCATGGTTTATTCTCCACATCAATGAGTTGGGAAAAATCTTCAATCAGGTGACAAATCATATGGCCGGTTGGGACTTTATCCGGCTTTTGGCTCCACTCCCCCACTGCCTTTTGCATACGGTCACGCAACAACTGTGTCTCGAGAAATTGCCGCTCTATTTCATGCAGCCGTTTTTCAATTAACTCCCTCACCGTTGGGCAAGGCGATTTTTTCTTGTCCGCATGGGAAATAATTTTCTGAATATCATCTACTGAGAAACCCAGCTGCCTGGCACTCAGAACAAAACGCAAACGATGTAGATCCGCTTCTCCGTATTCCCGGTAGCCATTGGTTTGGTTTTTGGGGGGGTTCAACACATTAATCCGGGTATAAAACCGCACAGTATCTGTTGTAACTCCTAGGCGCCGGGCCATTTCAACTACTTTCATGTCGGAGCCTCCAAGTTCATATTGAACTTCCAGAATTTAGGCTACAAAAAATTTAATACACGTTTGATTTGTATAAAATCAAACCTGACACCCCAATAAAACTAACCAGCTGCGTAACTTTCCCTCTAACCCTACACCTGTGTCTAAGACGCAGGTCAAGCCACTCTCAATCTGACTTTGGTCGATGAGTTTTCTTGGTTTATGTTAGTGGTGTAACTCTGACGTCTACATGACCCCCACATTACAGGCCTGTAATGTGGGGGTCTGTTACTTGATGTATATCAATGAATCGTTAAACAACTTACTAAGGCACTCCAGCGTTGACTCGATTCGTTCGGCATTGGGCATAAAAGTCTTTGGGCCAGGCCTAGCGACGATTGAAAGCACGGCGACCGCTATTGAACGAGTATTCAAAGTGATAGCCGCACCAAGGTGTTTACTGTAAATACATTTGCCGAGCGCAACATCGGTGGCGACTTCTTTGACATTCACCGAGACGCTGCTTCGATGTCTGAATTAAGTGTTGGTGACAACGTCGCGATGACGATCAACTCAACTCATTAAATGACCTTACAGAGGCAATAATCGACGGTGCCGGCAAACGACTAAGCCCAAAATTAATGACAGGGCTCGCATTAATTTTGGGCTTAGTACCGATCATGCTAAGCAATGATAGCGGCGCCGATCTAACGAAACGCTTAGCCGCTCCCATGCTCGGCGGGGTTGCCACCTCACTCATTATGAGTTTTAGTGGTGTTTCCGGCATTGTTCGTGATTTGGAAGCAACGTTCTATAAAAGTAGCACCGGCAATCAAATCCTCAGAAAACTAATGATTAACGCTGCCCGGGGCTATGGCTACCCGACATTATTATCAGTTCGCAGGAACCCTCGCGCTGACATATCCTATTACAATGGAAGCAGCGTAAATTTCAATTTATAGTCGGCCACCATGATTGAATTGGAATGA
>TARA_R110001592_G_scaffold119991_1_pt1 | contig 17855 bp, 11 predicted proteins | sample TARA_R110001592 | Tara Oceans TARA_R110001592 (sample SAMEA4398387) | marine metagenome | biome: Polar Biome; feature: [SRF] surface water layer (ENVO:00010504); material: water (ENVO:00002006), including particulate matter (ENVO:01000060) such as... | depth 5 m | reverse complement strand
CTAATAACTTTAATGATTTTAGTGAAGGTAATCCAGGAATGATGTTTATGGATATGGCAGCTTATGTAGGAGATGTTTTATCTTTTTACACAGATACACAATTACAAGAATCTTTTTTACTACTAGCTAAAGAAAAAGAAAACTTATTTAATTTAGCATATGCTATGGGATACAAACCTAAAGTAACAGATGCTTCTACTGTTGATTTAGAAATATTTCAATTATTACCTGCTATAGATGCCGCTGGAACCATTGTACCTGATTATAGATATAGTTTAAAAGTAAATGAAAATTCTTCATTTTTATCAACAGAAAATAATGTTAATTTTTACACTAATAATCAAGTTGATTTTTCATTCTCTTCGTCTTTTGACCCTACTACAATTAGTGTTTATCAATACGATGCCTCAAATAATCCAGAATATTTTTTAGCTAAAAAAACAACAAAAGCTATATCTGGAGAAATAAGATCACAAACTTTTAATGTAGGAAGAGCTGAACAATTTAAAACACTTACTTTATTTGATGAAAATATAATTTCAGTAGAATCTATAATTGATGGGGAAGGAAATAAATATTATGAAGTACCTTATTTAGCTCAAGATTTAATTTTTGAAGAAATAGAAAATACAGCAGATAACGACCCTGAATTATCAGATCTTAATCAAAATACACCTTTTTTATTAAAAATATTAAAAACACCAAAAAGATATGTAACTAGGTTTAAGTCAAATAATCAATTAGATATCCAGTTTGGAGCCGGTAATAGTGGTAAATCAGATGAACAAATTATACCTAACCCAGATAATATAGGTTTGGGAATAAAAGATGGAAGAAGCAAATTAGACACAGCTTATGATCCCTCAAATTTTTTAATGACTAAAACATATGGACAAATACCTGCTAATACAACACTAACAATAAATTATGTAGTAGGGGGAGGAATAACATCAAATGTAAATGCAAATACCATAACAAGTATTAATACTTTATTTTCAACAAATTCCCCCAACTTAAATACAGGATTATTAAATTTTGTAAGGGGCTCAGTAGCTGTTAACAACCCAACATCAGCAAAAGGAGGGGGACCAGGAGATTCTGTAGAAGAAATTAGATTAAATACAATGGCTAATTTTTCTACACAACAAAGAACAGTAACTAAAGATGATTATATAATTAGAACCTTAAGTATGCCTTCTAAATTTGGAAGAGTAGCTAAAGCCTATATAATTCAAGATGATCAAATTTCTTCCCTAACAAATGAATTTAATAGAATTCGTAATCCTTTAGCATTAAATTTATACATTTTAGGATATAATGGAAATAGTCAATTAACAACTTTAAATAACGCAACAAAAACAAATTTAGCAACTTATTTAGAACAATTTAGAATGTTAACAGATGCTGTTAATATAAAAAATGCATTTATAATAAACTTTTCATTAGATTTTTCAATAACTGTATTTAAAAACTATAACAATCAAGAAATATTATTAAATTGTATCTCAGAATTACAAAATTTCTTTCAAACAGATAAATGGCAAATAAGTCAACCTATTATAAAGTCGGAAGTAATGAATGTATTATCTCGAGTAACAGGAGTTCAATCAATAGAAAAAATATCATTTATAAATAAAAATGGAATTTCTAAAGGTTATTCACAATATAAATACGATTTTGAGGGAGCTACAAGAAATGAAGTAATATATCCTTCATTAGACCCAAGTATTTTTGAATTAAAATACCCTAACACAGATATTAACGGACGTGTAACAACATATTAAAATGGCATATTATTTTTTATTTTCTGAAAAAGACACAACAATATATAGTCACCCAGACAGAACCCAACTCAATGCAGGTATTGATGAAATCCTTGAACTTGTTAAAGAAAAAGGAGTAGATGACCAAAGATATTATCCTTCAAGAGTTTTAATTAAATTTAAAAATGAAGAAATAAAAGATGTAATAGATAACATAATAGGATCATCTACTTTTAATAATGGAATAACACAAACAAATTTACAATTATTTTCAACTGAACATAAAACTTTAACTAGTACTTTAAATTTAGAAACATTTGCTGTTTCAGAATCTTGGGATGAAGGAACAGGAAGATTTACAAATATTCCTATAAAATCAAATGGAACCTCATGGATTTATAGGGATAATGACATAGCAAAAAATCAATGGCACACAGGATCCTTTGTAGATGTTGTGGGATTAACTTTTGGTTCTTCTTCAATAAACATAAATGAATTCCCTTCAGCATCCTCACACCAAATATCTATAAATGGGGTTGATTTTATACCAGTTATTTCTTCTTCTATATTTAATACCCCTACAGAAAATTATGTAGCTATAGGAACTACAGTAGATACTTTTGGAGAAAATTTAAAAAATATAATAAATTTATCCTCTTCTATAACTCAAGTAACAGCAGATTATATAACAGGAAGTTTTATGAGTTCAGGTTCAGCATCAGGATCTATTAAATTAAATGAACTACCTTCAGGATCTGTTATGGAATTAACTATAAACGGGGTTGATTTTATACCTGTGCATTCTGCGTCTTTATTTGATAATAATGATAAAGAAGTATTTGTAGAAATTAGTGGATCTTTCCCCACAGCATCTTCTCAAGGACATACAGATTTAGATGTATTTGGATTAAATTTAATGAAAGCTTTAAATGCATCTTCTCCATTAACTTCTATCTCAGCGTCATTTGTTACATCATCAGGAACAGGAGTAATCCCACACCTAACATCTAGTTCTACTTTAATACTAACAGCTAACGAAGCAGGACAAGATGGTAACGTAATTATAACAACCAGTTCGGTAGCAGGTAATACACAACCTGTATTTACTTCTTCATTAGCAGCTGGTTTTTCTTTACAAGGAGGCACAAATGTTATTTCTACTATACTTAATGGTAATACTTTACGGTTAACAGGATTAACAAAAGGTAAAAATGTAACAGTAACAACTAGCTCTATAACAGGCAATACCCAACCTATATTTACTTCTTCAGTAAGTAATTTTTCAGTACAAGGAGGAACACAAACATCTATAACTCATGAATTTAATACAGATACTTCAGGTTCAATAGACGCTTTTGGTATTACAAAAGGAGGGGGAACATGGTATGCTGCTAGTGCATTTAAAGGAACACAACAATTTTTACAAGGAGATGATTTAGATGTAAATTTAAATGTAACTTCAATAGTTCAAAAACACTCAGCAAGCTTATTTGTAAGCCAAACATATCCAAAAGGTGTATTTAATAATGGGTTTATTATAAAACAGCCAGATTCAATTGAAGAAAGCATATCAAGTAGTTTTGGAGAACTAAAATATTTTTCTACAGATTCACATACAATTTACCCACCAAGATTATGTTTTAAATGGGATGATAGTATTCATAATTTTAATTCTCAAGCTAAACAAAGTGGGGAATTAAGTGTTTCCTTATATAGAAATAAAGAAGAATACAACCAAAATGATGAAGCAACATTTAGAATTCATGTAAGGGAAAAATACCCAATAAGACAATTTGCTTCCTCTTCAAATTATTTGAATGTAGGATATTTTAAAAATACGTCTTACTATAGTATAAGAGACGCACACACAGAACAAGAAATAATACCTTTTGATACTACATTTACAAAACTAAGTGCTGATAATGAAGGTATGTATTTTAAAATATTTATGAAAGGTCTTCAACCTGAAAGATACTACAGAATATTATTTAAACATATTAATAATGATGGTACAATTATTTATGATGATAATTATAATTTTAAAGTAATTAGATAATGGGATATAGTTCAAATAAAACACCAACAAGAAATATAAGTTTTCCTGAAAATTCACCTTCATATACTAAAGGTAATAAATCATATGTAGGTTTTAAAGGAAATATTGGATATGACTCAATGGGAAATCCTGTTTCACTTATCCCTAAGCCCCCTCCAAATATAGATACTAGTGGTGAACTTTTAAAGTTACAAAAAAAGCATTATGGAAATAATGCTCTTAGTAGTATTATAGATAGTAGTTTTTCAGAATTAACAAAAACTAAAGATGAAATAACTCCAGAAAGCTTTTTTGTAATGTATCGTGATTTATTTTATAGTATTCCTAAAGTAGGAAAAGAATCACATACTACTTTAATAGAAGAAAGTACAGCATATGTAGGAAACTATCAAGATTCTAGAGATAGTAAAATAGATGGATTATTAGATAAAGTTATAGAATTAGAACAAGCATCAATTTCAACCCCCTCTGAACATCCCCTATTTAGAAATGGAACAGCTATTAGAGCAGGAGGTAGATTAGGTATTATGCAAGAAGGACATTTAAGAAGAGTTTCTAATTCAGGAGGTAGCTCTGGTCCTTCACCTTATTCATCTCTTAAAAGAACCTTAGGACTTGTAGATGCAAACGGAAATATTTTAGATGATGAAAAATCATGGACAAGAGTAAATGAACAAACATGGGACTCTTTACCTAAATGGCCTAATCCTACCCAAACAAGAATAGGATCAACAGCAGATTGGAGTCTTTCTTTAGCTAGTTTTAACCCAGCAGCTAGTAATATAACATTAATAACAACTGAAGTTCAAGAAGCTGAATTAGATGAATTTGAAATAAATAGCTTAATAGAATTACTTACGGACAAAACACCATTTCTTGGAAATACAATAGAAGATAATTTTAATGGTACCCTTTCATGGTCTGATGAAGATTTAATGCCTTTTGGTTATAAAGGTGAATATGAAGGTCAACAAGACGCTTTTAATAAAAAACTTAATACGGGAATGGGTATAGATGCTTATATAAATAGTATAATACAAAAACACGCCCAAACAGCAGATAAAGGAATATATAATTTAAATACAGATAGTTATATAACAGAAAGAACAATTTATTTTGATGATAATGGAAATATAACAAGTCTAAATCCATTTAATTTACAACAATATAATTTATTTGAAGCAAGAAATGTTAAGGTCTTAAAAACAGACCATCTAGAGGGACTTAGTACAAATATAAGTTTTGAATATGATCATGAAGCAATAGATGAATTATTAGCATTAAAAGCAGAATTTCAATCTTCTGATAATGTAGAGGATCATCCAATAGTAAGATATGCTTGGGCTGTTGACTTTGAAAGAAATGACTTATACGGTATTGATGACGCTAAACTTTATTGGGTAAAAGATGTAGATATGATGTATAGAAATTATGCAGTTGCAAGAATAAATATGGCTGTTGGTGAATTACGACAAATTTTAACTACTTATCAAGACGTAATATCATATGAACTAAATCATGTTTATGGAAATTTAGGTAATTCTTTACTTCAAGTTGAAGAAGCATCAAATACAGTAGGTTCTTATACTTATTATAACTATATTACAGGTCAATTTCAGACCGTTACTAATGAAGATGGAGGAGGAGTTCCTGCTAGAAATACTAATGTGTATAATATAGGAGATAATAATGCAATTTGGTCTCCTTCTTTAAATACTCCAAATTATGAACCTACTGATTATTAAATAAAAATATGAGTGATATTAATCCCAACTTTAAAATAGTAGACATATCTTCTGAACAAAGAATAGATATAGGTAATGCTGACTTTAGAGATTTAAATAAAAGATTTGGTAAAAGAGGAGATTATATAGAAATATATGTTTATAGTTTAAATAATGAATTAATTAAAAATATAAATCTATCAAAAAGTCAATTTAAATTATATGCTCCTGATATAGATGGGCTTACAACAGATGTTAGAATAGATTTTGAAAAAGCTTTAAGACAAAATAATATTAGATCTGGAAAATATAAAATTAAAGTTTGTGTTCTTAGACCTAAAATATTTAAAGGAAGATTAAGAAAATATTTTAATATAAAAGAAATATCTAATTCTAGACAAGAAATTAGAGCAGTAGCTAATTCTATTCAAAATATAAGTTTTGATAAGGGAGTAAAGAAATTTATAAATGAAATAGATAGTGCTCCTTATTTTAAAGATTTTACTTTAAAATTTAATAATGAACATATAATAGGGATTAATATAGTATTAAATAATTTAGTTAAAAAACATGAAATTTTAATTAAACTATATAATCCTCTTCCTTCATCTATATCTTTAAGAGATTCTTTTAATGTAGTAGAAGAAATAATAGATCCTTTATTTTTAACGATAGATCTAAAATCAATAAAAGGAACAACAGATGATAGTGATAGTGTCACAGAATTATTACCTGATTTTAACATAGATGTTAGAACACAAAACTCAATACCTTCTAATTTCACTGACTATGATTCAGTATTAAATTATACTTTAACTTCTTCTTACCAAAGTTTATTAAGTAAATTAGAAAATAGAGATATACCTGAAATTTCTTATGACTATATTAGACCTGTTTCTGAAAGTTTATTAGATGTAGATCCTCCTTCCCATTTTGAAAATTTTGTTCATTTTGGTAGTGCTGTAGAAAGATTAAAAAACTTTAAATATAAAGTAGAATTAATAGAATTATATGATAAACAAACCACAGAACTTGAAAATATAACAGGAGCTACATCTGCTTCAGTTAATATATTAAATAATAAAGAAAATATTAATACTAAAAAAACAAAAGTAATAAAAAGTTTTGATGGTTATGAAAAATTCTTATACTATACTACAGGATCTAATTCTTATACTTGGCCTAAAGAAACAGCAACTTTTCCCTTTACATTATACCATACTACTTCTTCTGAAGCAGAAGCATGGTTAGGAGAAGAAGGTTATGGAGAGTCAAGACAACAAGGTCAATTACAATCAGCTTCTTTTTATGATAATACCAATGAATATAATTTATTAGAAACAGTACCTGAACATATAAAAAGTCAAGGAGCAAACAGTTTTTATGTTTCTTTTATTAATATGGTGGGTCAACATTTTGATCATTTATGGACCCACATAAAACACATTACAGAAGTAAATGATACTCACCATAAACAAGGTATTTCTAAAGATTTAGTATATTATCAACTTAAAAGTTTAGGTATTGATGTTTATGATCAATTTGAAAATGCAGACTTAATAGAATATATATTAGGAGAAGGATCAACAGGAAGTTTATATTATAATACTCCTGAAAACCAAATATATGTTACAGCATCAAACGCTGGTTCAATTCCTAAAGGAGATATTACAAAAGAAATTTGGAAACGTTTATATCACAATGCTCCTTATCTTTTAAAAACTAAAGGAACAGAAAGAGGATTAAGAGCATTAATGAGTTGTTATGGTATACCTCCAACTATTTTAAATGTAAAAGAATTTGGAGGAAATACTACCTTAAGTGGTCCTTTAAAAGATTTAGACACAGCAGATTTTTATAAAACTTTTACTTATGAAAAATCAAGTAAAGCACTAAAAGGAACATCAACAGGATCTTCTCAATTTTTAATAAAATTTCCATGGAGTGGAAGTTATAATAATGTAGAAGCAAATTCAAAAACAATAGAACTTAGAATTAAACCTGAAGAACAAAATTCAGGGATAGTTTTAGGATTAGATCTAGATGCATCAGGATTACAATTAAAACTAGAAAAATCGAGTTCAGGAGTAGATATATTATCTTCAGGAGATAATAAAAAATACGGAAGATTAAGTTTAGAAACAGGAAGTGGTAATATAGTAGCTTCAACTTCTTATTTTCCTATTTATGATGGTAATTTTTGGAACGTACACATGGCAGGAAGTGGAACAAATGTATATTTTGGTGCCTATAGATCTAATTTTTTAAAAAATATATTTGAATACACAGGTTCATGGGACTCAAACAACTATGCAACCACTTTTGGTTCAGGGTCAGGACAAGGAGCAAATCATATATATGCAGGAGCTACTAATTATGAGGGAACTATTCAAGAATTAAAAAGTAATTGGGGAGAAGTATTATCTAAAACCACTCATAAAAAACACGCTCTTGAACCTTTTATGTATAGTGGAAATCATTTATCATCTTCATTTACAAATGTATTAATTAGATTACCTTTAGGAAGTAATGATCATGAAAGTTTAGAAAACTTTCCTCCAGACGACTCTATATTATTAGCCGATCACGCAGCAACTTCTAGTATAAATACATCATGGGAAGAAATAATAGAAGAACACTACCTTCCTACGCCAGATACAGTAGGTAAATCTATGACAAGTGAAAAAGTAAGAATAGATACTGGTACTATAGATGAAGACATATTATTACCTAATATATCAAGTGAAACTTCTACTTTAGATAGACAACCACAAGACTTTAGTGATTTGGGAATTTATTTTTCACCTTCAACAGAAATAAACGAAGATATAATTTACACATTAGGTTCATTTAGATTAGATGACTTTATAGGTAACCCAGCACCTACAGCCCAAACATCATCTTTTTATCCAGATTTAAAAATAATGCAAGATTATTACTTTAAAAAGGTAAAAAGAAGATACAATTATTGGGATTATGCAAACACAATCCAACAACTAGACCATACTTTATTTAAAATAATAGAACAATGGGTACCTTGGAAAGCAAATACTAAAACAGGTTTATTAATTGAACCCCATTATTTAGAAAGAAATAAATTTGCAAGAGAAGTACCGGTACGAAGTGATGGTCAAACAATGACTACAGGATTACATACTCATTTAGATGGAGAATTAGAACCTACTAAAAACTTTTCATTATCATCTAGTTCAATAATATCTAATAACAATTTATTAACTACAACAGATAATAAAGGACATAGAAAAGAACAAGGAACAAACGGAACTATTAACATATTTGATAATTATACAGATCCTTTTTTAAGAGATGCAAATTATGCTAATAATCAATCTTCTCAAGCTCCTATTACTCCTTATGTGGCTACCAAACCCCCAGGTTATATAGCACATAAGTCAAATACACTACTAGGAAATGCTACAAAAGGAAAAATCTCTAGTAGGTATTATAGAACATATAGAAACGGTAAAGAACTAGACTTTTAATTATGCCACAAACACCAAATAATACTTATTTTTCACCTTCTAATGCTTCTGTTAGTGAAAGTTATGATGTAGAATTTAATGATTCTATATTAGATACTAGATTTTGGAAAGCACGTCACGAAGGATCAAAATTAAATAGTAATAGAATAAATGTCTACACAGAGGGAGATGCAACTTATGGTAAAAACCCCGTTGTAGAAAATAAAATATCAGCATTATACATTGGTACTACTCTTATAGGAGGAGATGATGAAGATCCCTCTAGAGTAGAAATACAAGGACATAGTTATGCTACCATAGATAAAATTTTAATAATAGATCCTGAAACAGATGAGGTTAGAATAATAGATAGACAAAGTTCTGTAGACATAACAACAGGAACACCAGGTAAAGAATTGAGTTTTAAAAGATATATAACAAGAGATTTTTTTGAAGGATCAGAAGTAAATGTAAAATTAATAGATAGAACTGTTCAAAATTCTTTAAAACCCTCTCATTTTGTTAAATTTAATAGGGGATCATTAATGAGGTTATATTCATACACAGCAAATAATGATGGTTTTGAAGATGGTGTATTTGGGGGATCAGAAATAAGAAAAAATATAGGAGGACTACACACAGGTAGTTTAGCAGGACCGGGTTTATTTGGTTTTGGAATGACAGCAGCAGCTAGTAGATCTTTATTTAATACAACTACTATTAATTTTGTGGGATCCCTACCTTCTGAATTAAATGATTATGTAGGAGATGTAGACACAAGTACACTAGGAACAGAGTTAGCATCATTATCAGCATCTATAGGAAGTTCTTTACAAGGAGCACAAGTAAATCAGATATTGGTAAGATAAATAAAAATAAAAGAATATGGTATTTTTACAAAGCAATTATAGATCATTAAAATCAACAGGAAGTTTAAAAGGCTTTTATGATGATATTGTTTATTGGGAAATGGCTAAAAACAATAATAAGTTTTATGTTACTTTTATGAAAGGTTTATATGCTATTCCTAATAATAAACAAGAATCAATAGCTACAATGGAAATAAGCTATCCACATACAGATGCGGGTCTTGATGATTCTTCAGGTTCTTTTAACACTGGATTTAATAGGGTAAGTGCAAAATATAAAGCATTTATGGTAGATGATGAAATTAAAGAAGGATCAGACACCTATCCTGCAAGTCATAATTATAATGGTTTTATCCCTATAACAGAATTAAATGGAACTAGATTTTTTAGAACTACTGTTACTTCCTCAAACACAGAAACAAGAAAATATTTCTATGAACAATTTGATGGAAACGCAGGATCAGTAGTTAAAACAAGAGAAATTGAAGCATCTTATTTTTATCCTTTTTCTAGCCATCAATTATCTGTATTAAGAGATGAACCAACATTAATTATTAATTTAGATAAAGAAAGTGAATTAAAAGATGGTTTAGGAGATGCTGGTTTTGTATTAATACCACAAAACTGCACACATAGAATAAAAAATAATATAGAATATTATTTAGAAAAAGCAGGATTAATAGATAAAACAACAAAAACAAAAGCTCCAGATAGAGGGGGATATAATAAAAGTTAAGATAATTTTTAATAAATGTAATATTTTTGAAAACAATTTATATTTATAACAAAACACACAAACAATGGGATATTTAGACAATACTAGCATCACAGTAGATGCAATTTTAACAAAAAGAGGACGTGAATTACTTTCTCAAGGAGGAGGACAAGCTTTTCAAATAACTCAATTTGCTTTAGGAGACGATGAAATAGATTATACATTATTTAATGAAAACCACCCAAATGGTTCTCAGTTCGCAGGAGAAGCAATTGAAAATATGCCTCTTTTAGAAGCATTTCCTGATGAAGGTAACATTATGATCCATAAATTAATAACATTGAATTCAGGAACATCAAAAATACCTTTAGTAACAGCAAATGTACCAAAAATAACTTTAAGTTTGGGAGCAAGTACTACATTGACTCCATCAACAATAAACTTTAATGATATTAATTCACAATCAGAACCAAGTGGATATATGATCACAGTAGCTGATAGAAGATTATTTTCACAGTTTGGTAATGTAAATAATTCCCAATCAATGAGAGCGTCAAACGTAACTAACAGAGCTGCATTTAGCCAAACAGTAATGGTCCAAAATTCAGTAAGTATGGCAGCACTTAACAGTACATCATTGTTTGGAACTAATGATAAATTATTAACAACAATAACAATAGAGGGAAGAGACACAGGAGCTAGATTAACACTACCCGTTGAAATTAGTAGAACAGTAGTAGGACAAATTGGAGTAAATCAGGCAATTCAAGCAGTTTCATTAAGATAAAAAAATAAAAACACATGGCATCATTAACCAGATTTGATAACAGAGACATAGTAAACGATACTTCTAAAGTAACAACTTCTACTTGGACAGGTAATACAAACGCATTAACAACAGTACATACATCATCCACTCAAGCAATATTAGGAACACCAACAAGTTCAGGAACTCATTATATAGAAGTATTAGATAAAGCATCATCAGATACAACAGCAGAGGTACAATATTCGGTAGCTTATGGCCACGTAAATGGTTCAGGATCTCAAGATTTTACAAATGCAGTAGGATCTATAGGTAATAGCCCTACTAAGAATATATATTCTCAATACCGACAGTTAGTTTTTGGTGATGAAACACAAAAGTTTACTTTTGATGAACACATACCAGATGATATTTATGTAATTAATATAAATAGATCAAGATACAAACACAATTTAAAACCAGGATCTTTAAATCTTACTTTAAGATCAGGATCAGTAAATCCAGGAAGTACTACTTTAAAATTATCAGATGATTCAATTACAGCTACAGGATCTTCAAAACTAACAAATGCTGGAAGACAATTTAATATAGTATCAGGTTCAAGTGGAATTAGATTAGGAACAACTTTAACCCAAACAACAAATAGTGGATCTTTTGGTTTATTTTATCCTGATGCTGGTTTTCTTATCTTAAACCCAGATGCTTTAGATCATTATTTATCTGGCCCATCTGTAAATACAGGAGGAGTAATACCAAACATTTCTTCTAATACACAAGGAGACAATCATGTAAAGTTACTTCATGCTATTAATAGTGGTAGTAATTTTGTAATAGATAGTGAAGAAAAAATTAGTTCAACTTATTATTTTGCAAGAGTAAAAAATTATGAAAATAATTATACTACAAATCCTTCTTTTATAGATAATAGTGGAAATGTATTAATTAATTCTATGATAGACAACCCAACAGTTTACATAACAACAGTAGGTTTATATAGTGAAGGAGGAGAATTATTAGCTGTAGCTAAGTTAAGTCAACCGGTTGTTAAAGATTTTACAAAAGAAGCACTTGTTAGAATAAAATTAGACTATTAAAATGCTATCTGAATGGCTGTATATAAAAAATTTAAACCACAGGATTATTCTATAATCCCCTTTAACGCTCATAAACAGTATAACTACACATCTGCTTCTGCTGATTTAAATAGAGTAACACATTTTAATGCAAAATGGACATCAGAGTCTATTTCTAATTATAGCACACATCCTTTAAGTGCATCTATTGATACTATTAATACAATAAAATATAATCAATTAGATAATATCTTCTATAGAAATTTTAAAAAATTAGAAGATGTATCATCAGGAGATAAATATTTTGGTCAAAATAATATTAATTATTTAAAACATAAAAGAGTATTATATGGGGAAGTTAACATATTATCTACACCTACTAATTTATATGGACATGAAATAAAACCAAAATCAATATATTTATCTTCTAGTGTATATGAATTTACAGATGATGGAAATGGTAATATTATAGTATATAATGATAATATAGATAATTACATAACAGATGTACGTAAAAATGTATTAAATATAGGCCCCATAAATGGTTTTAAAAAATATGATTTAAATACTTTTAGTGGTTATTTAGATAATGGTTATGATGGTTATTTTTATAGAGATGGTGTAAATAATATAAATCCAGTATCTTCTTATAGTACTCCTAAGGGGGTAGAATATGATGATAGTTACTTTTTTAATTCAATTAAATATAATAATGTTAATTTCTCAGAACAAACACTTTTTAGAGGTAATTTTCCCAGTATAAATTTTAATGGTACAACCTCAGAAATAAAAATGGAGGATAATGGTAATTTTTATTTTAATACAGGAGATAATTTTACTATTACTTTATGGGCTAATGTAGAAAATACTAATTTAACAGATAGTGTATATTTAATTTCTAAAAGTACAACAAAAGACATAATACCTTCTGTTAATCCTGCACAAAATCTTTTCACTACAGGAGCTTTTCAACCAATAACCACTAAGGCAGAACCACAATTTCCTTTTGAAATTTATGTAAAAAATGTGGGCTCAACTCCTTACGTATTTTTTAGTAGATCAGATGGAGAATTTATATCCACATATAAATCACCAATCACTACAAGTTCGATGCAACATATTACATGTATGTCTTCAAATTCTCAAATGGAAATTTTTATTGATGGAATAGGATCAGGAACTTCAGGATCAGATGGAACAAATAAACAAACACAAAACACAGCTAATCTTTATATAGGTAATAAAGGGGGACAATCAAAATATTTAAGTGGATCTTTAAGCCAAATAAATATATACAATACAAATTTATCTAATACACAAGTATTATCCCATTATAGTAGTAGTAATGGTTCTCCTTATGTGGGGAATATGTTTTACCAAACAGGAATCTCTACCATAACACATCCTAGTTACATAACAGCATTAGCAGATTCTTCTGCTGGTAGTATATTTGAATACCAATTTCAAGGATCTCATTTAGTTTATGAAAATGAATACCAATGTACAGTAGGAGAACATGAATTTAATGCTACTAATAATGTATCCGCAAGAAAAATAAGATCATCAAGAAATGGAGAACTAGCAGATTTCACAACAGGATCTAAATTTAGACCTTATGTTACTACTGTAGGATTATATAATGAAGAAAATGAATTATTAGTAGTTGGAAAATTTGGTCAACCTTTAAAAATGTCAAACGAAACTGATACTACTTTTGTAATAAGGTGGGATACTTAAAATTAATATATTTATAATAAATGGTTTTATCTTTAATAATATTGTATGTTATATTTTTTTCTTTAGGAATTTATTTTTTCTATAAAATTAAAGAAATTAATAATAATATAAATAAAATAAAAAATGAATTAATAATATTAATACAAAAAACAAACACAGATTTATTTATAAAAACAAATAGAGAAAATTTATTAAATATTAATAATATAATTGAAGAAAAATTTAAAAAAATAAAATTAGAAAAAATAAAAGAACTAACTAATACTATTTTAGAAAAATCAAAAATAGAATCTAATAATAATAAAAAAATAATATTTAACGAACTTGTAAAATTAGAGACATCATTAAAAAATAATATTCATAAAGAACATAAAAAATTATTAGTTGAAGAACTTAAAACTTTTAAAAAAGATATGGATGGTAATTTAAATAATATAGTTGAAAGTGTAAAAAATATGAAAATATTTTAAATGGTTAAAAATTTAAAAATAAAACCCCCAAATTGGCCTAGAGAATTAACTTTTGAAGAGTTTAAAAAATTAAATCCTCATATAAATGAAAACCAAATAATTAATTTATATAACCAATATCTAGCTAAGTTTTTAAATGAATTAGCAGAAAAAAAGATTCATTTTAAACAATCTCATCAAAAAAACTTACAACAAAATTTAAATGAACTAAAAAAACAAGCAAGCTTCTCAGTAAATAACTTAATGGGGGTATTAGGAACAGCGGGAGTAGGTGGGTTTTTTATAAGAAAAGGAATAGGATATTACGCTGTAGGTACTTACTTAACAGCTTTAAAAGAACACACTACTTATCCCCCCGATGAAGGATTTTTTAGATTCACAGTGGGAAGACCCGTTGGAAACCCAGGAGATGAATATCTTGAGCCCCCACCACAAGGTTTACCAGGTGCTCTTACAACTGCTGGGTATAATGCATGGCTCGAAGATATAGGTTATCCTGCTCCGGGAAACAATGTTTAAATTATGGAATAATTAAAAAGATATATTTATACCTGATATACTAAAATAAATGAAAGAAAATAGAGTAAAATTAAAAACATATTTCCAAGATGGAGACCAACCAACAGAACAAGAATTTGTAAACTGGTTTGATAGTTCTTTAATACTATCTGGAAGCAATGCTATAACTGGATCCCTAATAATAAGTGGTTCACAGTCAGATAATTTAGATAATACTCCCCCTAACCTTCATGTGATGGGAGATATAACAGCTTCAGGTAATATAGTAGCATTTGGGGATGTAATAGCTAAAAATTATATAGTTTCTTCTTCTATAACTAATATTACAACTCAAACAATGTCAGGTTCTACTGAATTTGGTGATACTGCTAACGACACACATAAATTTATAGGCAACATAACAGCTTCAAGTGATATAAGTGCAAGTAATACAGTATCTGCAAATACATTTTCAGTTGCAAATGGTGGAAAGATACATTTTATAAACCCAGCTGGTAATACTGATGATAGGATTTATTTAGGGGATGATAAAATTTCTATCGCTCCTAACGATACAGACATATTAACTGTATCTGATCTAAATCCAGGGCTTGAGTCTAATGTAGTGATTGAGGGCGATTTAAATATTTCCTCTCACATAACATCCTCAGGTAACATAAGTGCAAGTGGAACAGCTTCAGCAAATTTACTAGAGGCAGGCACAGGTTCTTTTACTTTTATTTCTGCATCAAACATTGTAGTAGGCCCAGAAGGTGGAAATACTGGACAAGTAATTACTAATAATATCCAAGGAATGTCTCCCCGATCATTATTAATCCAAAATGCTAGGGAAATGCAAGCTGGGGGAAGTGGAGAACCCTTTTTAACAGTAGAAGGAGAAACAAACCATGATATTAAAATAGGTGATGCATATGAAGCTGAAAATAGTACTTATATATTCGTAGATGATACAAATCAAAGAATTGAACACAGTAATGACTCAATATTTAATAGAGATATATCTGTAACACGTAACATAACTGCCTCAGGTAATATAAGTGCAAGTGGCACTATATTTGCTACTACTGTAAGTGCAAGTGGCACTATATTTGCTACTAATGTAACTGCAAGTAAATTATATGCAACTAATACTATTGCAGCAGAAGATGGATTAGACATTCACGCAGGTAATGTAGATTTTAATTCTGGTCATGATGATAATTCAATTACAGTATATGGTGGGGGAACAGATCATCTCTCTAACATTGTATTTCAACTTAACACAGCAGATGGGGGCCATAGTGCACAATTATTTACTGCTCCTAACTTAATAGACCCGGCTGGAAGTGGTAAAGACGCTGGTTTTGCACGATTCACTGTAAATGGTCATATAAGTGCAAGTGGTGGTGTATCAACAGGTCCTTTAACAGCTTCTAGTGTAAATACAATTGCAATGGTAACATCAGGACACATAACAGCCTCAGGTAATATAAGTGCAAGTGGCGATGTTTATGGGGGTAATGTTCATGCTGTAAACACTCTTAGATTACATGATGCTAGTGGAACATCAAGAAATGTTGTTTCTAATGGATCTGATGATTTAAGAGTTGAAGTAGGTAACGTAAATATGACAAGTGGAGTGTCATTAATAGGAAAAGTAACAGCTTCAGGTGATATAAGTTCAAGTGGAACAGGTATATTTAATAGACTAGATGTAGCTGAATATATTTACCATAAAGATGATAACACATATATAAGATTCCTAGAAGATAGAATAATAATGGTTGCCAGTAATAGTACAGTTCTAAACTTAAATGTAGGAGCAGATTCACTTGAATTTGGACATACAGGAAAAAATGCAACAATACAAGGTAGTACAATTACACTAACAGGAAACGTAACAGCCTCAGGTAATATAAGTTCAAGTGGAACAATATCATCAACTGGTTATAATATAAAAGGCTCTACAGCTTTATCAATGGTATTAGGAGGTACAAATGCTCTAAATATTGGGAACTCTACCGATACTACAACAATATTTGGTAATACTATATCAACAGAAGATGGATCTCCATTCACAGTTCAGGGACATTTAACAGCCTCAGGTAATATAAGTTCAAGTGGATATTTGTATGGAGATAATGCAACAATAGCAAATACTATATATCTTGGAGGTGAAAACAGAATAGACCATAATAATAGTGATATAAGATTTATAGATACAGGTTTATATGTAGCAGGTGGTCACATAACAGCCTCAGGCAATATAAGTGCAAGTGGTGGAATTATTGGAGATAAATTACATAGTGCTGAATTAATTAGTGGTAGAGTAACATTCGCAGGTGGAGGGGGAAGATTAAGTGATGATGCAGATTTAACATTTGAAAATGAGACTTTAACAGTAACAAAAATAGATACAACTAATATAACAGCCTCACGTGATATAAGTGCAAGCGCAATAGGAACAGTATCAGCAGGTTCAGGTTCATTTCATGTTGCAAGTTTAACAGCTCTCCCAACCTCCCCTGTAAATTTACCAACAGGATCTATTTGGGTTTCTGGTAGTTCAATACAAGCAGAAGTTAATTGTGGTACATTAATGATTGTTATATAACTAAAAACTTGGTTATTTAAAATAGCTTTCGTACATTGCCGTTATGCAATGGTACTATCAAGACAAACTCATACAAGAAATTAGTGAT
>TARA_R110001592_G_scaffold239488_1_pt1 | contig 17887 bp, 16 predicted proteins | sample TARA_R110001592 | Tara Oceans TARA_R110001592 (sample SAMEA4398387) | marine metagenome | biome: Polar Biome; feature: [SRF] surface water layer (ENVO:00010504); material: water (ENVO:00002006), including particulate matter (ENVO:01000060) such as... | depth 5 m | reverse complement strand
CTTAGAAGTTCACGCTGACGCTGGCGGATGCGAAATCGCGATCCACGTTGGTGTTGTATTTGCCATCAAAAAAGTCGGTGTAGCTAAGGCTGGCAGTGTACTTGTTGCCGTAATCAGCATTCAGACCAATGTTGACTGCCTTGGCGTTCTCAGTGAAGTTTGGACCGTAACCATCTACATCGTGGGACCAGGTCAGGTTTGGAGTCAGGTTAATGCCAGCGAACACGTTGCTGTAATCCAGCGATGCACGAATACGGTAGCCCGATGACCATGGAGTTATGAAACCATCATTTTCGCACCAGCTCTCAGCGTTAGGCGAACGTGATGAGGGAGGATTCGTGCCTTGGAAAGAGGAGCACTGACCTGCTACAACGCCAGGAGGACCAACGTCACTTGCAACATAAGGGCTTTGACCGAACGCGGAATCACGACCAAATTTAGTCGTATCTCCCAAGCTACCTACGTAGTTGACACCAACCTCACCTACCAATGCGAGACGGCTGGCACCCAGTACCCGCTCAACAAAGTGAATGGCTGTGATTTGTGCCTGGTAGACTTCCTTACGCTCGTAACCGGTGATTTCAGACCCTATGCCACCAGGACCTATCGATATTCCGCGGTGGGTGTTGTCTTGGCCGGTAGCGGCATTAACCAGAGCAAGGCGGCTTTGGTCAGCCGAGTTGATCTGTAGCGGCTGATTAGGGCGATAGCTTACTTCACCACTCAACGCAGTTCCGGCAACGTTGGTTGCAAAGCTGACACCGTAAAGACGGATGTCTTCTGGGTATTCAAAGAAATAGCCTGCAGGCGAGGATCGGCCATCGATGCCAACAATCGGGTTTCCAAAGGGTGTTGCAGGAGGGACACCTGCGATACTGGAGTAAAGGGGTGCACGGCTGTGGTAATTCATTGCGTAGAAGCCGAACTCGGTATCATTCAGCTGCGCTGCATAATAACGGAACGCAACACCAAACTGCCCATCATCACTGGCCTCTCGGTCTTTATCCGCTCGGTTGATGATCAAGTTGGCAGGCTGCTGCCCTTGGGGATTATCAGAGCCACCCACTACCAAACGGTCATTACAACCAGTAGCAAGGGTGTCAGAACCGAAGAAGGTTCCGCAGTTATCAATGGCAAAAGGCGCCCACTTCAACTGATAGAAAGCTTCCATCGACAGATTGTCTGTCAGACCTTGGGAGATGTAGAGCATCTCTACCGGCAGCAAACCTTCCTTGATTTCGGCACCTGGGCGACGGAAAGCGGCTACGTCAACGGGGTTGATCGAGTTGATCGAGTTCTGGATGAAGGTACTTTCACCCCAGCTAACCACTTGACGTCCTAAACGAATATTACCGGGCGTGTTGCCAATGGTGTAGTTGTGGTAAACGAAGGCATCAAGCAATGCCGTGCCCGCGCCTTTGACCAAAGGCGGACGACCGGAATCGTCAATATCATAGAAACGCTGACTGCCGTCTTTGGTTTCAAAGTCGTACCAATACTTGCCACGGAAGAAAGCACCTGAGTCCCCATAACTCAATTCAAGATCGTGTACGCCACGAAATATTTTGGAGAATACATCGCCAGCGTCGTAATTCAAGCGACCGTCGTCGGATGTACGTCCTGCAGCTTCGCCGTTTTGTGGAACGCCGTCGCGGGAAGTGGCTATGTGGATAAAGCGCTTGTCTGCGCTCTGAGTCGACATACTGGCGCCGACGGACAACTGCGAATCAAACTGGGCCTGGACTTCACCAAAATTATACGTAATTGCGTTTGCTGAACCGGTAAAACTGGCCAGACCGATAGCCAGTGGCAAGGCCGCGAGCGACCAAGCATGCATTTTTTTTGTCATTGTGCTGCTCCGTTAGGGTGACATGAACCTGTGTATCTGAGGACACGTTCAGGACAGCCGCAGTCTGGCACGCACTCCCTATGAAAGACTTGCCCCTGAAGGCCAATTTATTTGACCCTACCGGCCATTCAGCCGATGAATTGGAATTAAAATTGTGCTTTGATAGGCGCTGAAAAAATGTAAGGCTAGCAGCCCATCGTAGTTCATAAGTGCTTGGCATCATAATCAGCACTCTCTCTAGCGTAGGCTTTTACGGAAGAATGACTGCACTAGCATAAAAGCGCATGAAAGCCCTATGCCCGACTGAGATTCCTCACCCGTTTGGGCTAAAGGGGATTAACCAAATGGTCCAAGAGTGCGTTTATCTATTTCGCCTGGCGAAACGGAATTTCGAGCATTCAGTTTTGAATTGAACAGAATCTACTTTTCTAACATGGGGCAGAACCAAGTTCTGTTTACGTACTTTCGCGAGGCACAGGGTCATGGCGGATACCGTCAATTCAACGGCAAATGGGCGCATGGGTGAGCGGGCGCTATGGATACCGCTGATAGATCAGGCATTACGCCAGTATGAGCGCTCACTCACTGACTCCGATGTTATTCAGAGCGTATTTGGTGGCATGCCGCCCGCCTCCGGCATTGTCGATCAGGCTTCGTGCTCCCTTATTTGGTCCGAAGCATTACAACTGGCAGACGATCCGCTGTTCGGGCTGCGTATAAACCGGCTCTTTATACCGACGGCATTGAATGCGATCGCGCTGACCAGCCAGGCCTGCCCAACGGTGGGCGCCGCGTTAACCAATCTGGTCCGCTTTTTTCCAATTGCCAGCACTCAGATCAAGCTGGAAACCCTGCAGGGCGAAGATTTTTTGCACATCCTGTTGCGCGCGCAAGGCCAAACCCATCGTCAGCATATTGAAGCGCTAGTCGGGTATATGTGCCGTCTGCTGCATCATCTGGATCTGGACAATCTGGGCCTGGTAAAGAGTGTCACGCTGGTCCGCGAGGACAACCAGGAGTTGGAGCTGTGTGCACGACTGCTCGGATGTCCGGTCACGGCCAGCGATGGAGACTATTGCATCTCGCTGGATCCCTCATTGCTCGCCAAACCCCTGGCCAGCGCCGACCCTTTCTTATTGCCACGCTTTGTCGAACCCATGGAGGATCTACTGGCTAATATGCCCAGTAACGACCTGGTGGAGCAGGTAAAACGGCGGATTCAAGTGTTGCTCGGTTCCGGCGATATGTCTGAGGAGCGCATTGCGGTACCCATGAATATCAGCCCACGACATCTTCGCCGCAAACTGAGCTTGTTCGGCACCTCGTATGAGTTGCTGGTAGATGAGGTGCGCAAGGAGGGAGCGATCAGGATGATCAGCCAGGGCCAGTTATCCCTTACCAGCATCGCCTACGAGCTGGGCTTTCTCGACCCGAGCAGCTTTACCCGTGCCTTCCGGCGCTGGACCGGGATGAGCCCGACCGCTTTCAGAACCCTGCAGCGGGGCGGCGATGTGCGTAAATCGGGGGGCGCTTAAGCCGCTGTCGCCTAGCAACCCTCTCCCTTCAAACGCTCCGCGCCGCCTGCGTTAACTCTACTGCGGTTTGATAAACAACAGGGTCATCCTGTCGCTTTCGCCAACGCCCATCAGATGGATACGGTTCTCGTTACCACCGCGGAAGGTGGGCGGTAGGCTCCAAACGCCGTGGGGATGGTCACGCAGATCCTGCGGATTCTGGTTGACCGCGCTGCGCGAGACCAGTTCGAATCCGGCTTCCAGTGCCAGCTCCAGCACAAGCTGCTCCGAGACATAACCAGTCTTGATCATTTCTTCAAGATCAACGTCGGGCCGGGCGCGGTGTTCGACCAGGCCGAGCATGCCGCCGGGTTTCAATACGGCGTACATCTTGGCGAATACGGTGCGGGTCTCGTCCATGCCGGCTTCAAGCCAGTTATGCACATTGCGAAAGGTGACCACACGATCAGCGGTACCTGGCTCGGCGATTGCGTTGTCCGGATTATAATCAAGGGTGGTCATCTGCACGGCGTCGTATACATTCGCCCGGCGCTTGAGCATGCGCTCGTAATCCTTGCGCGACTTGACGAAAAACGCGACGTCGGACTCCGCGGGAAAGTGCGCCGCTATCAACTTGCCTTCATCGCGTAGCAGCGGCGCAAGAATTTCTGTGTACCACCCGCCACCCGGCCATATCTCGACCACCGTCTGATCTTCCCGGATGCCAAAGAACTCCAGCGTCGCTTGCGGATTACGATGGGCGTCGCGCATAACATTGGAAATCGATCGACTTGAGCTGCTGACCGCATCGCGAATCGCCGTGGTCTCTTCAAACGCTAGCACTGGCGCCTGTGTGGTTGCGAGTGGAATCGAACTGGTCTCGGCGGATTGCGCGAGTGCGGGGGCGGCGACTGACACGCCGGCTGTACAGATAATCCCCATCAATAAATGCCGCATTTCATTCTCCTGAATGGTGATGAATTAATTCAAGCCTAACAGTTGGATACATAAGGTTCATGTTTGCCATGGGTTTTTCCCAAACAAGCTGTAACAATCAGCTATACATTGACTCCAAACAGTTAATCCCCAGATAGGAGCATCCTGTGCGTGACACGCTACCCCTGCTGGACAATTTGTCATTTCCGGCAATTGCCCGTACAGGCCTGCAAACTCTGCAGGTCAACCTGACCTATACCTGCAACCAACGTTGCCTGCATTGCCACGTTAATGCTGGCCCGACGCGTACCGAAGCAATGAGCGACGAAGTGCTCGCTACCCTGTATGACGTCATCGATGCCCATTCGGTTCAGATCCTTGATCTCACCGGTGGTGCGCCAGAAATGCATCCGCGTTTTCGCGAGATAGTCATCCACGCCCGACGCGAGGGACTGCAGGTCATTGACCGCTGCAACCTGACTATTCTCACCGAGCCTGGCTACGAAGGCCTGGCGGAGTTTCTGGCTGAGCAGCAGGTCATGGTATCGGCCTCCTTGCCCTGCTACTCGCGCGACAACGTCGACAAGCAACGTGGGGACGGCGTGTTCGTGCGCAGTATCGAGGGCCTGCAAATGCTGAATAAGCTGGGCTATGGGCAGGGTAACCAAGCTCTGAGCCTGAACCTGGTGTTCAACCCCCAGGGTCCGAATTTGCCGCCACCCCAGGCTGCGCTTGAAGCGGAATACAAAAGCCATCTGGCGGAAGATTTCGGGATTACTTTCGACCAGTTGCACACCATTACCAATCAGCCCATCGCGCGCTTTGGCAGCACCCTGGTGAGCAAGGGGCAGTTCAATGATTACATGCAGCTGCTGCGCGATAATTTCAGCGAAGACAATATGGCCGGGCTGATGTGCCGATCGATGGTCAGCGTGGACTGGCAGGGCTATCTATATGACTGCGACTTCAATCAGATGCTTGATCTGCCGATGAATCTGCTCGCACGCGACCGCAGTCATTTGAGCGATCTGCTTGGCAGTGACCTGAAAAATAATCCCATCATGACCCGCGACCACTGCTTTGCCTGTACCGCGGGGCAGGGATCCAGCTGTGGTGGTGCGTTAGGCTGAGGGTGAACTCAGGGCGCAGCTGCTGTCAGGGCAATACTCGGTGCTCACAGGAGGCTCTGGATTGAGGTGATATCGTGATAAATCTGCTCGGCGGCCTGTTTTAGCGCCTGGGCCTGTTCCGGTGTCATGCTGGTCAGGCAGAACAGTTTTACTGGAATATCAGTGGCTTGCTCGCGCATCTGAGCCCCAGTGGCGGTCAGCGCGATCAACCACTGCCGTTCGTCTTCGACGCCCTTGTGGCGCAGGATCAGTTCCTTGTGCTCGAGCCGCTTGAGAATCGGCGTCAGGGTTCCTGCATCCAGGCGGGTATCTTCGACCAGTTGCTTGATCGGTACCGCATCGTGCTCCCACAGCGCCAGCATCACCAGGTATTGTGGGTAGGTCAGCCCGAGGGGCTCAAGCAATGGCCGGTACGCACGGATCATCGCGTTACTGGCACTGTACAGCGAATGGCAGAGCTGATTGCGTAACAACATCCGGCTTGCGGAATCAGACATGGGACGACCTCGTGCCGGTGGAATACAGTATTTATTTTGCGCACAAGGTATTGACCCGTCAATAGCTGTCGCTTATTGTTTTGTGCGCAAGATGATCTTATCCAGAATATCTCTCAGGGAAGTGTTCAAATGAAAATATTGGTAATTGTGCTGTTGATCATTGTGACCCTCGTTGCCGCTGCTTTTGGCTTTATCTACTGGCAGAACAGCAAGGCGCCCGAGCTGGGCCATACTGATGGACTTCTGACACCGCTGAGCGGCAACCCGAACGGCGTATCCACCCAGACCGCTGATGTAGCTGCTCTGATCCTGCCATGGCAGTTCAAGGCTGATCAGGCAACGACAATGCAGTCTATCAAGAACGCCCTGGCTGACTATGACGGGGCTAAGACAGAGATCGTGCGCGAAGACGCTGATTATCTTCGAGTGGTGTTCGTCACGCCCACAATGCGCTTTCGTGACGACGCCGAGTTTTATTTGAATACCGATACCCGCGAGGTGCACTTTCGCTCGGCAAGTCGTGCCGGCAAGTCGGATCTGGGCCTCAACCGCCAGCGCTACGAACGTCTGACCGAACTCTATCTGCGCTGAGTTCAGTCACCCTTTTTTACCGTCAGGAGTACTCGCACCATGAAAGCCGGCAAGATCATTGTTCTACTCGTCATCGCCGCGTTGGTCGCGAGCTTCTTTGTGTTCGACCTCAATCAATATTTCAGCCTGGAGGAGATCAAAGCCCAGCAGCAGGCGCTTAATGCACAGGTCAGCGCCAAGCCCTGGCTGGCCGGAGGCTTGTTCTTTGCTCTCTACATACTGGTAACGGCCCTGTCCTTACCCGGCGCGGCTTTGTTAACTCTCCTCGGCGGCGCCCTGTTCGGGCTGGGCTGGGGTCTGTTGATCGTGTCCTTTGCATCCACGCTGGGCGCTACTCTGGCGATGCTGATCAGCCGCTTTTTGTTGCGCGACTGGGTGCAGACGCGTTTCGGTAGCAGACTCAAGGCGATCAATGAAGGAGTCGAGCGCGAGGGCGCCTTCTACCTGTTTGCCTTACGCCTGGTGCCCGCATTTCCGTTTTTTCTGATCAACCTGGCGATGGGCCTGACGCGCATCAAAGTCGGCACATATTGGTGGGTGAGCCAGGTTGGCATGCTGCCCGGTACCCTGGTGTACGTGAATGCCGGCCGCCAGCTGGCGGAATTGGAATCCCTTGGTGGCATCCTCTCACCTGACCTGCTCGGCGCCTTTGTGCTGCTCGGTTTGTTCCCGCTGATCGCCCGCAAGGGTCTGGATATGGTCAAGGCACGTCGCGTATACAAGGGTTGGAACAAACCTGCGCATTTTGATCGCAATCTGGTGGTCATCGGTGCTGGCAGTGGCGGCCTGGTGAGCGCCTATATTGCTGCGGCAGTGAAAGCTAACGTCAGTCTGATCGAAAAACATGCCATGGGCGGCGACTGTCTGAACACCGGCTGCGTGCCATCAAAGGCCTTGATTCGCTCGGCAAAGCTGGCTGCCGAGATCAATCGCGCCCACGCGCTGGGCTACAACGAGGCCAGTGCCAGCGTAAACTTTACCCGGGTGATGGATCGCATCCAGCGGGTAGTTGGCGACATCGAGCCCCACGATTCCGTCGAACGCTATACCGAGCTGGGCGTGGAAGTGCACAAGGGCGCTGCGACTATTACCTCGCCCTGGGAAGTCGAAGTAAACGGTCAGACACTGACCACCCGTAACATCATCATCGCCGCCGGCGCCCGCCCCTTCATGCCGCCCATTCCTGGGCTGGACAAGGCCAATGCCTATAACTCCGATACCCTCTGGGGCCTGCGCGAACAACCCAAGCGGCTGCTGATTCTGGGTGGTGGCCCCATTGGTTGCGAGCTGGCACAGGCGTTCCAGCGCCTTGGCAGCCAGGTCATTCAAGTAGAGCGTGACGTCAGATTGCTGTCCAAGGAAGACCCTGATGCCGCCGAACTGATTATGAATACCTTGCGCGCAGAGGGTGTGGACCTGCGCCTGCAACACGACGCCGAGCGGTTCGAGCAGGTGGACGGTCAAGAGCAGTTGATAACCCGCAATCTGGAGACCGACGAAGAAGTCATCATCCCGTTCGACGCGGTGCTGGTCGCCGTCGGCCGCAAAGCCAATACCGATGGTTACGGTATCGAGACACTGGAACTGGTCAAACGCGGCAACGGCACCCTGGAAACCAATGAGTATCTGGCCACCCGCTACCCCAACATCTATGCCGTGGGCGATGTGACCGGGCCCTATCAGTTCACCCACGTATCCGCGCACCAGGCCTGGTATGCGGCAGTCAACGCGCTGTTCGGCACCTTCAAACGCTTCAAGGTGGATTATCGGGTGATACCGCGGGTGACTTTCACCGACCCGGAAGTCGCCAGCGTTGGCTTGACCGAGCAGGACGCAAAGGACACTGAGGTGAAGTACGAGGTCACCCGCTACAACATCGATGATCTGGACCGCGCCATTGCCGATCAGGTTGCCGAAGGGTATGTGAAAGTACTCACAGTACCGGGCAAGGATACAATCCTGGGCGTGACCATTGTCGCCGCGCACGGCGGCGAACTGCTGGCTGAATACGTGCTGGCGATGAAGCACAAGCTGGGCCTGAACAAGATCCTGGGCACCATCCACACCTACCCGACCATGAGCGAAGCGAACAAGTTTGCAGCAGGCGAATGGAAGCGTGCCCACCAGCCGGAAAAGTTGCTGCAATGGGTGGCACGCTTCCACCGCTGGCGCCTGGGACGCTAAATGCCCTGGCTGTCGGTGGTCATACCCGTCCGCAATGAAGCCGCGGGTATTGTGCAAGTATTGATGCCGCTGCAAGCGCTGCGCGACGAGTTGGACATCATCCTGGTGGATGGGGGTAGCACCGACGGCACCCTGGAACTGGCCGGGCCGCTGGCAGATCATGCAATTTCCTCTCTCCCCGGACGCGCCAGACAGATGAATGCGGGTGCGGCGCAGGCGGATGGTGCGGTGTTGCTTTTTTTGCATGCGGATACGCAGTTGCCTGCGGGGTTTGTGGGGATGATACGACAGGCAATGGAGCCCCGCGCTCGCGGGGATGTTGACCTCACCACCCAATCCCAATGGGGCCGGTTTGATGTGCAACTTGCCCCTTCATCACCCACCCTCAAACTGATCGCATGGATGATGAACCAACGCTCTCGCTTGACCGGTATCTGCACGGGCGATCAAGCGATTTTCGTGCGGCGTGACCTGTTCAACCAACTGGGCGGTTACGCGGATGTAGCCTTGATGGAAGATATTGAATTCACCAGCCGACTTAAACGCATCGGTCGTGCAGCCTGTGTTCGCCAGCCTCTGACCACCTCCAGCCGGCGCTGGCAACAAAACGGTGTACTCCGAACCATGGCGTTAATGTGGTGGCTGCGTCTGCAGTATTGGTTAGGCGTATCACCGGCTCGGTTGGCGCAAAAGTATTATCCTGCACGTCCGAACACCCACTGAGTTTGCCATGACCGCAACCGCTTTCCGGCCACTGATCATCTTCGCTAAGGCCCCTGTTCCGGGTACGGTGAAAACGCGTCTGATCCCAGCACTGGGTCCAGAGGGTGCTTGCGATCTCTATAGCAAGCTGCTGCGCCATACGCTTGAAAACACCCGCGACTGGCCGGGCGAACGCTATCTGTATTGCGCACCGGATACCGAGCATCCCTCTATGCGGGCGCTGGCTGATGATCACCAACTGATTCTTCGCACACAAAAGGGCATGGATCTGGGCGAGCGTATGGCCAGGGCGCTGGCCGATTACCCGGGCGGAGCGTTGCTGATCGGCACTGACTGTCCGTTGCTCGGATGCCAGCACCTGATCGACGCTAACCATGCCTTGCATACTCAGGATACAGCGATCATCCCCAGCGAGGACGGCGGCTATGTGTTGATTGCTCAGCGCGCGCCCCATCCTGCTCCTTTTACTGCAATGGCCTGGAGCCACGAAAACGTGCTCGCCGACACCCAGCTGCGACTGGCGAATGCCGGTCTGACACTCTGGCTCGGGCCCACTCTGTGGGATCTCGATGAGCCGGCTGATCTGCCCCGCCTCACTGAGTTACTTCATCCCAAGTCATTCTGAGCTGATAGTACCCCAGCGCTATCATCACACCTGTTTATGCGCATCCATTCCAATCCGGGGACATAGTTTCACTTGCTGATCCGTGACTATATGGTCGAGCGATGAAGAAGTGCTCCACTGCCTTCAACAGCCCAACCCTCTTCGCACCCGACCAGACAAGGATTGACCATGTTTGAACTGAGCCCCCGTGTCCAGGATTTGAAACAACAGATCGAAAGCTTCATGGACGAGCATATCTACCCTAACGAAAAGCTGTTCTACGAGCAGGTAAAACAGAACAAATGGGGTGCGCCAGCGATCCTTGGAGAGCTCAAGGCCAAGGCAAGAAGCCAGGGGCTATGGAACCTGTTTCTGCCCCACAGCGAACGTGGCGCCGGTCTGAACAATGAAGAATACGGTCACCTGTGCGAGATAATGGGCCGCTCCTCTATCGCTCCCGAGGTGTTCAATTGCAGCGCGCCGGACACCGGCAACATGGAAACCATTGAACGCTACGGCAACGAAGAGCAGAAAGAGCAGTGGCTCAAGCCGTTGCTGGCCGGCGAGATTCGTTCGTGCTTCTCGATGACCGAACCCGACGTGGCCTCCTCCGACGCGACTAACATTCAGTGCGAAATTCGCCGCGACGGCGATGAGTACGTGATCAACGGCACCAAGTGGTGGTCTTCCGGAGCCATGGCCGACAGCTGCAAGATCGCGATCGTGATGGGCAAAAGCAATCCCGAGGCGCCCAAGTACCTGCAACAAAGCATGATCCTGGTGCCACTGGACGCGCCCGGTGTGACTATCGTGCGCGACCTGCACGTGTTCGGCTACGACCATGCGCCCCACGGTCATGCCGAAATCAAATATGAAAACGTCCGGGTGCCCGTCTCCAGTATGTTGCTGGGCGAAGGTCGTGGTTTCGAGATCGCCCAGGGTCGTCTCGGGCCAGGCCGGATTCACCATTGCATGCGCAGCATCGGTGTTGCCGAACGCGCACTGGAAGCCATGTGCCGCCGCGCTGCCGATCGTGTTGCCTTTGGTAAGCCCCTGTACAAACACGGCAGCACCTCCGAAAACATTGCCAAGTCCCGTTGCGAAATCGACCAGGCCCGTCTGCTGACCATTATGGCCGCACGCAGTATGGATCAGTTCGGCAACAAGGTAGCGCGTCAACAGATTGCGATGATCAAGGCTGTCGCGCCGACCATGCTATGCAACGTACTCGATCGCGCTATCCAGGTGCACGGCGCGGCCGGCGTATGCCAGGACACTTTCCTCGCCTCCGCTTACGCCAAGGCTCGCACATTGCGCCTGGCCGACGGCCCGGACGAAGTCCATCTGGGCACGATAGCCAAGCTGGAAATGAGCCGATATTTGTAAGGCTGTGGGTTCCAGGCCTGAAGATCAAAATACCGCTACTCTTCATCAACGATTCCAATAACAGGTTCCCTGCAGATGAGCGAAGCTATACTGATTGACGTATTACCCGCACACCAGTTCGACCAAGATCGCCTTACCCAATACCTCACCGGTCGCCTGCCTGGCGCGGACGCGGGTATGAGCGTCAAGCAATTTCAGGGCGGACAGTCCAATCCGACCTATCTGCTGGAGATCGGCGGCAAACGCTACGTACTGCGCAAGAAACCACCGGGCAAGTTGCTGCCCTCGGCGCACATGGTCGAGCGCGAGTTTCAGGTAATCAACGCACTGGGTGCCACTGACGTTCCTGTGCCGAAGGCGGAACTCCTGTGTGAAGACCCTGAGATCATCGGTACCGCGTTTTACATCATGGAATACGTGGAAGGCCGGGTACACACTCAGCCGCTGCTTGAGGCGGTCGACAAGAGCCAGCGCGAGCCAATCTATCACTCGATGATCGAGACCATGGCCAAGCTGCACAACGTGGACTGGAAAGCGGTCGGCCTGGAGAGCTACGGCAAGGCTGAGGGTTATATTCCGCGGCAGATCAAGCGCTGGAGCGGTCAGTTTGAAGCCAGCCGCACGGGTGAGATGCCCGCGATGGACAAGCTGATGGCCTGGTTGCCGGACAACATGCCTGACAAGGACGAGACTACTATTGCCCATGGCGACTTCCGCGTAGGCAACCTGATCCTGCATCCCACCGAGCCCAGGGTTGTGTCGATTCTTGACTGGGAGCTGGCCACCCTGGGCCACCCCCTATCTGATCTGGCCTACTGCTGCCTGCCCTACCACCTGCCGGCTGGCATGGACGGAGTCAAGGGTATGCTCGGAGAAGACCTGAAGAGCATGGGTCTGCCCGAAGAGCAGCAGATACTGGAGTGGTATTGCCAATACACAGGCCGCAGCGAGATCCCGAATTGGAATTTCTTTGTCGCCTTCTCCCTGTTCCGCCTCGCGGCCATTGTGCAAGGTGTTTACCACCGCGCCCTGCAAGGCAACGCCAGTAATGCCGACGCACTGGAAGTCGGTAAGCGCGCCGGCCTGCTCGCCGAACGCGGCTGGGAAATATCCCAGGGTCGGTAGGAGCTGCACCATTGGTAGGAGCCGCGGCCCGGCGGCGAAGGGTGCAGCTAAGCACTCGGCAACGCCCAGACTGCAGATATTCGATTCACTCAACAACGGGAAACCCCATGTCCAAACCGATCAAACGCGTTTTACTGACCAACGACGATGGTTGGCGCGAGCCAGGTCTGAAGGTGATGGAGGAGATCGCCCACCAGATCGCCGAGGAAGTCTGGATCATCTCGCCGGACCTGGACCAGAGCGGCGTATCCATGTCCATCACCCTGCACTCCCCGTTGCGGGTGCACCATATGGGTGAGCGTCGATTGAGTGTCAGTGGCACCCCGAGCGACTGCGTCCTGCTGGCCGTCGGCGAACTGATGCCGGAGCCGCCCGATCTGGTGCTGTCGGGCGTTAACGCCGGTGCCAACATCAGCGATTCGGTAGCCTACTCCGGCACCATTGGCGGTGCACTCACTGCGACGCTGATGGGCATCCCGGCGATTGCTCTGTCTCTGGCGTATCACAAGGGTGATGAGATGCATTGGGATAGCGTCCGGCAGTTTGGTCCGGGCGTAGTCCGGCAGTTGCTCGAAAAAGGTTGGCCCGACGATTGCGCCATGAACGTCAACTTTCCGGCCTGCCCGGCCGACCAGGTCACTGGCGTGGCAACCTGCCGAGCGCGTGCCGGTAGCATTGGCGGCATCAATATCGAATCCCGCCGTGATACCCGCGATATACCTTACTTCTGGCTCGGCTTTCAGCGCCAGACCGAACGCATCACCGGGCTGGACACGGATGTCGGTGCTCTGCGCGCCAACCGCATCAGCATTTCGCCGCTGCGCTTCGAGCGGGAAATCGCCAGCTGGCAGATCGACGCCGAGGCCATGTCGAGCAAGCTGGGCATCAAGCCACGCAGCGAAGCAGCGGCCGACAGCCAGGACAACGAGCCGAGTATCGACCACTAATTTAAGAACACCTCAAATCCACCAAGGTAGGCTTGCCACTTGCAGCCCAAAACAGGAGAACACCATGCAACGATTCGAAAACAAGGTAGTACTGATCACCGGTGCCGGCAGCGGCATCGGCCGGGCCACGGCCATACGCATGGCCACTGAAGGTGCGCGCCTGATGCTGGTTGATCGCAACGAAGAAGGGCTGCAGCAAACCCGCGATGAGCTGCCTGCTGGCGTTGAAGTACTGCTGCGCACTCTGGACGTGTCCGACGAAGCGGCGGTTGAGCTTTGCGTTGCTGAAACAATCAGCCATTACGGTCAACTTGATGTGCTGTGCAACAACGCAGGTATTGCCGGGGGCGACTACGGCACGGTGCAGGACCAGAATCTGGAAACCTGGCAGCAGATCATCAGCGTGAATCTGTATGGCGTTATGCTGTTTACCAAATATGCGTCTCGCCAGATGGAAAAGCAGGGCAAGGGTGCGATTGTGAATACCGCATCGGTGGCCGGCATTCGCTCTGGCGCGGGCGGCAATGCGTATAGCGCCTCCAAAGCGGCCGTGATCAATTTCACTATGACCAGCGCCTGCGATCTGGGCAGCCACAATATTCGCGTCAATGCGGTTTGTCCGGGTCTGATCGAAACCGGTATGACCAAGCCGGTGTTTGATTATGCCCGCGCCAATGACAAGGAACAGAAGCTGGGCGCACGTTGCGAGTTACGTCGCTATGGCCGACCCGAAGAGCTGGCCGGAGCCATCGCGTTTCTCGCCAGTGATGATGCCAGCTATGTTACCGGTCAGGCCCTGGCAGTAGATGGGGGCAATACCGCATCGCTGAATTTGCCCGGCATGAAGGTCTGATAGACCGAGCGGGCTTCTTCGCGCAGGGGCCGGCGCTCCTGCCGCGATTCGGGGTAATATCTGTATAGAACCTCGCAATTTGGAGCCCTGAATGTTCCCCACTGACGATCTCTTTGCCGACAGTTCATCTGCTGCACCCGAGCCCATTGCCGACGGCGCCTGGTTACTGCGCGGGTTCGTGCTGAGCGAAGCGGATCAGTTAATCAACGCCATTCAGCAGGTCGCCAGCCAGGCACCCTTCCGGCACCAGACCACCCCCGGCGGGCATGTCATGTCAGCCGCCATGAGCAGTTGCGGTGATCTGGGGTGGGTAACAGATCGGCAGGGCTACCGTTACAGTTCAACCGATCCACTGACAGGCCGTCCGTGGCCAGCCATGCCGTCACTGCTACGACAGATAGCCATGGCGGCCGCTGCAGCCGGCGGCTACGAGCACTTTGAACCGGACGCCTGCCTGATCAACCGCTATGCCACCGGGGCGCGGATGGGGCTGCACCAGGACAAGGATGAAGACGACATGGGCGCACCCATCGTATCCGTATCCCTGGGTGCACCGATTCGCTTCTTGTTTGGCGGTACTGCCAGGACCGACAAGGCCGCAGGCTGGACACTGGAGCACGGGGACGTTGTTGTCTGGGGCAGCGCGAGCCGTTTGTTCTTCCACGGTGTTGCCCCCCTGGGGAAACGCGCTGAACACCCGACCACAGGACCTTTGCGATACAACCTGACGTTCCGCAAGGTAATGGCTTAAAAAAACCCGGGAATGCGTGAGCAGACCCGGGTTTGCTTGGAACCAAGTGCCAGGTGTTACAGGACCTCGAACAGACCTGCAGCACCCTGGCCGCCGCCGATGCACATGGTGACGACCACGTACTTGGCGCCGCGACGCTTGCCTTCGATCAGTATGTGACCAGTCTGGCGCGATCCGGTGACGCCGTAGGGGTGACCGATGGAGATGGAGCCGCCGTTGACGTTGAGCTTTTCCATCGGGATGCCCAGCTTGTCGCGGCAGTAGACGACCTGGGAGGCAAAGGCTTCGTTGAGTTCCCACAGGTCGATATCGTCCATGGTCAGACCGTTGCGCTTGAGCAGCTGCGGTATGGCGAAGACCGGGCCAATACCCATCTCGTCGGGCTCGCAACCGGCGACACTGAAGCCGCGGAAGATACCGATAGGCTCGACGTTCTGCTGTTCTGCGGCGGTGCTGTTCATGACGACGCAAACGGACGCGCCGTCAGACAACTGGCTGGCGTTACCGGCGGTGATGAAGTGTTCTGGACCGCGGATGGGCTGCAGGCCCTGAAGGCCTTCAAGGGTGGTGCTTGGACGGTTGCACTCGTCCTTGACCAGGTTGACTTCCTTCTCGCTGACTTCGCCAGTTTCCTTGTCCTTGACCAGCATCTTCACCAGGTACGGTACGATTTCGTCGTCAAACTTACCGCTTTCCTGGCCTGCCGCAGTCCGCTGCTGGCTGATCAGGGAGTACTCGTCCTGGGATTCACGGCTGACGTTATAGCGTGAAGCGACGATGTCAGCGGTTTCGATCATGGACATGTACAGATCAGGCTTGTTGTTCTTGATCCACTCGTTGGTGCCATGGAACATATTCAGTTTTTCGTTCTGGCACAGGCTGATGGACTCGACACCGCCGGCGACAATGGCGGGGATCTTTTCGCTGACGACGCGCTGGGCGGCGATCGCGATGGACTGTAAACCGGAGCTGCAGAAACGGTTGATCGACATACCGGCGGTGGTCACTGGCAGGCCAGCACGAATAGCCGCCAGCCGCGCCATGTTCTTGCCCTGAGCACCTTCGTGAAAAGTTGCGCCGAGGATGCAATCTTCGACCAAAGACGGATCAATGCCCGCGCGCTTGACGGCATGTTCGATGACATAGCCGGCCATGTCGACACTGTGGGTATTATTCAGTGCGCCGCGGTAGGACTTGCCCAGTGCGGTACGCGCGGTAGATACGATAACTGCGTCAGTCATGATGAAGCTCCTGTTTCAAAATCATCAAAATAAAGCGCCCGGCCTGACCGGGCGATCATTGCTGTATCAACTTTCTGTGGGCTGCCTTGCGCCCCACTGCTCGAGCGTCAATCGGCTTTCTCGATAGGGTTTGAGACCCATCCACAACAGCACAATGGCAGCGGATGTCGCCACGCTGGCCACGATGAAGAGAGAATAGCGTATCGCCATGTCATCGCCAAAGCCATAATCGGTCACCAGGGCCACGGCGGTTGGGCCAATGCCCAGGCCGATCAGGGTGACAACGAACAGATAGATCGCCGAGGCCTGACCGCGCATGGCATTGGGCATGACTTCCTGTATCGCTGCCGGTGCGACGCCAAAGGGCATCGCTATGGTAAATACGTTGAAGACCATCAGTGCCCAGACCGTGTTCAGATCGCCGAGCAGAAAGACCACGTTGCACGGCAAGGTGAGTACCGCTGCGAGCAGACCGACGCGCATATTGGCATCCTTGTGGCCCTTGCGTGCCCAGAAATCTGCCAGGCGTCCACCGAAGACAATACCCAAAGAACCGGCCACCGCGACTATGGAACCATAGATAATGCCTACCTCGCCCGCGGTCAGACCGTGGGTGCGAATAAAGAAGGTGGGTATCCAGGCCGATGCGCCGTAGGAAGCGAATGACAGAAAGGCAAAGCCGACGTTATGGCAGATAACCGTCTTGCGGATACTCAACAGGTAAGCGCCGACATCCTTGACCGGTACGCTGATGCCGGCGCCAATACCCTTGCGCACCGGTTCCTTGAGCGCCAGCAGGACGAAGCAGAAGGCAATACCAGCGCCGCCGATGATCAGGAAAATCATCTGCCAGGGCCGGATAGTGCCCAGCAGTGGCAAGACTGTGTCGCCCTGGTTGGAGGCAAAGGTGACCACGATGCCGCCAAGCAGAAACGCGATGCCGGCGCCCAGGTAGATACCCATGGAGTAAACACTGATGGCCGTGGCGCGTTTTTCTGGCGGGAAGCTGTCGGCCATGATGGAATAGGCAGCGGGTGACAGGGCGGCTTCGCCGGCACCGACACCGATGCGGAAAATCACGAATTGCCAATATTGATTAGCCAGACCGCAGGCGGCAGTCATCAGACTCCAGACGAATACCCCTGCACCGATCAAACCTTTGCGGTTTTTTGTATCGGCGATACGCCCCAGCGGGATACCGCAGACGACGTAGAAAATCGCAAATGACAGACCCATCAACAGGCTCATCTGGGTGTCGGAAATATTCAGATCAGCACGAATAGGTCCCACCAACAGATTCAGAATCTGACGATCGATAAAGGACAGGATGTAACACAAGAGCAAAATAAGGACGGTAGCCCAGGCGCGACCTGAGGTGGGATAAAGGCTATTGTTATTGGGCACATTCACTCCGTTCAAGCTAGGAAACTGCAAAAAGAGATTATCAGGTCCGCAGAGCGAAAGGCGATTTCGATTATAGCTATCATCCACGAAGATGCGTCTGCATCAACCTGGGCTATCACGATGCTGCAAAAGCCCGTTTTATAACCATTGGA
>TARA_R110001592_G_scaffold67_3_pt1 | contig 17892 bp, 34 predicted proteins | sample TARA_R110001592 | Tara Oceans TARA_R110001592 (sample SAMEA4398387) | marine metagenome | biome: Polar Biome; feature: [SRF] surface water layer (ENVO:00010504); material: water (ENVO:00002006), including particulate matter (ENVO:01000060) such as... | depth 5 m | reverse complement strand
AGATGTGCTGAAGTTACCATCACAGCTCGAGTCGCCGCTGGGAGCTCATGGATATCATGCATATGGTATACAATAATCTTTTACTATTTTCCGAAAGTTTGTTGATTATTTTTCGGAATATAAAATACTTTTATTGTATACCCCTCTCAATTTATTTAAACGCCTTCCTGCTGTGCCTGGCTGGCGTCCAGTAACTTCGCTTCTGCTAAACGTGTAACTAGCTAATATTCAGCAATTTAAGCGGGAAGCTGTCGACAGGTAACCAGGCTGCACAGTGCTGCGGCAGGAAGCAACATAGTACAGCGAAAAATATATGAGATAGTTTTGATTAGTTCTATATATTATTACTATATTATGATGTAACACAAAACAAACCAAAACAATGAAAGCAAAAGATAAAGCAAACGAGTTAGGTAACAAACTTTATCAAGGAAGTATTTTTGATTATGATAAGGAAGAACACGTAGGAGAAAAGAAAAAAGCAAAAAAACGTGCCCTTATTTGTATAGATGTATTTATAGACTTTCTTCACAGACAAACGGATAAACAAACAAAACTAAAAGGCGTTACACCATTAGAATATTGGGAACAAGTCAAAGAAGAAGTACATAATCTATAAACCAAACCAAAAAGAAGATGAGTAAAGAAAAAGAAATAACAAGTATGTTGATTGATATATTTGATAGAATCAATATAGATACTCCAAATAACTTTGATGATATCTTAGAATTTGTTGTTGAAGATGTAGAAGAAACTGCTGATAAAGAAAATTGGCATGATGGAGATGTTGCAATAGCATTTAGAAGATGGATAGAATTAAACCAAAACAAAGAAGATGAGTAAAGAAAGAAAAATAATTAAAGTACCAATCCCCAAAGAAATATGGGATGCAGATATGTCATTATGTAATATAATAATGGGTAGAGAGATATTAGGGGCTTGGGTGAAAAGCACTCTTAATACAGTAAAACAATGTCATAAACCAAAACAAAGAAGATGAGTAAAACATTAAGACAACTTATTAATAGGTTGAATCATATTGCAAAAGAAAACCCCAAAGCATTAGACTTGCCTTTGGTATATAGTAGTGATGATGAGGGTAATGCTTTTCATAGAGTTCATTTTGATGCTGGGGTAGGTAATTATAATGAAAGAAATAGAGAGTTTCTAAATACGGAAGAGGCTGATGGAAAAGAAGTGAATTGTGTTTGCATCAATTAAATTTTGATTAGTTCGATATATTGTTACTATATTATAGTGTAACACAAAAACAAAAAATATGAGCGATTTAAGTAAGACAATATACAAGGTTGGTACACTTTTATTAAAGATACAATACGTTATGCTTTATACTTTAGATTTGTTGGCTAGTTTAGTCATCTTTCTTATGTCTAACTTTTTGGTGTTTGCCTTTTATGTTTGCTTAGGTTTTTATTGTGCCTTTGAAATAATGGTAATGCTTGAAAGTGGTATGGGTGTTCTGGGGGTTTTGATTGGAACATCAATAGTAATACCTATGGCATTTTTGTTTTGGGGTGCAATATTATACACAAATGCAATGGTTAATGATAAACTAAAGTTTATTATGGTAAGAAAAAGTAAAAACGAAAAAATATAATATGAGCAATTATAGTACAAGAGAACAGAGAAACGCATTTACAGTAGGAATGGGGATAATGATGTTAGCCCATTTGGGTTGGGATTTATGTAACCTAGGAGGATGGACATTGTTTTTGGGAATACCTATACTAATATTTACTGTAATATTTGTTTGGGCATACACTATGGAAGAAAAAGCAAAAAGCCAAGAAGATGAAGTGTAGTATATGTAAGGATGAAATTAAAGGACATGGAAACAATGCTCAACCCGTTAATAGTGGAAAGTGTTGCGATAAATGTAATATCACAAAGGTCATCCCAGAAAGAATAAAGAAACTTTTTGATTAGTTTGAAAAGTAATTACTATATTATGGTGTAACTAATAAAAACGATTATGACAAAAGAATTAACACTGTGCGAAATGTTGGCTAACTACCGAAAAGAGTTGGAGGCTAAAAGTGATAATGAACTCCAAAAAGAGATTTCTCACGATATGGGTATAGATGCAGATAATGTGGAAGATGAGAGAGATGTCTACATAGACGAGTTAGTAAAAATTAATCAGGCGGCTTGGTCGTCAAGAATGTAGTATTATGGGATGTTTTAGTTTTAAATGCAAAAGGTCTAAAAAGACAGCAATGTCGGACAGTTTTAGTGGAGATAGAGTTCACTTATACTTATTGAAAGATAGTAAAGTACTTGAAAGTATGCACGGTAACTATGATAGTTACGGTAGAGTGTTTGACAGTAAAGGCGAGAGTATGAAGTGGAAGATGCCGTGGAATGATGTGTGCGAATTAATGTTTAACAATAGTGCTGGAGATGGTATTGCATTGGTGTTAGACAGTATCCACGATAGTGAATATCCCCCACTTACACAAAGTGAACAATGTGGCTCACAAGGTTGGGGTAGAATTACAGATGGGCACCCCTTTCCAAATCCTCATCATATTGTTTTTGATTAAACCCAGAAAAAATTACTATATTATATTATGAGACAAGCAACAAAAGAATTAAAAGATATAATAATCCAAAAAAGAGGGGTTAGAATTAATATGACTTTGTACGCTAAAGTTTTAGAGGCAAAGATATTAATGGACCAACCAGTTTTGGTTCAAAATGTAAAATTCAATAAAGAACTATTTAAACTTTAAATTATGGCTACAAGAGGAACGGCTTTTTTAATATCAGACAAATACATTTTAGAAACTTTAGAGTTTAACGGAGACATGTATCGAGATGGCCTAGGACAAGAGATGGTTAATCTGTTGAATGGTGTAAAAACTATTAGAGACTTCAAAGATGGTATTGATAAATTTAACAAAGATAATCACTCCTATGAAGGCTTTGATTTAGAAACGATTAGAGTAAGGAGTAACTACATTACAGAAAATACTAGGGGAGAGGATATTATTAAATTTACCGATGATAACTATTTCAAACTCTATTTTTCTGATTGGACTTTTTGGAAAAATATATCTTCTAAAGATATTACCTTTAAAACAAGAGAGGGCGCATCTATTTTACTAAAAAAGGGAGAGGTTGTTTCAATTTGTTTTGGAAAAAAAGCAGGATGCTACCATGGAAATGAACCAACCTTAGAAGAAGCCCTTATATCATTAATGCCTGATTGACACCATTAAACATTAACAATCAAAAAAGACTAACATTAATTTGTTGGTCTTTTTTTTTGCAACAAACTTTCTTTGGACACCATCCTGGTTCGGGCCCTGGAGGCGTCGAGCTCATCATTTTAAGAACTAGGGTATACAATAAAGTTTAATTATTTTCCGAAAAATGATTTTTATTTTATATATATAGTTGTTATATGGGAAAAGTAAACGCATTAAGAATAGATATAGAAGACTATTATGGTATGGCAATAGATACCATAGAACTAGATAGTCCCTTAGAGATAGATGCAGAAGAATTCACCATAAGAGTCAATCATTTTACATATGCTGGTTGTGATGACTGTGAAGAGGATGCAACTATCAGACTTCAATACGACCATGAAGACGGTAGAGGTGAAGATGAGGAAATAGATTTAGCCGCCACACAAATAGTAGAAGTAATATTAGATTACGCTGATAGCATGATAAACGAACGTAACTTATATGAAGAAATTCATAGTGCACTAGAACTAGTTATGTAATATTCCTTATTTTTTTCGGAAAATATAAACTTATTATTGTATACCCCCCTTATCATTTTTTTACCCCCTTCCTGCTGTCCTGGCTTCTGGCACCAGTAACTTCGCTTCTGGTAAATTGTAACTAGCTAATATTAAGCAAGTTAAGTAAGAAGCTGTCGACAGGTGAACCAGGATGACCAGGCGGCAGCAGGAAGCAGCATTTAAATAAAATAATTATTACATTTTTTGATTTGTTTAATATATTGTTACTATATTATAGTATGGAAAAAACAATATACAAATTAGATAGTAAGGGAAAAGAAAGGTTTTTAACTGTAAAAGCAGAAGTTGGAGACTTGGTTCAAATTTCAGGTCTACTTGACACAGATAGTCCAGTCGAACACAGAAAGACTTGTAAGGCAAAAAATGTAGGAAAGTCAAATGAGACTACCCCCCAAAGTCAAGCACTGTTGGAAGCAGAAGCAAAGTGGAAAACTAAAATAGACGAAGGCTACTTTGAAACTTTAGAGGAAGCCAAAAGCACTGTTGTTGTTTTGCCTATGTTAGCAAAGTCTTTTGATAAGGAAGCAAAAAAGATAGATTGGAAAGGAGATGTTTATGTTCAACCAAAGTTGGATGGTATGAGAGCATTAAACATAAAGGGAAACCTTATATCCAGAAAGGGAAAGTTGATAGAGAATATGGAACACATTACTAAAGAACTTAAAGAGAAGTTTGAGGGGTGGACTATTGACGGAGAGTTGTATGCTCACGGAAAAACATTTCAAGAGAATATGAAACTTATCAAAAAGTATAGACCTAACCAAAGTGAAGAGGTTAAGTTTCATATATACGATATTGTTAGTACTGAGGGTTACAAAAAAAGAAACCACATTATTACTGACCTAACAAAGTTTTGTGAACAAGTTGTGCTTGTACCTACATACAAAATAACAAGCAAAGAGGAATTAGATACATACCACGCTCAATTTATATCAGAGGGCTATGAGGGTAGTATAGTTAGGCACGGAAATTCTCCCTATAAAGTGAATGGTCGTTCTTCTGACTTATTAAAGTACAAAGACTTTAAAGATATTGCAGTGAAAGTTGTTGATGTTGTTCCTGCCGAACAAAGGGGAGAGTGGGGTGTACCCGTTTTGGAGTTGGAAGATGGTAGAACTTTTAGGTCTGGGGCAAGGTTGTCTCACGATGAAAGGAAAGATTTACTAACCAACAAACAAAACTATATTGGTCAAATAGCAGAGATTAGATTCTTCGAGTATACTGATGAGGGTTTGCCGAGATTTCCTATTATGGTTGGTTTTCGCTTAGACCGATGATTCTTGATTAGTTTGAAATATTATTACTATATTAAATATGAAAAAAATAGATATAGGATTTCATTTACACAATTTTTATGTGTGGTTTATGGGTAAAGTGGGAATTGATATTGAACCAAGACTAACCCCAGAAGAACTGGCAGAGGAATTAGATTTAAATGATATAAGTGAAGAAAACATTTTAAAATCATTCACAAAAGGTAGGTATGTTTATAGTAAGACTGATGACAGAATTTACCAAGTAGTTGGTGATAGGGGTGTAGAATCTATAAGTTATCCAGATGGACCAATCCCGTCATCACTTGATTGTCCAACCATTTTAGTTGATGTATGGGGTGGTATGAGTGGTTTTAGGGTATTAAAAGCAGAAAATTGCTATGAAGCCCTATCAGTACCAAAATGGTTTTCATATGAAGAATATGTTAGGGAAAATAAATTTTGATTAGTCTGAAAATTAATTACTATATTTTATATATCATTAAAATTATGAAAGATAAAAACATGGAAGATTGTCTTGTTCAAAAACGAGAAGACAAAGAAGAATTAATGAGCATGAGAGTTAACATGCTAAGAATAATGAAGCGTTTAAAGAATTTGGGGTATACAAAAGAAGAAACTGTAGAGTTTTTCAATGTAGAACGTAATAACAAAATTAAATCAACATTTTTTGATTAGTCTGAAAACTTATTACTATATTATAATATGAAGGAATTTAAAGATATAATACGATTTGACGATGAATGGAGTGAGGATGTCAAGAATAGCAATTTAGAAGAACTAACTGGCTCTATATATATGGGTCAAAGTGAAAATATTGAGTTTGATTTTAATAGGGAAGGAAGATTTTTCTTTGATTGTGGCCCTGAAGTAAAAGTACATGCATTATCTGACTGTATAGACATTTATTCTTATTTAGAAGAAATCTGTGAACATTTAAACATAGAGATTAATGTTGGCGAAGGAGAGAACTGCCATTCTATTGGAGTTGATTCAATTGAAGAGGGTAAACAAAAATATAAATTAATTAAAAAGCAAATAAAACTTGACGGGTTTAATGTTTTTGATAAAAATGAGTAGAATATTTTGATTAGTCTGAAAACTTATTACTATACTATATTGTAACATTAAAAAACATATTATGAAAATCATTAAATTAATTGACAAAGCATTAAATAACATATTTAACCCAGCCTCAAAAAGAGAACATGCAATACAAGTTCTAAAAAAAGAAGTTAACAATAATGACAAAGGTGGTGGTATGCAGGATTTAAGTGGAAAGAATATTGGAGAACAACCTTTAAGTGTTGTTCTACCTCATCTAAAAGTGGTTGCAGATACATACAATCTTAAATTAAGTAATGCTTCTGACTTTAAACTTGCAAGAATTATATTAACAAGTTGGTTATCTAGACAAAACATATATTCTTATGAGACATTATAGTTTATTAGGGCAAGAAATAGAAGTGGGAGACTTAGTCTTTCAAGTTGACACAGCACACACATCTTTTTTGATTGCTGGGAAGGTTAGTAGATTTACTGAAGCAAATGTTTATTTTAATATGGCTTCTTACGATGCCCAAGGAAACCATATGGTCAACGAAAGAAAGTGTAAACTAAAATATATATTCAAAACCAACTTAGAAGGTTTGTTAGAGTTTATAAATGCTCCAAACACAAACGAACACAGAAAGGAAGAAGTCAAAAGATTAATTGAACATCTTATTGATTAGTTTTAATTATTATTACTATATTAACAAAAAGAAAAACATATGCCACATTATAATCTATTAGGACAAGAAATAAACGTAGGAGATATAATCTTTGAAACTTATCCTTCAACCCCAAGTGGCTGGGTTAGTGAGGGTGTAGTTACAAGGTTTACTGAAAAAAGTGTGTTCTATATATTTTATGATAGAGTTGGTGGAGAACTTATAGAAAGAGAAAGATATTGCAAACCAAAATATATAATCAAATCTAATATGGAAGAACTTGCAACATTCATTAATTCGCCACGCACAAACGATTGGACAAGAAGTAGAGCAACAAACCTTTTTGATAAATTAAGAGAAGAAGAAAATAATTAGAATTTAATATGAATGACACATTGACAAAAGTAAGAACGAATGTGGTAGTGTCTGCTAAAAAAAGTAAAATACTATCAAAAAGAATAATGAATGCTAAAAACCAATTTGAAATAGCATTTAATAAAGGGGATAAGTTATTAATTGATATATATGCAACTGAATTGGAATGTTTAGTTGAGTCTTATGAGAAAAATGGAAAGATATTACAAGAGTCAGTTTCTCAATTAGATGGTGAAGATTTGCATAGGTGGAATTAAATAGAAAATCATTCTATTATCAGGGCGTTCAGAAATGGACGCCTTTTTTTGTGTCCAAACTTTCCTGGCTCCCTGTTTCCCAGGGCCCGGTTCACCTGTTAGCCAAAAATGTATAGACATGATATACAATAATGATTTATTATTTTCTGATTTTTAATTAAAAAAATGTAATATTTTTTCGGAATATACGTTGTTGTTATTGTATATCTTACAGATAAAAATACAAGTAAGGATTTGTTAACCAGGCCATCCAGGTCATCCAGGTGTTTAGAAAGTCATTTTTGATTTATTTGGATTTTTGTTACTATATTATTGTTGTAAGCAAATTTTTAATTAAATTTGTTTTTTAAATTAAAAATCATGGAAGATAAAACTATTGAAGTAACGCGATATAATGAGAGTTTATATGAAGGCAGGGAACTAGTTTCTTTAGGCTCTTTAACGGCGTATGACCACTTATATAATATGTGTAAACATGTTAGAAACAAAAGTAATTCTGGCTCTGGTTATATCAATCCCATCACCCCCAGACTTGAATATATTATGCAATCTTTAGGTGCTATGGGCATTGATTGGAATATCCGTTTTTTGGATGCTCACAATAACGCACTTACATCTAGCGGCAAGAAACTTGCTAATATTATTGTTGAATTTAAGTCTGACATTAATTATGCTAGCACTATTGTTTTTTCTGCACATCATGATATTGCAAATCCTAGTTCTGAAAACTGTCAAGATAATACGGCTTCTGTTTGTAATCTTATTGAACTATGTTCTTTAGTACAAAACACTCCTTCTGAAGATTTGACACACAACGTTGTAATTGCGTTTACAGATTGTGAAGAAGTTGGAGGCAGAGGAATGAATAAGTTGGTCGAAGAAATAAAAGATGATGTTTATGGAGATGTTGAACTTATGTATGCTTTAGAACTTACTGCTTGTGGAGACAAGTGTTGGATACAAGGTGCAGAAGATGATACTGAATTGTTTAAACTATTAGAAGACAACATTAAAGATGGAGAATTGACTAAAGTTAATACACCCTATAATGAAAGTGTTAATGCTAGACGAAATATGTTAGATGCTTGTTGTATTGGAATACTAACAGAAGACGAATTAGAATCAGTTAATAGTAGAGGCTATTGTGGTACTTGGGGATTATGTCACTCTAAAGAAGATACGTTTGAAAAAAGTGCTAACATGAATGACATGAAACACTTTAATGAAACATTATTAAGAATGGTAACTAATAAAAACTCATAACATGTTTACACAAGAAAAGGAATTGTATAAGAAAGTTAGAAAGGTAGAAATGTCTAAATTGCTTCCTAAATTTGTTTCACCTGCTGGATTTGACCATGCTATTATAGATGAAAACAAAAACATACTGAACTTCTGCTCCAGTAGATATAATCTTGTCACTAACGAATCTATATTTAAACCTATAGAATCTTACATGAAAGATAACGATATTAAATATAGTCGTTCTGTAAGAATTATAAATGATTCAAAGTTCTATGTTGACTACATCATAGGAGAGAGAAAGGATACTGGGTTAGTGAATGGAATATTTCCTAAAGTTAGTATATGGAACTCTTATGATGGAGGGTCCACTATGAGACATGAAATGGGATATCACAGATTAATTTGCTCCAATGGTTTGACAAGACCTGATGGTGAAATTATTAAAACAACATTTAAACATGCAGCACCCTCAAAAATAGAAGACCTATCTTTAGATAACTATGATAAAGTTATACACCTATTGCAAGAGGTTCAAGAATTCATTAACCACTCTGATGAAGATATGAAATTCTTTGATAAGATGTCTAATGTAAAAGTTACTAAAGCAAAGATTGAATCAATAGGTAAAAAAGTAAAATTATCTAAAAAGATAATTCAAACATCAAAAGAAAGATTTGATTTAGAGGTGGCTTCTGAATTAGAATACATGAATGAATATGGAGAGACTGTAAAAAGCAAAACATGTGATAGAAATTTATTCACCCTGTACAACGCTCTCAATTATGGCATATACAACACAAACCTAAAAGAACTTCCTGAAAAGAAAGTTGAAAAAGACAAGTTGTTAATGAAGCACGTTATGTCTTTGATATAATTGTTATAACCTAAACTACACTAAGGGCTACCTATTAAGGGTAGCCTTTTTTGTTTTATTGATTATACAAATACAACACATTTTTTTAAATAAACAAATAAACCTTCCTGGTTACCTGGCTTCCTGCTCCTGGTTCACCTGTTGACCAAAAAAATATATACATGGTATACAATAATGATTTGTTATTTTCCGAAACTTTGTTATCTATTTTTCGGAATATATTACTTTTTTATTGTATACCTTATTAACAAAATAAGCCACTGGGATTCACCGTCCAGCGGCGTCCGCCAGTAACTTCAATACTGGTAACTTCATAATAAGTTAATAATCAACGTTTTATGTTGGATTTGTAAAAAGTTATATTATTTTACAGTGTTTTTTGATTAGATTGATATATTCTTACTATAATATAACGTAACAAAAAAAAACAAAAAAATTATGTTAAAATTTGGGAAAGGAAATTCAAAGTTAGGTAGTCATATTGCTACATTTAGTTTATTGTCAGGGTGGAGTTGTCCATTTGCTAAAGACTGTTTGTCTAAGGCTCACATTAACGAGGAAACGGGTAAGAAGTTTTTAAAAGATGGTAAAGATACAAAGTTTCGTTGTTTTTCGGCGTCTCAAGAGGTGCTATATAAGAATACTTATAATGCAAGGAAACATAATTTTGACTTGGTTAAAAAGGAAAGTACAGAAAACATAGTTAAACTAATAAAAGAAAGTTTGCCTAAAAAGGCTACAACAATTCGTATTCATGTAGGTGGAGACTTTTTTAATCAAAAATACTTTGATGCTTGGTTACAGGTGGCAAAAGATATTCCTAACGTATTATTTTACGCATATACAAAGGCTTTACCGTTCTGGATTAATAGAATGAATGAAGTACCTTCAAACTTCAAATTAAATGCCTCTAAAGGCGGGAAACGCGATGATTTGATTAAGGAACATAATCTAAAAGAGGCAGTTGTTGTTTATTCTGAGGAACAGGCAAAAGAGTTAGGCTTGGAAATAGACCATGATGATACACACGCATACAAGGGAGACAATTCCTTTGCCCTTTTAATACATGGCTCACAACCTAAGGGAAGTGAAGCAAGTAACGCACTAAAAGAGCTTAAAAAAGAAGGCTGGACAGGTTACACTAAAAAAGGGAGAAGTAAAGAAGAGGTTTTTAAAAAAAATAATAATAATTCATTAGGCGCATAGTTATGGGAAGTATAAAAAAGATAATAGACCATTACGTTGATACAATATGTACTGAAGTAGACACAAGAAGTGAAGACTCGGGATATGTAGACCTAATGATGGACAATCACAAATGTATAGAGTGGGGAGGGAGAGAGTATTATATACCTGAAGATTATACCGCTGCGGACGAAGATGAAGAGTTTGTTTATGAATACTTAACTAACGTAAAAAGAATATAAGATGGCGAAATTAATAAAAGATATGGTTAGAAGAGAGTACTGTCATGATTGTGGTACCAGTGTTGGATTTGAACATGAAGATGGATGCGATAATGAATCTTGCACTGATTGCGGGCTCCAAAAGATATCATGTGGATGTGACAGCGTGTACTCGAGGGAGAAGTGGTCAGGCATTGCAAGGTTAAGAATGCTACAAATATGTGAGGAGCAAGATTTGTACACTACGTGGTCTGATGGCGGATGGGTACCTGCGGAAAGAGATGACCCCAATTCAATGCATGATTTAAATCGTGCAGCTTCAGTGTTAATGAGAGAAAAGAATAATGTATAAAACTGTAAAAAATATAGAAGACCTGCCCAAGGGATACTTTAGAATTCATTGGCCACAAAGCCAGGTGCTTATGGATTATCCTGATTACGATGGAGATGTAATTCACTGTATCGGTGATGCGGCCAAATTTCATACTCCTATTCATGATGAGATTGATTTGCCTACAGTGGCTCTCCCCATTAGCTGGATGGATGTTGTAAGGGAAGAGATGGGACAAAAAACAAAATCATATGTACAATTCATAAATCAAAAATCTAAATTAAATTGATTAGTTAGATTTTTTATTACTATAATATAAAAGAGATGAAAGATAGAGAAGGTATTGGAGATAGATTTGGGCTACTGGGGTTGACTGCAATAAGCGGGATTAACTTTAAGAAGGCGGCTGAGCTACACGTAAAACTAAACGTTTGTAGCATAGGTGACTTATATGACGCCTGTAAGGAGGGGAGAGTAAAACAACTTAAGGGCTGGAGTTTGTCCACTGAAAATCGTATAAAGTCAGAAATAGAATTAAATACCATATGGATAGCGGGACAGTGTAACGTCGTTAAGAGGGGGGCGTCTCCTAACAGAGGTAAGGCGAATAAGGAATTCATTCTAAACCTAGTGCACGAGCAAGCAAAGAATAATTTACAATAATTTGATTACTTTAAAAATTAATTACTATACTATATCATGAGTGAAAAAGATTATTTAGATGAAGACGCAAAAGCATATGAAAACTTTCCACCTGCAGTTAAAGCAGTGGTAGATAGTTGGGATGATAACAAAAACCTATATGAAGAATGTGCAAGAATAAGATATCAATTAGAGGAAATAGGCTGGACCTGTGATTATGGTTTGAGTGGAGAAGTGTATGATGTGAGACTAAAAAAGTATCCCTTTAACGAGGGGGATGACTATTGGACTGTTGAGAATGGTGAGGTAGTTTGGTCTTGTTGGGATGATGTTTCAGAGGAATTGTTTGATGAAAACCCCAACAAGAAAACATTCAAAAGTGAAGAAGAAGCAGTAGGTTTTTTAAATAAAACTGGAGATTGGGAAGGACAATTTTGATTAGTCTCAAAAACAATTACTATACTATAATATGAAACGATTTAAGATATATAGAAACCTGCACAAGCAAACCTTTTCAATACAAGGATTTGTCCCAGAGAAAAAGGGCTACAGAGTAACTGAAAGAGCGAACACAATGCTTTTGAATGATGTTGAATTCAAGATTATGGAAACTGGGAGGCAAAAGGTTTTGCAGGAAAAGAGAAAAAACGTTCATGCTTTTATTACTCCCCTCAAATATCATGTCTTACAAGATGGTAAAACACTTGATGATATGAAGCAAGTACTCGAGTTAGAAACGGCAAGAGAGATTTATTATAACCCCTACAAGTTTAATTCATTTGTGTACAAAGACACAGAAGAAAGTTTAGAAGGCAAATCTTTAAAAGAGGTTTTAATGATAAATAATAAGGTGTATGAAATAAACTAATTAGTAAACCAAAACACAGAAGATGAGTAAAGAAATATCAAGAGAAGAATTTGAAAGATTAGTAAAAGTTTATGAAACTGAAATATGTAGTGAAATCATAAAAAATGGCTTTGAAGGTGTTCAATCGTGGGTAAGAGTTGCTATGTCACAAACATTAGATACAAAAATAAACCAAAACAAAGAAGATGAGTGAGAAAGCAAGAAGTGCAGAAGAAATTCAAATATATTTTCTTCTAAATAAAGTGAGATATACAAAAGAAGATGTTGATTTAGATGAAGTTATGGGTGAAATAATACACATAATGAAAAATAGAAAGAAAATCAAAAACAAAAGTATATTTGAGGCAAAAGAAATATTAAACCAAAACAAAGGTGAAAGTAATAATTAAACACAACCCAGAATATAAAACTCCAGTAAAAGTACATGAAGTTGAAGATGTTGAAGATGCTTGGGATTTAATAGATGAAGCAAGACAAAGCTTTGGGCAAGGAATTATATTAACAGATGAAGAGTTTAAATATATAGTAAATCACAAACATGTTTTCGATATTTCTTAAATATTTTTTGATTAAAACGAAACTTTATTACTACATTAACGTATAATACAAATATGATGAAAACAGAATATGACATAGCGACAAAGAAAGGATTTTCTAAACAAGATTTAGAGGACATTAAGAACATAGATGATTTTAAATCAGGAGACATAGGTGCTTATGGTATAATATATCAAAAGTACTATAAGTTTGTCCTATTTGAATTAGTTAAATTGTACAATGGTAATATTCAAAAAGCAGAAGATTTGACTTCCGAAGTTATGCTCAAAGTAATGAATACAATAGGTAAATATAGTGTTGAAAATGGAAGTGGATATTTTAGAGGTTGGCTTAGAAAGGTAGCAAGAAATACTTTTATAGACAACACAAGAACTTCTAAACATAAGTTTAACAAACAAGTAGTTAGTATTGATAAAAGAGTTGACTTAGGAGAGAGTGAAGTAAATTTAATACAGATTCCTGAAACAAATTACAATGCAGAAGAAAATTTAATTTCAAAAGAATTGAAAATTGAAATGAATAAAAAATTAAAAAATACAATTGATAAATTAAGTGATGAGGAAAAAGAGGTTTTGTATTTAAGGATAGATTGTGGATTGTCTTTCAATGAGATTTCAAAAGAGATTAACAAACCTTTAAACAGGTGCTTGAGTAAATTTCATAGAATTAAAAAGAAATTGAAAAAAAGTATATAAACGACAATGTTAAACGACACTGAAGGCTGCCTATTAAGGGCGGCCTTTTTTGTTTTATTGATTATACAAATACAATACATTTTTTTAAATAAACAAACTTTCCTGGCATCCTGGTAACATGTTACGTCGCACTGTCAGCAATTTAAGAACTAGGGTATACAATAATGTTTTATTATTTTCCGAAATATTTGTAATTAATTTTCGGAATATACGTTGTTATTATGGTATACCTTATTAATTAAAAGTGGCCCCCAGCAGCATCCTGGGATTTTGATTAGTCCCAGAAATTATTACTATACTATAAAGGTGATAAAAAGTTTATAACATTTTTGATTAGTTCCAGATATTATTACTAATATATAACGTAACACAAACAAAAAGAATATGAAGTTTCAAGATAAGAGAATGAACATTATGGTAAACAAAATAGGTTTACCAGAAAAAGTTGCAGAATGGTGTTTGTCTAAAAGTAAAAAGTATTGCGTTTGGGTAGCAAATCAAATAGCCGACAAAAAATGTTATAGGGTTAATTGGTTTTTAGAAAGTAAAACTTTCCAACAAGCGCAAATGTTAAATAACTTTAGTAATGAAGTTGATACAATATTAGACTGGAAGAAAGAGGTACAAGGAAATAATCTAAATGATTATAACTTTAAAAAAGCAATACTTGAAGCAAACAAATTTAACAAAAGTTTATTTGTACCAAACAATAATGGTTTAAAAAATACAAATGTTATATTAGATTGTGGAGAATATAAGTGGGTGCAATTAATTACAGAACCAGATTGTAAAGAGGAAGGAAGTACAATGGGACATTGCATTGGAAATTCGTCTCATTCACAAAGAATATCGTCTGGGGGTAGTATTGCATTTTCATTAAGAGACAAATACAATAAACCACACTTAACAATAGAAGCTAACTCAAAAAATAAACAAGTATTTGAATTTAAAGGACATTCAAATTCTTCCCCAAAGTCTGAATACCTTGATTGTTTTGTTGAATTAAATAATAAATATAATTTTTCTACAATAACAGACGGAACAAAGAGTGCATTTGAAAAAAACATTAATGCAGTATCGGAAATTGCAAAAGTAAATTCTACATTTTTTTCATTTGCATTTCAGTTAAGATTAGGTTTGCTACCTTTCAATGAGGGAGAGAGTTATTTAGACGAAATTCAAATAGCAACATCAAAAGAATTGGTATTACCAGACAATGTTCATTTTTATAATTCAATAACAATATCAACAGATAATAAAGTTGTATTAGGAGAGAATTTGTTGATAGGGGGAGACTTGAATTTGCAAGTAAAAAAAAGTAATTTGATTATCAAAAGCAATATAGGAGTAGGGGGTAATTTGAAGTTAGGTAAAGGTATTTTTAATGAACATAAAGACATTGAAAATATATCTTATTTCGGACAAGTTATTACAAGTTAAATTATTCACAATAATTTTGATTAGTTACAAATAATATTACTATACTATAACATAACCATTAAAAAGAGACAAAATGAAAATTAAAACAGAAAAAAAAGATTATCAAATAATAGGCGCAAAGAGTAAGACCTTTAGTGTAGATACAGATGATACAATGGTAATTAAGTTGTTGAGAGACAAAATGTATAAAAACAAAATTGGTGCAGTAGCAAGAGAAGTATCTTCAAACTCAAGAGACGCTAATAGAGAAGCGGGTAGGGGGGATAGTCCTATTGTAATTAGCATTGAAACAGAAAGTAATTTATTATCTTCCGAAGATACTTCTATAACATTTCAAGACAATGGAATAGGTATAAGTCCAGACAGAATGGAAAATATATTTTTGAAATATGGTGGCTCTACAAAAAGGGATAGCAATAAATTTACTGGTGGGTTTGGTATTGGTGCAAAAACCCCTTTCGCATATAATGACAACTTCTTCATATCAACTATTGTAGAAGAAAGTGGAGTTAGAACAGAATATTTATATCAAGCCATTATTACAAGCGATGGAAATAGTGAGGTTAGTCGTATGATTGAGTTAGGCTCAAATACAACAACAGAACAAACGGGTACTAAAATTACTGTTCCCCTAAAGTCAGATGAAGATAGAATTAAGTTTGAAAAAGAAATTAATTTTGTTACAAGATTTTGGACAACTCAACCAATAATCAAAAACTTCCTTAGTAGAGAAAATGGAGACGAAAAGGGAAATGTTATATTTGAAGATGATATGCTCATAGCATACCAGGAAGAAGATAATAAAGAGTTATTTAATAGTGATGTTAAGATTGTTGCTCTAATTGATGAAATTCCTTACCCAATTAATCATAAGACTTTAGAAAAAGAGATAGGTGTAAAACTTGGTCTAAGCAACAATGATAAAATTAAGTGGGTATTAAAGTTTAAAACGGGAGACATTACCGTTTCTGGTAGTAGAGAGGATATTGAGTATGTAGAACGAAACTTAAAAACAATTCACAATACTTACTTATCATTCCTTAAAATAGGGAGAGATTTAATTACAGACTTTCAAAGTAAACCAACAACTTATTTAGAGGCGTGTAAATATTCCGAAGCATTACAAACATACGTCCATAGATACTACAATGCTAATCGTACTATTGGAGATTTTTCAGTTGGTTATTTAAGCTTTCTGGGAGAAGTTGGGAGTGCTATTGGTAAACAAGAAAAAAGTGATGATAGATTTCCAAACAATGTACTTAATTCATTAATATTCTTTGACTTTGAGGGAGAACTTACCGTAAGTGCTTTTAACTTTCACACTATTATCGTAGACGATTTTTCACTTGACAACAATGGTCGAATGGTTAAAAATAAAGGTTATTCAATTAATCAAGCATTGTCTAAAAAGTGGGATAAAACTAAATTCTTATTAGACACTCCTAAAGTAGAGCCAACAAGAAATGCAAGATTAAAATTAGACTATGCAGACAATGGGTATGTTTTGATTAAAAAATTAACCCACGCACAGTATGATAACCAACAATATAAATCTATTTCTCTCCCCGAATTTACAAGACTACAAAAACAAGATGAAAAACTATATGAATTACTGAATGTTGAAACAACAAATTATTCAGATATTGAAAAGTTGAGAAAAGAAAAGTCGGCAAGTAAAGGCAAAAGAGATATAGTAAAGGTTAATGTTAGAGTGTTAAGTAAAGTTGGTTACGAACAAAAATGGGTTAGTGCGTCAATTAATTACGACAAAAAAGGAGAAACATTTGTTAATGAAGTTTCAGACATTAATAACAATACTTTGGAAACAGAAGTTACAGGTATTTGCTATGTTTCTAAAGATAAATTGTCTGACTTTAAAGTAGAAAGATACGGGCAATCAATAAACGGATTGCCTAAAAGTTTAGATTCTGTTAGAAAGATTTTATTAGCAAATGGAGTTCAAACTATTGGTATATCAAATTCAAAATTAGGTTACTTTAAAAATGTTCCTACAATGCAAGAGGCACTTTCTATTGTAATTAAAAAAGACAAAAGTAATAATGTTATAAATTGCATAAAGTCTACCGTAATAGAAAGTTCTGGCTTACATCAAACAAAACTGTTGTCTACATTGAAGTTTAACCAAAAACTAAAGGGCAGTATAGAAAGAGTGGGTAAACTATATGATGAAGTTGGAGAATTAAAAAAAGTAAACCTTTCAGTAAAAACTATGTTGAATATATTTAAGAACAACATTAGTACACATTTTTTAACAACACTCAATATTGAATTAGACAAAGAGTTTGAAAATGATTTAAAATTGGCTAATGATTGTTTAGTAGATAATCCTTTATTAAAATTAATTTTGAATATAAAAAGCACTTTAGACTATGGGGGTTATAGAATTGATAAAAAC
>TARA_R110001592_G_scaffold132997_8_pt1 | contig 17897 bp, 22 predicted proteins | sample TARA_R110001592 | Tara Oceans TARA_R110001592 (sample SAMEA4398387) | marine metagenome | biome: Polar Biome; feature: [SRF] surface water layer (ENVO:00010504); material: water (ENVO:00002006), including particulate matter (ENVO:01000060) such as... | depth 5 m | reverse complement strand
TATGTAGTAGCATTAGGGAAGTCTGTTTGGTTAGCATAATAGAATCTGGTTTTACCTAAATCTACTGTACTTGCACTTCCACTAATTGTTAAAATATTTGCACTTAAACTTAATGTTTGATTATCTGTTTCTGCTTTTAAATATGGGCTCAACATAGTAGTTAAATCTACTGTGTCGTTGTTACCACTAATAGTAATAACATTACCTGAAGCACTTAATGTCTGGTCTACTGATCCATCAGCTCCGGCTGGTCCTGTTGAACCTGCTGGTCCTGTGCTACCTGTAGGACCTACTGGTCCTCTGATGTTGCCTAAGTTTTGTACTGAGCTATTACTGTATGTTAAAGATAAGTTATTGCTGGCAATTGCTACGGCAGTTATTCCATTACCGGTAGCACCTGTTGATCCTGTGCTACCAGCTGGACCTGTAGCACCTACCCCTGACAAGTCAATAGTTGTACTATCGTATGTCAGGTCACTCCCTACAAGTGTTATTGTTGGTCTGCTAAGTATATCCGAGTATGTGCCTGTAAAGGCTACTGTACTTAATGCCGTGTTGCTGTTTGCTAATGCGTTGGCCACTTCTGCTAAACTGTCTAAGTTTACATTGGCTCCGCCTATTAAATTTGTTACTTGAAGGTCAACGTATGCCTTCATGCTTGTATTTGCAGTTGCTCCTGCATCTACACGTTGATATACACTTAATGCTGTTGTTAAGTCAACTGTATCTGAACTACCGCTAATTGTTATAACATTACCAGAAGCACTTAATGTTTGACTTAATGCTGTTAGGTCTACGGTGTTGCCTGCACTAACACCTAATGTTGTTGTGCCTGCATTCCATGTTAATGTTTGAGCGTCAGTGTTAATTGCACCTAACACACTTGTTAAATCAACATTACCTGATTGCCCGGTTAACGATATAACGTTACCTGCTAATGTTAAGTCTTGTGCATCAGTATCTGTTTTACTATACGGTGCCAACATAGTTGTTAAGTCTACAGTATCGTTGTTACCACTAATTGTAATTACGTTACCACTTGCACTTAGAGTTTGGTCTGCGGCTCCACCGCCTGCATCAGTATCATTAACCCATGCTGTACCATTATACTTTAATACTTGTCCGTTTGTTGGACTTGAAATTGTTGTGTCAGTTAAGCCTGTTAATGTTGTTGTAACTGAACTTAGGTCTGCTGGTGTAAATGTAAATGCACCGGTTCCACTATTATATGCTAACGCACCGCTACCACTTGCACTTGCTGTAGTAACACTTAAATCTGTTAAGGATATACCACTGCCACTGCCACTGTCTGCCGCGGCTACAAATTTACTTGATGTGCTATCCCATTTTAAAACTTGTCCGTTTGCTATACCACTTGCATTAACATCACTAAAATTAAGGATGCTCATTGCCTGTGCGGCTGTTGTTGGGTTTATGCCAATTGATATACTATCAGCATTTGCTGTAGTAGTTAATGACATACCTGTGCCAGTAACGAATGTTAAATCATCTTCAAGTTTTTCTGCACCAATGCTTGTTTGTCCTGAAATATGAATATTTGCAAAACCTAAAGAAGCATTGCCTCCACCTCCGCCTCCACCTGATACTGCTACTGAATCAACTGAACTGATTCTACCATATGTATCAACTGTTATGCGTGGTGCATGTGTTGTATTACCATACACACCTGCTGTTACGCCTGTAGCAACTAAGTTTAAAACTGCGTTTGCTTTGTTACCAGTTCCGCCAGTAACTGTAATTTGTCCTGATGTTCCTGTAATGCTATTAGTGTAATCTGCTGTTAGACTCGATGCCGCTGTAGTTGTAATTTCTGTTGGCGTTACATCTGTAATTTGTCCTTTGCTGTTTACTGTTACTACTGGAGTATGTGTGGCATTACCGTATGTACCTGATACGTTTGCAATGTCAGATATAAACACACCGCTGGTGTTTGCAACTAATCCACCGCCTGATCCTGCTGTTACACTTATTGTAAGACCTGATTTATTTAAACCATTACTAACAGAGTAAACGTCAAGTGTTGCTGGACGCCATTTGTTATCTGCGGCATAGACCAGTGTTTGTCCTGTAGTTGGAGCATACGCACCGGAGGACTCTACATCATGTAAGTCATCTAAAGGGATATCATATTGTGAAATTTCTAAGTTGCCGGAAGGTCTTACTCGTAGATATTTACCCACTGCCAGTGTGGTGATATCGACATCATCTAAACTTATTATTGTATTGCTAAACGGCATACCTTATCCATCCTAAAAAGTGTTATAACACTATTTATCACTCTTAGGCAGATAGAATAACTTTGCTAATTGATCCGTATGAAGCATCGTACGTTGTGCCGTCGCCTACGTGGGCTCGATCCATGCGTACTCTGATGTGGGCGAAGTTGCCCTTGAATGTATATGACTCTGATAAGTCTGCAGGTAAGTTGCTATTAAACTGTACATACCCATTATTGGCAGTAAATTCAGTACCGTGTGTAGTTGTTGGAGATATACCAAACCAGTCGTTATCTGTTGCTGGTGCAACTGTTAATGTTGCTTCTACATGGAATCTACCAACAAACTGATTGTATACTACCTGAATAGTGTGCAATCCATCGCTGTAGCCGTAGTAAGAGTCTCCCTTTGCTTCAATGGAGGTCTTATTCATGTTAACGCCTGAGTTCTCCATGAGAACTATGCTTGAACGATTTACTGGCATATTAATTCCTATAGTATTATATAATACTATTTATCACTTGCTTACGCTTCTTCTAATCTTGACATGAGACGTTCTGCTCTATTGGTTACCTGACGGTACCATTTAGAATCTCTGCCTTCTACGCCGGCTTGTTGCCAGTTGCCTTCTTCAAGTGCTTTACGGAAGTTTTTAAATCCACCTAATCTGGTTCTACCCATATTAAACATCATGTTAACCAATATCTCTTGGACCTCTCCTGGCCAATCAGTAAACCCTTCTCCGTATAAAGCAACACATTCGCTAATTGCTGTATCGAGGTCTTTTTCAAAACATTCTTTTGTTCTTTCTTCTGATACAGGTGTTCCAACTTCTTGTCCGTACTCTGCATCTGATTCCAAAACAAGGTGTCCGACACCAAAGGTTGGATAGCCGAGGTGATCTTTATAGATTTCATTCATAACACCTTCGTCAATTTTTAATTGCTCAAATACTGATTCTCTATTCATTTTATTTTTATCCCAAAACATTATTTTATTACCTTACATACTGTAACTTCGTCAATTATATCGCTATAACTAAGTTTTAAAAATGGTATTATCTCTCTATTTTCTTTAGAGGTACAATACAAATAATTACACCACCAAGTACCATGATTATTTCCTACGTACCATTTGGCGTCATTGTAACTACTATTTATATATTCTGTTAATTCTTTCTTGTAATTTATGACTTCTTGTCTTGCCATTGACTTAGTTGATCCAGGCATATTAAATGTTATTTTAGTATCGTATTTGCCATACCATAGGCTTGATCTAAAAGTAGTACTGACATCTAATCCTACTATAGAATCAACATGTTCTACTGACACTGGTCCGTGTACTTCTTTTACTATTGCTGGATTATGTTTAACCAGTGATGTAACAACATCTTTTTGTTTAAAAAACCAATTAGTATTCTTTTGAGTCCATTGTTCTCGATAATCCCACGTCATTTGCTGTAGTTCTACATACCATTTACTGTATGCTTTTATATCGTGCTTTATTACATTACCGTGCAATACTACTTTGTATGGGTATTCGTCGTAATAAATTTTTAAACTTGGTATCACAGTAAAGTCACCTACACGTTCACCAATAGGGTCTATTGACTTTGCTCTCTTATCTAACCAATTTGAGTAATGATAATTATTGGACATTGAAATCGAATTCGCTCCCGTTCCATGTAATCATTATTGATGTGTTGCTAATATCTTCAAACAATAATTTTTTACTTAAAGGTTTTTTAATTTTGTTTTCAAATACTCTCTTCAACGGTCTTGCACCCATGGCTGGTTCGTATCCTTGGTCAGCAAGTTCTGTTCTTGCCATGTCGTCTAATAGAACTGTTACTGACTTATCGTTTTCATCTAATAACTCGTTTGTCTCTTTAATAAGTCTATCAACAATTTTAACCATTAGCGACTTATCAAGTTTACCAAATTGTACAACACTATCAATTCTATTTCTAAACTCTGGTGTAAAGAATTTCTCTACTGCTTTGTCTACTGCACTTGTTTTAGTTTGATCTCCAAAGCCAATCTTTTTAGATTCTGCATCGGCGGCACCTAAGTTAGATGTCATTAGTAATACAACATTAGTAAAGTCTACTACTTTGCCTGTTGCACTTGTTAAGTGTCCGTCGTCCATTACTTGTAGCAATACTTGTAATACTTCTGGTGCGGCTTTTTCTACTTCATCAAGTAAGAGGACACAATTTGGGGCATTTTCAACTTCGGCAATTAATTGTCCTTGTCCCATTTTACCTTCTGCATGTCCTACATATCCTGGAGGGGCACCAATTAGTTTTGAAACTGAATGGCGTTCCATGTACTCTGACATATCAAACTTGACCAGTTTTGCTTCTAATTCTTTTGCAAGAGCTCTTGCTGTTTCTGTTTTACCTGTACCGGTTGGTCCTACAAATAAGAAACTACCAATTGGTTTATTCTTTTCTCTAAGTCCTGACTTGCTTACAAGTATACTTTCTACAAGACTATCAATTGCTGGGTCCTGCCCAAAGACTGTAGTTTTAATTCTTGTATCTAAATTTTTGTATCCGTCTGTGCTTTCAACATCAATAACGTCTTCACCAATCTTACTAATCTTAGCAATTACTGTTACAATGTCTGCCATTACTACTTCTTTATCGTTACGCAACTTAACTGCTGTACCGGCCGCATCAATAACATCAAGTGCTTTGTCTGGGAAGAATTTATTTTTAATATAACGATCTGTTAGCTCAACACTCTTGTCTAATACGTTGTCGCTATAAATAACTTGATGGAACTCTTCGTAATATGATTTGAGACCTTTAAGTATAAGTTTAGTGCTGTCAACATCAGTTTGCTCAATTTCAAGTCTTGCAAACCTACGCATTAATGCTCTATCTTTTTCAAAACTGTTTGCAAATTCATCTGGTGTTGTTGCACCAATTGTTAGTAGGTTACCTTTTCCAAGTATAGGCTTAATCATATTAGCAATATCAACACTACTACTACCAGCACTACCGGCACCCATAATCATATGTATTTCATCTATAAACAAAATAGCATTAGGTGACTCTTCAAGTATTTCGAGAACTATTTTTAATCTTTCTTCAAAGTCTCCTCTATACTTTGTGCCTGCAAGTAAGTCTCCAACTGCAAGGCTGTATACAACTTTGTTTTTAATTACATCAGGTACTTCACCGTCCACAATACGTTTAGCAAGGCCTTCTGCAATAGCAGTTTTACCTACGCCAGGTTCGCCAACAAGAACACAGTTATTTTTCTTGCGTCTTGCAAGAATATGTACTAAATCACTTACTTCGGTTGCTCGTCCAATTAACTCATCAATTTTGCCATCTACTGCTTGTTGATTAAGATTTTTTGTGTACTCTTGTAATAATTCTGTGCTCTTGCCACTGCGAAATTTATTTTCTAAATGATCTATAATTAAGTCTTTGTCAAGCCCATTAAGTTCGCAATAGTATTTTGATAAACTATCCTCTTCGTGTAATACACTTATAAAGATATCAAGTGGTTTAATATCAGTACGTCCACTAAATACAACCTGTGCTATAGAACGTTGTATAATACGTTCTACTGCGGCTGTTTTCTTTGGAGTACCTTTTACACCGTTTTGTGTAAGTAAACCATTCCAGTCGTTGTCTTTTAAATATTGTGTTAAATCTTCTTGTATGTTACCGCGTTCAATTTTTAATTCTTCGCATAACTTAATTATTTTTTCGTCATCAAACAAACTTAACATCACATGTTCAACAGTGACGTACTCGTGGCCTTCTTCTGTTGCTAATATAACAGCATCTTCTATAATTGGTTCTATCGGTTTACTATTCATAAGTTTTCTTTGTTGGTTTCATTTTATTTAAAGTTTCTATGTCAGTTTCGTTCGTAATGTTGGCAGTATAAACACTAACTTCTACATATAGATCTCCTGCTAATCCTTTTTCGTTTATCATACCGAGACTGGACATTTTTAATCTCTCTCCGGAGTTAATGCCTCTTGGTACATTAAGATTATATTTTTTACCATTAACATGTTCAATAACATGAGTAAACCCAGTCATTGCATCTAATGAGTCTATGTTTAATCGAGTAAATAAACTATCTCTGTCAGTTCCCCAGTTAGGAGGACATTCGACATGTAATCTTACAATTAAATTGCCTGCTGGCAATTCTTTAAATCTATGTGGGCCTTTGCCTACCAATCTATATTTAGACCCAGATTGTGTTCCAGGTTTTACATTAAAGTTTACAGAACCATTATTAGTATTAATAACTAAGTCAGTGCCATGGTATGCTTGATGTAAAGTAATTGTAACATCAACTACGCCATCTGGATTTGCTTGTGGCTGTCGTTGTTGCCTTCCAAATATATCTCCAAATATATCTCCAAATGGATTACCGCCTTGTGCAAAATTATCAAATGGATTTGGGTTATCGTACTGCTGTCTTTTTTCTGGATCGCTTAATACTTCGTATGCTTCGCTTACTATCTTGAACTGGGCTTCGTCACCGCCTTTGTCTGGGTGATGTTTGCTTGCCAATTTCTTATAGGCTTTTTTAATTTCTTTTACATCAGAGTCTCGATTGACCCCAAGTGTTGCGTAATGATCCATAAATGTATTATACAGTAATCTGTAGGTTTGTCAAGTAGATACTACTCAGTTTCTTCTTTTGGATCGGAGTTAAAAAGACTGCTTATAGAAAACTGTTTTTTAACTTCTTCAGGTGCTTCATCAATTGTTGCTTCGTAGTATTTTTTATACTCTTCTACAATTCGTCTAAGTCTAATTATTTGCTGACGTGAACGTGCTGAATTCTTTTGTACTAATTCCCAATCTTCATCTGTGTATCCAATAATTGCTGGGTCAATATTCTCTTTAACAAGTTTAGCAAATACTTCTTCTTGATTTTTACTTGTTATAACAATGATTCTAACTTTCTCCATTGTTTCAACTGGAGGTAAAGGTAAGTTTAATCTTTCTCTTTCTACTTCCGTAGTAAAGATTTCTAAAGGCTTAAGGCCTGTACTTGCACACCCGCTCATGAGTATAACTAATAATATTGGTGTAAGTAATTTATTCATCTTAATATCCCACATAATTTGGATTTGCCTGTGAGGTACATTCTGAATTGATCTGAGATTTCTTCGTTGCGTTTTTTTCTAATTCTGTTAACGGAGATCCTTGTGCTATCTCAAAACATCTTGCTCTTTCGACTTGTTGTTTATTAAGTATCATCTCAATACTTTTTGGTTTTTGTACAGCAAGGTTTCCAATATCACGTTGCTTACCAGAAGCATTTATTTTATTAAACTTTTGATCTAATCGCTGGTTGTCTTCTTCTAATTGTCTATTGGATAATAATAAGTTGTTGTTTGCTTCTGTGATTGCTTTGAAGTCGTTTTCTTTTTGAATAAGTAATTCTTTCTGCATTTCAATGCCTTCGTTCAACTTAGCATTGTTCATCTCTGAGATTACTAATTGACTCTGCAAATTTTTAACATAAAATATTCCGCCCATGCCGCCGACAAGAGCAAATACTAAAAAGAATAGTTTAACTTTCCACATGTGCTGATACTACTGTAATGAGTTCCTGCACAGTTCCTAAACCCATTGTTTCCTCTTCAGGAATAGTAATACCAAGTGCTTCCTCAATCTGACATACTACATCAACAACATCAAAGTCGTCTCCGTTTAAGTCGTCTATCATGTGGCTCTCTGGTGTAATAGGTGTGTCTGTGCCGAAATGTTTTTCTAAAATGTCTATGATTTCTTTCATACTGTTGGCCTTGTTATAAGAATGTTTTTGTGTGCTGGATTGTAAATAATAACATATTCATCAATTGGAATAGCTCTCATCTCTCCTAACATACTATTAAATTTATCAAATGTTGTTTTATCAAAGTCAGTTTTAATGGCCGACTCGGCAATTCCTAAACTGCTCATTACATCTGGACCGTGTCCAAAGTTTATAATTTCAAGTTCAGCAACATTACTGCGATCTCTCATTACTAACTTGCCATCGTTAATACCTGCTTCAAGTAAATTAGAATCTTGTAAAAACTCTAAAATCTTTCCTGTATTACTCTGGGCTTCTTCTTCTAATTTGTTTTCTTCTTCAACTTGCTTTGCTTCAAGTTGCTGTTGATCAAAATCGTTCTTACTTAAAAATACGCCAGTCTGTTGCTGTACATAAGTGTTAAGACTTTCATCAGTTAATTCTATTAACTCTTCTGATAACGGTGTTGACACTGACCATTTAAGTTTGCCTGCTAAGTTTTCTACTTCTTTAACAATATTTTTAACAGCATCTAACACGCCATCTTTTCTGTCTACTTCTAAAAACACCATATAGTATCCGTCTTCATTTGGATTAGGTGATACTTCAACATCGCGTATTTCTGCAATACTATTATTTAAGTATTTGTATAAGTCTTTGCCTGGGTGCTGATCATTTACATGAAAACCTACAACCATTACGTTTTCAGATTTTCCTGTTTTAGGTTCAAACTCGTCTATACTAATTTTTTTTAATACAGTATTTTGTAAATCGCCTTCTCTTAATGTCATTGTTACTTGTCTCCTGGATGGTCTTTTTGATGTTCTTTCATGTGTGCATCAAACTCTGTCTGAACTTTTGCTATTTCCTTTTGGAGGTATTCAATGTTTAAATCTTGTACAGCATCATCAGGTAACGCACCCAACTCACCTCTTGGCCATTTGATTCTAAACTCTTCATTCATTTCAACAGAATCTTGCATTCTAATTACATCTAATTGTAATGTCGCTAATGAACCAGTCAATGTAAAATACACTCCTGATATAGTTAGTAGTGTTAGAACGACACCTACGAGACTTTTAACATCTATAGTTAATTGACTCCTGTCGTTCAACGCCATTGGTTTGGTGTCATCACTCATTAGAATGTTCCGCCTGGTAAAGGTGTTTGTGGAATATCAAAAGTATCTACGCCACCCATTGCATTGTTTGATGTATTCATTTGCTGTACATCAATCTGATTTTCATTGCCCATATCATCTTGGTTGAGATAGTTCTCATCATCAACTTGTATATTCTCATCAGCAAACTCATCTACATACTTACGTGGCATATCAATGCTAACTACCCAACATGGTGTGCTATTAGTCTTTGCTTTATATCGTTGTCTGCCGTCTGGTGAAATATCAGTTGTTACGTCGTCTGCTGTTTCAACACGTTTAGGTGATACTAAAGTATTCTTGGTATACTTTACTAAACACTCGCGTGCCATTAATCTTTCAGCGCCTGCTGGATCTGGCATGTCGTCATGTACATATAATAGTTTAACATTTATATAATGTCTACTTAATGTTGGGCCTTCGAGTATCTCGCCTTTGCTCCAATTTTTAAAAGCATATAAATTTAAACTGTCTAAAGTTTTCTCAAACTCTAATAGCATGTCAAGTAGTGTATTAGTTTCGCTTACTACTTTTATTTGGTCGTTTAATAATTTCAATGATATAGTCATAATAGTATTTATCATCATAGTTAACGCAAGTGTTTTTGGTATGGCAGAAGAATGTAAATATATACTGTAATATGATAATCAACCATACAAAAAGTTGGAAACGACACACAATTCCCGCACCGTGGAGGACTTTAAAAGCCTGACACGGTTTTTTTATGGCTATACAGGAGAGGTTAATATGTCCAGAAAGGCTCGAAAAACAAAGTGTAATAAGTACAGAAACCGAAAACAACAAGGAGAAAACCATTTGAGAGTAATACAAGGCGGCGCCTTAGAGCGTACCCGACAACGAGAAGTTAAGATAGTACCAAGGAACTTCAACCAAGATGATCTATTGGGGTACTTAGAAGATCGAAATATCAACATAGTGTTTGCTATTGGTCCAGCCGGAACAGGTAAAACATTAATATCAACATTAGCAGGCATCAGAGAACTTAAAAATAATAACATTAATAAAATGGTAGTAACAAGACCAGCAATTAGTGTAGATGAACAACATGGTTTCTTGCCTGGAACATTACAAGAAAAAATGGCGCCTTGGACTCGCCCTATCTTTGATGTGTTTGAAGAATACTATTCCCCAGAACAAATAGAGTATATGGTTAACGACAACAAAGTTGAGATTGCACCATTGGCTTATATGAGGGGAAGAACGTTTAAGGACGCATTTATTATCGCAGACGAAATGCAAAATGCAACAGACAGTCAAATGAAAATGCTACTAACCAGGATAGGAGACAATAGTAAGATAGTAGTAACAGGAGACTTAGATCAACATGACAGAGGATACGAAAGCAACGGTTTAAAATGTTTTATTGAACGTATGAAGAATCATCAATCGGATAGAATTAAATTAGTTGAGTTTGGCATGAGCGATGTTGAACGACACCCTGTTGTTTCTGAAGTGTTAGGAATTTACAGTTAGTTTTTTGGCAGTAATATAGTTAGAGATTTTTTTATCTCTTAACAATTCTATTTTACTTTCATGTGGTTCGGGATTGGTTACAGAGTCTATTAAGTTAGCAAATGAATTACTGTAGCCGTCCCAACCTAATCCTTTAAGCATTACTAATTGAAATGGTAACACATGAGTTACACCTGACTTGATTGCTTTGGTTCTCAATCGTTGTATAATATTGCTACTTTCAATTTCATATCGCGACCAGCCCGGACTAATAAGGTTGTGTTCCTCATCAGGTATAAACCCAAACTTATCTGGGTCTAACTGGAAGTTACTGTTTAGTTGAGTTGGCTTGCCGTGCCATTCATCAATATCAAACATATATAGAGGATTTAACAGTATGCCTTTAATCAGTTTATCTTTAATAACTTTATTAATGCCAGTAGCCCATGTCTCTGGTAAGTCGTATGGTAGGCCAGCCATGAAGCTCGAATAAGTAAACCAGTGTGGGTAGTTATCTCTAATGTCTTCAAGTGCATTGTACATGTCTTCTTTGGAACCACCTTTACCAATTGTCTTTCTCGCCTTATCCTCACCTAATGATTCTATGCCAAACAAGTGACTGTGGAATCCAATTTTATCTAATAGTTTTATTTGTTCTGGGCGTTTTGCTAATACATCAAACCTATTAAAGCCACCAATACTCATTTGTTCTGGCAAGTCCTTAACAGCCTCCCAGAGTATTTCTAACTTAAGAGTTTCTTCGTTTGGAGTATCGTCTGCTACCATAAATGTCTTAATACCAAACTTATGATATGCATCACTAAAGAATTGTTTTAGTTCTTCTACATCAACATCCTGTACATTTTTAGCATTTCTAAATTCATAACTACAAAAGCCACAGTTAAACTTGCAACCTTTTCTAATTTCAAATGTAAGTGTATCCTGTGAGTCTAAACAGTAATCGTCGTGTAAGATTGGTACATGAGGCGTCTCTACAAGTGTTACGTCTCTACTGCTAAAGCCTGCCGGTGCCCTATACTCTTTGACACCATTAGGATGTATTTTTATACACTCTTCTGGTATCTCATTTCCAAGTAGCCAATCCTGAAATAAGCCAACACTATTGTTACTTGAAAATACTGCGGCTGGTTCCCAATTTTGATTTGGATTCATAGCAAAGTTTAATGCAGGGCCTCCGCATACAAACTTAAATGTAGGATAGCGAGTTTTTAATTCTTGTACTATCTCATATATAGTTGTACCACTTGTTAATGCTAACTCTACTTGAAATAAACTACTAAGTGCAAAGCAACCATTAGTAACGTTGTTTTGTATAAGCCACTTATCTATAAATTGTAGTAGGTCTGCTGTTTTCCAAAAGTCTACATAGTTAACAACTGTGCAAGGTAATCCTATAGCTCTGACACAATCATTAATAACCATTGGTCCCATTGGCCTACTAAACGAACTGAGGAACGCAGGATCCATAGGACTACTGTCGCCACCAAGTCCAGGTCGACGCCCTGCATTGATATTGGTTGCTTCTAAAAGCAGTACACCATCTATGTTCATATGATCTCTTTTGTTTAACTACATGCTATTTAGTTGTAGTTCTACAAGTGTGGCCGCCATATTAATTTCAGGGTCGGCACACAAACTGCTCTTAGCCATTCCGTTGCGGATAATAACTATTGCTTGGTCTTGCTGTACTTCGGAATTGCCCCAAAGATTTAAATTGCGATACATAAATTTATATACGTCTTCGTACTCTTCTGGTCTTGCTTGACTACATATTAGTGTTCTTGCGCCTTTGTAATCTCCACTCTTGAACTGTTCAATTGCTGTAAGCATCCAGTCGCTTGTTGCACTATCACCGTCCTGTGGACGCTGTAAGACGCCCTCTACAACGTTTTGTTGGACAAGGTTAATACTTTTACGCAGATCAGGATATGTTGCTTGTACATAGGTATCTAACGTCTCTAAATCAATTTCAACAGTTTCCTCAATACAAATAGTTGCCAGTCTTGCTGTAAACTCTTGTACGTCTAACTTTTCTATATGGAAGCCTTGGCACCTACTATGTAGTGCAGGAATAATACGTTGTGGGTAGTTGCATGTTAAAATAAATCTGCAACTGGTGTGATACATTTCCATAACGCCACGCAATGCCGCTTGTCCGTTTGGTGTAATATAATCAGCCTCATCAAGTAACACATATTTCATATCACCAAAAGGCATAGTGCCACTAAAGTTAGTAATCTTGTTACGAATAGTATCTACATTGTTTTCATTACTTGCATTTATTTCAAGTATATCCATTCCGTTAACATCAAGTTCTTTAAGCAATACTTTTGCAAGTGTTGTCTTGCCAGTGCCCGGTGCACCGCTGAATAACAAATGAGGAAGTGCGCCATCGCTAACCCAACCTGTTACTTGCTGACGCTGTTTGTCATCTCTAAATACATAAGTATCAATGCAATCCGGTCTATATTTTTCTGTCCAAAGCTCTTTCATTTATTATCCTGTTTAGTGTATTGTTGGGTCTGGGTCAATTGTGTTAATATCAAATTTATCAAAATTTTCATCAGTACATTGACCATTAAGCCAGTGTACAAAGTCGCCAGTATCTAATGTAAATCTATCCATTAGTAGAGTCATCTCGTCTCTAAACTCGTGTATTTGATCTTGGTCTAAGTGATGTCTCATTTTACTTAATGCTGATGCAAGATACACACTGGCAATTTCGACTGGGTCGCCATCAGCGGTTTCTGTGAACTCATCAAATATGTTATCGAGTGCTACTATTAACTCTTTAAGTTTTAGGTCTGTTAACATTTTCAGTTTTCCTTAATAATTCATAATACTCATGAGAGCAGTATGCGTCACAAAAGACTTTAGTTTGATCTGCTGTATGATACTTTATATCATTTACTGCAATTTGTCTTTTACATGTAGTGCAATTTATAAATTGCATTAGGTTATCCTAATATTTCTACTGTTGACTGGTCTGTATATCCGCCGAACTTATCATACTTACGAGTTGTAGTTGTTTTCTTCATTGCGTTAACACTGCCGGCAAGGGCAACTTCGTATGAGATAAACTCTTGTTGTATTAAGTTTTTACGTGGTTGTTCAAAAATCATATCGTTCTGGTAGTCTGATACGACTCTTGCACTATTAGTAAACGTTGCTGTTGTTTTATTATCTTTCATGCTATTAGTATAACATCATTTGATTAGTTGTCAAGTAGTTTTTCCCACATATTTTCTTCTTCGGTCATATCCAACATACGCCATAATGTTTGTTTCTTTATTGCATGTTGCTTGTTTATGTGTAAACGTTCTACTAACTCATATGATGCGTCTGGGTAGTTTATAGCAGAGTTAAGCATAGCATCAACACGCTCGTCTGTATCTTCTATGTGGTCGTATGGGTGAGATAGCATGTCTTCCATTACATCAAATCCAAGTACTCCAGCTCCGTGTTGTGCCGCATGTTGTCTTGCTGTGGCAAGCATTGGTATGCCATACATAAAGCCTTTCCAAATCTTTTCAGTTGCTTCTATGTTTACATAAGTATTATCTAAATCTACATTCATTGTTGGAATACCAACTTCGTTGCTGTAATCATGATAAGTTTCAGTAGCAATATAAATATATGTGTTATCTAATAAGTCGTCTGGCCAATATTCTTTTGGTGGCTGTTGTAAGTTAAATGTTTTGTTCCAAGGGTAACTCATTGTTTTGCTCGACGTACCAAATAGTTCAAAGTACCTTTCTGTCCATTTGCTTTTAGCCCAAGGTGAGTTAGTAGAATGCATATCCCAATCTTTAAAACTGTTCATGTTCCATTCTGTGTCGTCTAACATACCTTTGTCATGCATAGCAACAATAGTGTGTGCTCTGCTTGGTCTAAACTCATTGTTAGGAACAAAGTATCTTATAGGTCCGCTCTTGCCTTTGTGTGTATAAATTATATCCGGATTGTTTAACCATGGTGTTTCTTGCTGTGTAACTTTGAAGAACCATGTAGCAGTATAACTTATACCATTAAAGACATTTTTAAAGTTATTATTATTTGGTTTGTTTTTTACCGAAGTTGAGAATACAAATAGATTCCATTGCTCAAAATTAATGATATCTGTACATAAATGCAAAGGCGAATTTGTTTTACAAAAGTTTCCTGGGTAAGCACTTTCCTGTGCATAGTCGAAACATAATTGTATTTTACTATGTACATCGAGTCGTTGTAGTGCTGGTACTAACTCGGGTTTATTATTTTGTATGTATCTCAAAATATCTAAGTTAAGAGGAAGAAATATCAAAGTAGACTCGCTTGGGTCAGGAGGTAAGTCACTTGCATCTGCATATTTCTTTATTACAAAATTGTAAGGTAATTCAAATTCTGGGTCTATAGGTGATTGGTACTCTTGTATATTAACAAAGTATTGACATAAATGTTCCATGTAGTTGCCTTGTAGGCCTACACGATTTTGCTTTATAGCAAACGCCAATTCATGGAAGTATAAGTGTACTGTCTGCTTCATGCTTTCTTTTGCCAACCTTTCTCGCCACTCCAGCTTTTACTTAAATTTTTATTTGCTTCTGCAAGAAGTATGTTGTTTTTGTGACACTGGCTTTTGCACCTGTATAGTGCTGTTTCTGTATTGTTCCAGCTGTCTTGTATCTTATGAAACCAGCCTTCTTTATTAAATATAATTTCATTAAACGATGTATGATTTAAGTTTGCTTTTTTCCATCCGCCTACTTGTCCCATCATGTCAAACATTTTTTTTCTGTCTGCAGACTTCTCTGCTTCGTAACCATATAGTCTATCGTTTAACCAAGGACACGGCATTAAGTAGCCGTCTGCACCTATACTAATGCTCTGTGTTCGTTTTGAGAAACAACTAATGTGCTTGGCATCCATTTCGAGATTTTCATATACAGAATAGCCATTATTCTTATACTTAGGACTCTGTGTAGGTCTAATAGTATGTGTAATTGTTTTACCTGTAATGTCATATACTTCAAGTTCATCAACTTGTCTATAGTCTTTACTTAGAAATCTACTTGTACTCTTTACTGCAAAGTCTGATGCTCCGCACTCGTATGCAAGTTTCTTAACATCGTTTACCTGGTGTTCGTTGTGTTCAAAGATTAGGAAACTAACAATAGATGTTCCGCCTGCTTGGCTAAATGCTTTAAGGTTAGTTATAACTTTTTCAAACTTAGTATTAATTCTATGTAGTGCATGAGTGTCTGCTAATCCATCAAGTCCAAAATAAACTTTATCTGTTGATGTTAATAACTTTGCAAGTTTTGTAAAGTAGTTTGCAGTCTTTAATCCGCCGTTAGTGTTTATAACTAAGGGAACATTAAACTGTTTAAAGTATTGCACAATGTTTAATAAATCAGGATGTGCAAGTGGGTCGCCGTATGTTCCGCATAGACGTATATAATCAAGGTGCGGTAATACTTCTGTAGGTATTTTATCTTTAATCCATTTTAAATCAAGTTTAACATCAGGAACTGTTGGCCATTTGTAACCACCAAAATAATTTCTTGCACATTGGGGACATCGGGCATTACAGTCTGTAGTGAGCTCAAACTCAATGCTTTTAATAGTCGATAACATGCTACTATTTATACCCACAGTAATGTGATGTTTGTAAAGGTTGGCTGTGTGCTATTTGCCGAACTTGTATATAACTTCTGTTTCTATCTTGCTTTTAAAGTAGTCTCGCTGAGTAGTATCAGTTCCTTCGAACTTACCTTTTACTAACCAATTACCTTTTGTAAACTTATAACCCATTTCAATTCCTGTGCCGCCTGTCATGGCGCCTGCTTCAATATACATACTGTTATCAAACTTGTAACCTAATCGCAAGTGGTTAATTTCTGTTTGCTTAGTTAGATCCTTATAAGGAATTTCGTATTTAAATCCAGCATACGCATCTGCAGAATTCGATGATGAGTATACTGCTAATATAATAATTAGCGGGAGGTGTATAAATTTCATTTCTATCCTTTTATTTTTTTGTTTACTTCTACTGCTTTTTTAAGTAGATTAAGTTTAATGTTTTTGTTTTTAGCATAGGCCAGCATAGCGTCAGTGTCTTTGGGGAAACAATGTCCTCCAAAGCCAAACTTGCCATCTGGACCAGGGACTTGCATATGGCTATCGCCCATACGTGGGTCTCTTGTTAGCATGTCTATAAATTGCTCCCATGATGCCATACTGCTACTGCTTTCGTGTAGTTTATATAGATCATTAAAGAACATAACTTTGGTTGCAAGGAAACTGTTAATTGTATACTTCAATAAACTTGCTGTAGTTAAATCTGTTTTAAAGCAAGGAACAACTTTAACACTACTATGTCGTAAGTATGCCTTCTCAACTACTTCACAGTCTTTCCACTTGCCACCTAACACTTGCATTTTAGGATTAATAAAGTCTTGGTTTGCATTTGCTTCAGTGAGGAACTCTGGATTATATACTATCTTTAAATCAAATTCTTTTTTAAATTCTTGCAAGTAATCAGGAATGATAGTACTTTTAATAACACATACTCCTTTATAGTCTCGCATAGATAACTCTAATAAAACTTCAGATGCTATAGTTACATCACAACTGCCATCTTCTGAAACAGGAGTAGGAACACATATAAAAGTTATTGCAGGACTAAATGCAATAAGGTCTTCGAGGGTGTTGGTAGAATATTTAGAATCTACAATAAACAACTCGGTACCTTTGTCGAATCCGTTTGCAACTGCTGAGCCAACGAATCCTTTACCAACAATTCCAATTTTCATTTTATCTGCCTGAAAGTTTGTCGACAGCTCGTTCGACTTGCTGGTCTTTGAGCCATTGCTCTTCACCTTCGTAATGAGGCGAGTTTTCTAATAGTTTGTCTACGTGGAATTTTATTTCGTATAGTTTCTGCTTACATGCCCAACCATTGAAGCCGTCGATGCGTGGATCGTGCATTACGCCTTTCCATTGATCTAATTGATTCTTAATACCCGATTTGCCTGTTGATTCTATGTAAGGCATTAGTTAGAGTCTATGACTGAATAAAGAATTTGCGGGATTGCTATCAATAACCATAACGGATGAATCTGTCCCCAAACAACGCCAGTTAACAAAATTAGGCCTACACCGCCAAGTACCGATATGTGTTTCACAGTTTAATACTGACCCTCTTTTAATTTTCTTGCAAACTCAAGACCGTCATTGGCT
>TARA_R110001592_G_scaffold124543_8_pt1 | contig 17919 bp, 19 predicted proteins | sample TARA_R110001592 | Tara Oceans TARA_R110001592 (sample SAMEA4398387) | marine metagenome | biome: Polar Biome; feature: [SRF] surface water layer (ENVO:00010504); material: water (ENVO:00002006), including particulate matter (ENVO:01000060) such as... | depth 5 m | reverse complement strand
GCACCAAGAGTCGAACTCGGGACCTACTGATTACAAGTCAGTGTTATAACTACGGAATCAGAGGCTCTTAGAGACCATATCCCAAAATGAATCCATCCCAACCTAATGTTCCTAAAAGATTTATTCGCCGTAACGCCCAAAACAGGCAATATATAACCACGAAAGAAAAATGGTCAAACTCCTACCCCAATCCTACCCGAAACGCTAAACTCCTACCCGAAACCTACCCCAAAAAGGATCGGCCATGAGCAGCAATCGCTCTGCATTGAAAGAACATTTTCTGAAGCGGCTGAAATATGACCCGAAGAACCCCCGCCAAGAATTCCTCGACCCTCCTGTTTATGGCCAGGGGACTTTTGGCGTACGGGTTAACAAGAGGTCAATTGCGTACATTCTGCTATACAGCTTTCATGGCAAGCCAAGGAGGCTGACTTTAGGCTCCTATCCAAAAATGTCATTGGCGGATGCCCGAGCGAAGTCAACGCATGCTGCCCAGTTGGTAGAGCAAGGTATCGATCCGGGTAAGAAAAAAACTCTCGAACTGTTCGAGTACCGCACAAGCCCTTCCGTAGCTGATGCGGTGGATACTTACCTCGTATGGGCCAAAGCCAACAAAAAATCTTGGAAAGAAGACGAGCGAATGCTCAAAAACGATTTTGTAAAGTCGATTGGGGACATGAAACTCCAAGACGTTAAACGCAAACAGATTCTGGCTCTACTGGATGACAAGGCCAAAACCGCTCCAGTCGCAGCGAACCGCCTGCAAGCAGTAGTTCGGAAGCTGTTCAATTTCTGCGTAGAGCGCGACATTATCGAAGCCACACCACTGGTAAAGATGAAAAGCATCGCGAAAGAAACGCCCAGAGAGCGAGCTCTCAACCGGCATGAAATTGTGTGGTTTTTAAAACGTTTAGCGAGCCCCACGATCACCGCCGCCACTCGTTTCGCGCTATTGCTTTCATTGATGCTTGCGCAGCGTTCGGGGACTATCGCGGCCATGCGCTGGGTAGACCTGGATTTTGACCAAGGGATTTGGGACAGATCCGGCAGTTTCGAGAAAAACAACAACCCAATCGCGACTCCCCTATCCTTCCCTGTGAGCAAGATCCTGCAGCACCTCCATCATCTTCAAGCGGTAAAACTTGAAAAGAACGGCAATATCGAAGAACCGAGCCCCTGGGTTTTACCTGGAAGAGACCGGACATCCCACCAGACCCAGCCTTCTTTAAACCGAGCAATGCGCAGGCTTTATGACACCTATGTCGCCAACTCCGACCTAGTAAAATCGGAAGGCTTGCTCCGCATTGCTGAAGGATACCCAAGGCCCACTGCTCACGATTTACGCAGAACCGCTACAACCCATATGTCCGGCCGGGGCCTAGGCAAAGATATAAGGGGCAGGATTCTGAACCACGCCGATTTGAGCGTGGACGCGATTTACGACAGGTATGCCTACTTCGACGAAAAAGCGACTGCCTTGAACGACTGGCACGCATACTTGCTCGATCTGTTCAAAGAGGCCTTTGGCCACAAGAATTGGATCAAGGTTTACGGCCAAGAAGCGCCTCAGGTTAATAAAAACAAAGCGAAACCCGCTGAGATCGAGCCCAATGCGCCTCGTACCATCATGGTCGGAGGCCGGGAGGTCGTATTGTCAGAGCCTAAGATCAGTTGAAAGCTGCCAGAACGCATCAGAAACCGCTTTCGCCCCCCCTACGGACGGGAATGTGAACGATGCTGCACTTTCCATTCACTTCATCGAGAAAAGTGCAGCATCCTGCACTTGATCACGCCGCTACTCTCAACGAGGGTTATGCTAAGCGGGCTGCTCAACATCAAACGCGAGAACTCATAGCGGCATACGAGAACCACAGCAGCAATACATCCTGGGATGGACGTTAGGAGTTGGGAGACGGCACCGGTGAAATTTGAAAAGATACCCGCTGGCTTTGAAGTGGGCTGTCGCATTAAGGCTGAAAACCGAGCTCGAAAAATTGCGCTGCTGGCGTCTATGACGGCAGAAGACAAAGCACGTTTCAACCGGGACAACGCCGATTGGTTTGAAAAAATAGCTGAGGATTTTGGCGACTACACATCAAAGCGATGAATGGACTTCAGGTGAACGCCCTCCCCAATATGTAAGACAGTTGATGCGACCTTTGAATCAAATGCCATGTGGTACAGGCCATCTGTAGAAACCATCACGTGGCGTGGATCTGTTCGCATATGTGCTCAAGGATCAGCTTGTAGTGCGTCTCGCTGATTACAGATAGCCAGTACCACTGATCACCACCGGTTTCCTGCTCGACATTAAAAACGGCGTGATCCGGCGCTGGAAAACCATTCTCTGTAAACTTTCGATGTATCAGCTTGTCCAGCCTGAAGGCTTGAGTTCTTGGGTATCCGTAACCTGTCTTGATGAAGACTGTGTCGTGGGACAAAGGAATTTTGATCAGGCCCACCGCGCCAATAATATCAAGCAGCTCACTGTCGGACAGACCGGACCACTCGATAACCTGCAAAATCGCATCTTCCCGCTCCACGTCGCGATATTTGGTGCTGCGACAGGCGAGCTCGAGCAACTGAGCAATCTGATCTTTTGTCACATCTTTCTTCCCTGTTCATGCGGGAGAATCGGTCAGAAGCGGAGGGTCAATTATCGGATTCAGCCACTCACTCAGGTAGTTGGTTTCACTCAACATCATTGGATCGAGTGTTTCAGCGCCAGCCATCTTCGTAGCGACAGTTACGCATGAATCACCCCTAGTTTCGTTTTGAAAAAACCTCCGCTGAGCTAAACACACGGGGACTCTCCTGTCGAGGCAGATGGATGAGATTTAGCTTGTGGATCCGAGCCCATTCAACACTAGTTGAGGTCGGTGCTGACAACGTGACTAGGGTACTAATTCCGACCCGTACAGCTTTCTGTATGAGCTCCAAACTACAACGACTGGTGATCACAACAAAGCCGGGGATGGCGTCATGATTGGCCAGCGCGCCGATCAGCTTATCTAAGGCGTTATGACGTCCTATATCCTCCCGGCAAAGGAGAATATCTCCGGCGAAATTGACGTAAAGAGCTGCGTGCACAGCCCCAGAACTTTGGCCTAACGACTGGGACATCGCAATACGCTCTCTGAGTCCGACGAAAGCTGTGCCTGGAGGCATAACCGCAGTTGGCAAAGTCGGCAATTCGGGCAAAGCCTGACTCAAAGCTTCTACCCCACAGAGCCCGCACCCGCTGGTGCCTGCCAAAATCCGTCTTTGCTTTTTCAGATACCAGAAAGCTCGACTGCTGACCTCAAAGTCAGCCTGCCAACGGTCACCCGCTCCGGTGATGTGTAAGTCATAGATTTCTTGACGCTTCGCTAATAGACCGCTGCTCAAACTAAAACCTATCGCAAAATCCTCCAGAGCCACCGGCGACACCATCATCACACCATAAGCGATTCCGTTATAGCTCAGGGCCAGAGCCACCTCGTTCGGTAGCATCACACTTTGAGCGACAGACGCCTGGTCAAGCAATACAAAATCGTGCTGGACGATGCCTTCGGCAGGGTCGGAGGATGGAAATGTACCCGACATAAGCAGACCTTTTCTTTGGGAAGCCGACCAACCTTAAGTTTGACACTTATCTTGATTATGTATACTTTTTAATGAATTTCCCACTTTTCGAGAGCGAGCAATGCGTATTTGGATGATCACCGGTGCAAACAGGGGCATCGGCTTGCACATAGCTAGGGCCGCCCTTGAGGCGGGTGACAATGTAGTAGTGACCGGAAGGGATCTGGCGAAGCTCCGCCAAGCTTTCGACGGCTACGAGCCCAGCAGAGTCCTCCCCCTAGAGGTTGACATTACATCAGCCGATAAGATCAACACGGCCGTCGAGACTGCAATCAACACCTTCGGAAAGATCGATATCCTGGTAAATAACGCAGGGTATGGCCAATTAGGTCCATTCGAAGAGAACAGCCCAACAGAGGTTGAGCGACAGTTTGAGACGAATGTCTTTGGTTTGTTCAATATGTGCCGAGCCGTGCTACCGGTCATGCGCCATAATCGCCGTGGCCACATTTTCAATATTGCATCGATCGCCGGTCTCGTTGGCATGCCAGGGGCGAGCGTGTATAGCGCTTCAAAATTCGCCGTTGCCGGATTCTCGGAAGCGTTGGCGCAGGAAGTTTTTGGCTTTGGCGTAAAAGTTACCCTGATTGCCCCCGGTGCCTTCCGTACGGATTTTCTTGACGCCAGCTCTGCTCAGTTCGGCAGCGAACAGCTTTCCGAGTACCAGGACTTCTCGAACAAGATTCGCTCATCATCTGCTAGTCACAATCACAACCAACAGGGAGACCCAGAGAAGCTCGGCAAGGCTTTGGTCAAGCTTGCCCTGAACGCGAACGCTCCGCTTCGCTTCATGGCAGGCACCGATGCTTTCAACCTGGCCGAGTCACGCTTTCACGCAAGGGAAGAGGAAGCGCAGCGCTGGAAAGATTTAACTTGTTCAACCGATGCCTGATTTGGCTAGCAGCCTTTAGCCACGGCCGATGAGTTGGAGAAACTCCTGTCGAGTATTCCCTGATTCGCGAAAAGCGCCCAGCATAACCGATGTGAACATACTAGAATTTTGCTTTTCGACTCCACGCATCATCATGCACATATGTTGAGCTTCGATTACTACTGCCACGCCTTGAGCTTGGGTGACTTTTTGTATGGCCTCGGCAATCTGCCGAGTCAGACTCTCCTGAATCTGCAAGCGCCGGGCAAACATGTCTACGATGCGCGCCACCTTGGATAAGCCAATAACCCTGCCAGATGGAATGTAGGCTACATGAGCTTTGCCTATAAAGGGCAGCATGTGGTGCTCGCAAAGCGAATACAGCTCGATGTTCTTGACGATCACCATTTCGTCTCCCGCGGCATCAAACAGGGCTTCATTGACGATTTCTTCGAGAGACTGCTCATAACCCCTGCAGAGAAATTGCATTGCCTTGGCTGCCCTCAAGGGCGTTCCAACCAGGCCGTTACGACGGGGATCTTCACCAAGATGATTGAGAATCTGTTCGTACTGGTTCGCAAGATCTTGTGTACTCATACTGTCTTACCTCACGCAAATTTGAGCATGCCGCCACCGTTTAGATCTTGGCAAGTTCCCGTTATATACGAGTTATCCATTACATATCGCAACGCTTGGTAAACCACCTCGGGGCCCGGCTCTACTCCCAGAGCTGACCTAGCGAGGATGGATTGTTTGAACTCCTCAGTGTCTTGTTCGTTAAACATTATGAGCGCGGGTGCGATACTGTTGACTTTGATCTTCTTTGACGCGAAGCGGGCAGCAAAAGAACGAGTCATGTTTTCAAGGCCGGCTTTGGTCGCCAGATACGCAACGTGATCGGCGCTGCCTCCTAGAGCGTCATGATCCGTAATATGGATAATGTCGGCAGGGCCCGAGCCAAACCAATCTGTAGCTGCCATATTGATAAGGTACGGCGCCTGGAGATGCACCATACACATCTGATGAAACTGCTCCGAAGTTAAACCATCATCCTCCAACCATAACGAGGCGTTATGTACGATAGCCCTTAGGTGCAGGCCTTCTGCGACGATTGCGGCTATGAAGCTCTGGATACCCTCGACGGTCGAAAAATCAGCCAGTATCACGTCTATGCCCTGCAGTGGGGCTGCTTGCCACTCAGCCCTCAGTCGACGACAGCTAATCACTACCTTGAAACCATCCTCGACTAAGCGACGAGCGCAATGCAAACCTACTCGCTGTCCCCCACCGGTGATCAAGACAACGGGGGGCGTATCACCAACCGGCTTAGCAGGCATAAGACGCTACCCTTTTACTTTTCTGCATCCAAATAGTACCCAACAGACACGATATAGCGGTCGGTCGTCTCAAACAGTGTAAGCTTCGACTCGTTTTGCCGGGTAACGGGGTTGGGCCACAGATAAGGAATGCGTCCGCTGCTACTTCTCTTCGCAGCTTCGAGAATTTGACTGCCGATTGGCTGTCGATCTGCCGACATCACAGATCGAAAATCGCTACCAATCAATCTCAGATTATAGCCGTGCGCTACGAATCGCTCGGTATCGCGATCAACAACAAAGGCATAGAGATCATCTCGAAGGTACTCAGCATCCAGCCTATTGATTCTTTCAAAAGTCTGCTGCGGGCTTTCCTTCACAGCCTCAACAACATGATCGAGCAACGCTCTAGCTTCTGCCTCGCTGGATCGGGGCATGTAATAACCGACCGAAAATATCTTGTCTTCAACGCGCTGGAAGAACACGCGCTTACGCTCTTCACGGCCGTCCTGCCAGTTCAGCCAGCGATAGTCTGCCTGATGTATTGTGTCACTCGGGGGGAGCGCCAGAGCCTCCTTGAACCCTTTGTTTAGGTCGTCATTAAGCGCTTGGCTGACGTCTCGACCAATAAGGTTGGCTGAAGGCCCGCCGCTAGCGAGCATGGTACCGTCGGTATCGATGACGTAAACATAAAGCTGTCCATCTACGAACGGTCCTTGACGACTGAACGCGGCAATAGCTTGATCGCCTTTTTCACGGTAATAATCAACCGCTTTGCGTAAAAGCGACTTGGCGCTATCTGCCTCTTCAGCGTAACGGTCCTCAGGAATGCCTTGTCCAAACACACCGGCAACAAAAAAAATCGTCGTAACCAGCACAACACTTCGCCAGATAATTAACATAGCGTATCTCCTAGTGATTGGGACGGGCGGACCCAAAGACCGACGCACCGTCACAGATTCCTGCTAATAATCTCTTTCATGATTTCCGACGTCCCTCCATAGATCCGCGCAACGCGAGCGTCGATCCAAGCACGCCCGATCTTGTATTCGCTCATGAAGCCGTAGCCACCGTGCAACTGAAGCAGCTCATCGAGAACCTTGCCTTGCATTTCCGAGCCAAGCAATTTTGCCATCGCCGCCACATCCGCGGTCAGCTCACCAGCCATGACCTTTTCAAGGCAATCATCCACAAATACCCGCAACATGGTCGCCTGAGCTTTGATTTCAGCCAGCTTGAAGCGGGTGTTCTGAAAGTCGAAAACCGTATTGCCGAATACCTTGCGTTCACGCGTATAGACGATTGTTTCTTCCAGCAAAGAGTCAATCGATTGCGCCGCACGCAGTGCAATGATGAGCCGCTCCCAAGCGAGCTGGTGTGTGAGATACCTGAACCCTTTGTTTTCCTCGCCGAGGCGGTTGGCTACTGGCACGCGCACGTCATCAAAAAACAGTTCTGCTGTGTCCTGACCCTTCAGACCGATCTTGTCGAGCAACCGCCCTTTCGAAAAGCCAGCACGGTCAGTCTCTACACACACTAACGTGAGATCCTTACCGGACGGGTCCAACTTCGTGGCAGTAACCACCAAGTCTGCATTCCCACCGTTTGTAATAAACGTCTTCTGGCCGGATACCACGTATTCATCACCCTCCCTACGCACAACCGTGCGCATGGAGCGGAGGTCGCTACCGATTCCCGGCTCGCTCATCGCGATCACGCCGATCATCTCGCCGCTGACCATTTTGGGCAGCCATTTGAGCTTCTGCTCTTCGGATCCGTAGGCCACCAGATATGGCGCAACAATTTCAGAGTGGGTGGTAAAACCGACAGCGGTGGCGTTAACTCTAGCGAGCTCCTCGATCATTACTGCTGAATGACCAAAATCTCCTCCTGCACCGCCATACTCCTCTGGCACGGTTGAACACAGCAAGCCCATCTCACCGGCTTTCAACCATACTTCCTTGGGAACAATGCCAGCTTTCTCCCATTCATGTAGGTGCGGAACGATCTCGCGCTCGACGAAACGACGGGCCTGCTCTCTAAACATATTGTGGTCTTCACGAAAAACGCTTCGCATCGTGATTATCTCCTTTGAGCAGGTTTTACTTGTCTTTGAAATTCGGTTCGCGCTTTTCAACAAACGCGTTGACCGCTTCGCTATGATCTTCAGTGTGATGAGCCAAAGACTGGTAGGCGGCAGAGAGCTCTAACAGCGAATCCAGACGCATGTGCTGTCCTTCACGCAGCAGACGCTTACAAAGACGCAGAGCGTGCCCAGGGTTTCGAGCAATCCGATTAGCCAAAGCTAGGGCTTCAGACTCAAGCGCCTCTGCATCACATACCTGCTCAACAAGTCCCCATTCGAGGGCTTTGGCGGCATCAATTGTGTCTCCGGTAAATGCCATCAAGCTGGCCTTGGGTATACCGATGATACGCGGCAGTAGCCAAGCGCCACCGTCGCCAGGGACGATTCCCAACTTGACGAAACTCTCGGCAAACAACGCTTTGTTGCTGGCGATGCGAATGTCACACATGCACGCCAGGTCCAGACCCGCTCCAATTGCGGGCCCGTTTACCGCGGCGATAATCGGCACATCCAACTCGTAGAGCGCCAGCGGTATCTGCTGTATACCGTTGCGATACGTATCGCGCAGGTCATAAGGTGATCCGGCAAAAATACCCTCACGGTTTTGCATGTCTTTGATGTTTCCGCCTGCGCAAAAGGCTTTACCATTACCCGTCAAGACCACCACTCTGACACTACGGTCTCCCCGCAAGTCGCGGCAGAGGTCAACAAACTCTTGCATTTGGGACGGTTCAGACAAGGCATTGCGTGTTTCAGGACTGTTCATCCTGACGAACACTATCCCGCCATCGCGTTCTACTTGTAGAAACTCGCTCATAGATATGATCCTTGTGTCGGAACAATAAGCTCCTGCAGGTGAGCATGGGTGAGAGTGGGCCAAAAACTTTCTGCGCCAGCAGCGCAGACGTGCGCTCCTAAAAGCTTGCTCCAGAAGCTCGACGACCCATATTCTCCTCGCCATGCCCACAAACGACGGGTTAAAAGATGTAGCTTGTATTCTTGGGTAAAACCAATAGCGCCGTGCACAGAGTGCCCAATAGCTGCTCCAAGGCTTGCAGCTTCCGCACTACTTATCTTGGCCGCAGCAATAACGAAGCTGGCCAGATTATCATCAGACTCAACGAAAGCAGCTTCAGCTGCGATATTAGCTGCCGCTGTTTGCTCAGCAAGAACAGCCAGCTGCTGCTGGATCGCCTGAAATGCCGCAATGGGTCGTCCAAACTGCTTACGTTCAGCCGCATAATCCGAAGTGAGTTCCATTAATGCAGTAAGAGCGCCCGCCATCTGAGCGGAGCGCAACATTGCGCCGCCAGTCATTAAGACCGAACGGGCAATTCCGTCAGGCAAAGGAGCGGAAGCCATGATGTTGGCGTTGTCGAAATAGAGCGTATCACGGGGCTCGCCAGCGATATTATCCGCCTCGATAACTTTATCTGCAGCGGCAGTCTCGAGTAACAACACCTCTGTTTCGCCACCTGAGCCTGCAACCACCACGATTAACTCAGCATGGCGCCCCCAGGGAACTTGCCGTATTTCGCCAGAAATTTTATTACCGTCAATACGCAGGTCACAATCGACACCAATGGTCAGTATCTCGCTGCACGCTCCAAGTCCTGCCCTCTCCAAGAGCCAGTTCCCCAAAAGCATTTCAACAAGGGGTACCGGAGCGGCAAACTGACCAGCCGCCCTTGCAATGACGAAGAGCTCTGACCAGTTAGCCTCTGAGCCGCCAACGGCCTCAGGCGCACCGGCCAAAAGGATGCCATTGTCTACCAGCGCTCCCCAGAGATCTCCCGACCAAGTGCCCGACTCCGCAGCGCGGATGTACTCAGGGGTGGAGATATCTCTCAGCAGACGTTCAATTGTCGATTCAAAAAGTTCGCGCATTATCTCAACCCCAATCCACGTGCAATGATCCCTCGCAATATTTCGCGAGTGCCTCCCCTCAACGAAAAAGACGGCGCCATTTGTATCAAGTACGCAAGGACTTGAGCGTGATCTGTCCCGCTGCCTACCACGGGTTGTTCTTCAACTAGCAGCTGAAGAATTTCAGGGAGTTCCTGCTCGAAGACATTACCCAGATCTTTTACACAGGAAGCGGCCCAAGCAGGATTTTGTCCTTCTGCCAGCTGCCTAGTGACTGCCAGAGACATATTGCGCAGGGTGAGCAACCTGGCGGTAATACGCCCAATTTCACGTGACTGCAACGCGTCAGCCGAGGTCCCAATCGCTTGCAGTGCTGTATGCAGCACCGCAATACTACTGAGAAATCGCTCTGGTCCACTGCGCTCATACGCCAGCTCAGCGGTCACTTGCCCCCAGCCATTCCCCTCCTCCCCTACGAGAGCGCAAGCATCCAGCTGAACGTTGTCCAGGAACACCTCGTTGAAATGCTCACCACCAGCTAGGTCCGCAATAGGACGAATGGTGACGCCTGGCAAACTGAGATCAATAATGAATTGAGACATCCCTCCATGCCGGCCACTTTCTTCTTTATCACCTGTACGCAGCAACGCAATCATGTAGTGCGAATGCTGGGCATTGGTGGTCCAGACCTTTTGACCGTTAACCACCCAACCATCCCCAACACGCTCCGCGCTGGACTTGATAGACGCCAGATCCGAGCCAGAGTTTGGCTCGCTCATTCCAATGCAAAAGTAGCTTTCGCCGCGGCAGATGGGCGGAAGATATTTTTCCTTTTGGTAATCAGTTCCAAAACGCAAAAGCAGCGGCGCACTTTGCCGATCCGCTATCCAGTGCGCCGACACGGGCGCGCCTGCTGCTAGTAACTCTTCGATGACTACGTAGCGTGTAAATGGCGAAGCTTCAGCACCACCGTATCGCTTTGGTAGCGCCATCCCTAGCCAGCCCTTCTCTCCGAGCAAGCGACTGAAATCTGCGTCAAATCCCATCCAGGAGTACGCTCGCTTGACCGCCGGATAATCCCGCAAGGCCTCGCTGATAAACGCTCTGACTTCAGCTCTCAGAGCTTCGGCCTCGAACGGTATGGTGCTGTAATTAAACTGGGAGATACTCATCAACAGGATTCCCTCTACTGATAGAAGCAACGAGGAACGCAGGCTTTTTTATTATTGCTTGACTCACCACCAGCGATAACCGGCGGCAAGCCAAAGCGTTGAAGCGAGTATCAGATAGCTGTTTTAGCGTCCGCACTTGCAAACATTGCGGCAATATCGCCAGAAGTGATGGGTTTGCCATCTTTACGCGTGACCTCGGCGCCACCCAGCCCCAAGGCAGGCTCGGTGCTCACATGGGTCGCCTGAGCGCGCAAAGCACCTACAGTGCAGTTCTCACGACCAAAGATAGAAATCGGATCGTAGGAGAACTCACGCATGGCGTTAAGGTGCGTCACCTTGTTGATCTGCGAGTCGGTCAGGTTTTTCAGATGCGCCCAGGTCGTTTCCGGGGAGTGCGGCCAGGTGCAATCGGAATGCGGATAGTCGCTTTCCCAGGTAACCATGTCTTCGTTCATAAACTTCAGATTCTGCAATCCGAAATTGTCTTCAATGAAGCATGTAACGAAGTGCTTGAAAAAGATATCGCTCGGCATTTTTCCGCCGAAGTCCGCATTGGTCCAGGCTTTGTGATGACGATGGGTGAAGTCAGCCCGCTCGAGGAGATAAGGTACCCAGCCGATGCTGCCCTCTGAAAGAGCCATGCGCAGGGTGGGAAATTTCTTCCACATGGGAGCCCATATCCAGTCGGCAGCCGCGTTGGCGATCGAAATTGGCATGGTAGTGATCCAGGCATCGATAGGCGACAGGTCCGAAGCGTGTTCTGCTTTGCCGCCGGAGCCGATATGACAGCAAATCACTACGTTATTATCGGCACAAGCCTTCCACATTGGGTCCCAGTATTCGTCATGAATAGACGGATAACCCAGCCGAGCGGGGTTATCCGAAAACGACAGCGCGTGCACACCCTGGGCAGACAGACGCTTGATCTCGGCGACGGCGGCTTTCATGTCCCAGTAAGGCACCAGCATCAAGGGAATGAATCGACCCGGCATAGCATTGCACCAATCGTACAGGTGCCAGTCGTTGTAAGCCTGGATCGCTGCCAGGGCGATTTCCCGGTTGCCATGAGTCTGGAAACGCTGACCAGCAAAACCAGGGAAGGTCGGGAAGCACAGCGAGCCCAGCACGCCGTTGGCATTCATGTCATCGACACGCGCTTTCACATCCCAGGTACCCCGACGCATTTGGTCGTAGCCCAGCGGCTCCATCCCGTATTCTTCCTTCGGACGCCCTACTACAGAGTTGAGGCCCATGTAACCAGTAGCTTCTTCTTCAAATACCCAAACATCACGCTCGCCGCGCTTTTCGACGTGCGGCTCGCGACCTTTAAATTTTTCAGGCATGTGATGTTTGAAGGCATCCGGCGGCTCGATCGCATGGTCGTCCACACTGACGAGAATGAGGTCTTCGAGATTCATGGTGTGTTCCTCTTCGCTGTTCGCGGATTGTGTTTGTTTTGTGATATTAGTTCAGAGAAGGCCTAATTTAAACACATTTCTGATTTGTGTTTATTTCTTTTTGTTTGCGCAAGGTATTACGCACTCAGACGGCACTGCATCCTCTGGTTCACGAAGATTGATACGGACCAACCGGGCCCTGCGCGGCCGGTCCAGATTTAAACGGAAACCGCTGGGTCAATCCCAGAGCACGTGCAACTCGTGAGGGCCACGCAGTTGAGCGCCGGTGATTTCAGGTGCAGGCTTGGCTGGATCTAGACGGATATTGGGAAACATGTCCAAAATCGCATTAACTGCGCAATTGATTTCGGTCTTTGCCACGAATTGACCAATACACATATGCGGCCCGAATCCGAAACCGAAAGACGGCCTTTGGCGACGGTCGATGTTGAACGTATCAGCATCTTCGAAAAACTCTTCGTCGCGGTTGGCTGAGCTGACGATGCAGGACACCATCGCACCCTTAGGGACCTTCACTCCACGGAATTCAGTCTCAACGGCCGTCTGACGAACCTTGAAAGTAGCGACAGGTTCATAACGGATCGACTCGTCGATCGCCTTGTTTACCAAGCTCCTGTCGTTACGTACCCGTTCAAGTAGTTCTGGATTACCGAGGAGTAAGGTCATGAGAGTCCCGAAAGTCCTGGTAGTTGTCTCGCCGGCTGCCGGCAGTAGCGAACGAACAAAGGTAGTAATTTCATGATCGTCAAGGGAGCGGCCTTCATATTCAGCGCGAATAAGGCGACTAATCAAGTCGTCTCCTTCGCCGCCTGCAAGGCGCCGCTCTGCAACAACCACCTTGATAGCGTCATAAAGCGATACTACCGCCTCCATCGCAGCTTTTTTAGCGGCTTGGGCCTTGGCGGGGTCGACCTGAGGGCCCGCGAGGATGGCCAGAGCCCAAGCGGCATACTGCTTGATTTTCTCAGGCTGATCGCTGGGAAAACCTATCAACGAATAAATTACGCGAATTGGAAAATACAGTGCAAAATCCATCAGATCAGCGGCCTTCTGCGGAGCCATCGGAACCAAGAACTCTTCCCGAATGACCTTGTCGATCCGCTCCTCTTTCCAGCGGTTGACAGTCTCCGGCATAAATACCGGCTGCAAAAGGTTTCGCATTTTTTTGTGCTGCTCACCGTCCATAGCAGTAAGAATCAAGCCATCAAAGAAAGCACCCAACCCTTCGGCAATGAACCCGCTGGTGAACTGGTTGGCGTCACGCATGACACGCATTACGTCGTCATATTTGAACAACGTAAAGCACGGTCGGTCGGGATCTACACCGGCAATGGAAGGAACGCCAAGGCCTTCCATGAAATTACCTTCTAACACTGGACTGTTCTTGCGCATATCTGCATAAACGGCATGCAAATCAATATCAGTGCCTTTGTAGTTGCTTGCCACATCGGCAAACACCTGTTCCAGATTATTCTTGTTTTCTTCAGTCATAGCCCTATCCTCTCGTTGCTCCAGGCTTAGCCGCGGCTTAGGCCGTTAGGAGCATAATTTGAACTTATCCCAACTTATTGATCAAAAACCTATAATCAACCAGCCAACCATTTGTCGATTAGTTCCCGTCCCAGGGGATCGCTCACGTCCAGATCTGGAGCAAAACGTGCCACAACCTGCCCGTCACGGTTCAACAGAAACTTTTCGAAATTCCAAAGGATCGCTGGCGCAGCATTAGGCTCAATCCCGTGCTGGGCCAGCTTCGAGCGCATCGGTCCCTCACCTATGGCTAACGGCTCACAGGCAGTTAAGGCCTTGTAAAGGGGATGCTGTAGCTTGCCATGTACGCTAATCTTCGAGAATAAGGGGAACGTCACACCGTAAGTGCTACTGCAAAAACCGGCGATCTCCTCATCTGCACCCGGCTCCTGGCCCTTGAAATCGTTCGACGGAAAAGCCAGAACCACAAACCCCTCTTCCTGTTTTTCCCGATATAGCCTTTCAAGCACTGAATACTGTGGCGTTAGCCCACAGCGAGATGCCACGTTAACGATCAACACCACCTTTCCCTTGAATTCGTCCAAAGTGGTAGTGGAACCATTCATTTTCGTCAGGGAGATGTGTTGCAGGTCAGTACTCATAATTAGCTCTCGTAAGCCTGTTGGACAAAGGTCATGCGGCCCCCAGCGAGCATCAACGCGCAATACATATTCAACTCTGTGATTTCTGCCAGGTTGAAAAATTGTGCTAAAGCCTCGTAGTGCAGGTCATCTACCGCCATGTAGTCCCCGGCAAAAAGCTCCGCGTAGCGAAGTGCGACCCGCTCGGATTCAGAAAAATGATCGCTGTCCGCTCCCAGGCAGGCGATATCCTCTTCGCTCACTTCATCCGACTTCCTCGCTAGCTGGCAGGCCTTGCAGGTCGTGATACCGGCAATCTTCAGACGAACCAGCTCTTTAAGTCTTGCGGTCAAAAGACCCTTGACATGGAACTGCTCCAGAAGCGAGAGCCACGCATGAGCAATTTCCGGGCGATGGGCCCAGACCTGGATAGGCACACTGGAGCTCAGCATTCCCGAGGCAAGACCTCGCTCCAGGGCAGACGCAAGATTCTCGGGTAATTCGGACCGGGGTACCGGTGAAATCCTCGACATAAAAACCACCCTGCATCAATTTGGTTGGTGCGCTCAGATTAAGGAAGACGCTCAATCAAGGTCGCGGTGCCCATACCACCTGCACAACAGATGGCTTGGAGCGCATAGCGACCATTTCGACGCTCAAGCTCATTCAACATGGAAGTCATAATGCGCGCGCCGCTTGCACCCAGAGGATGCCCAAGCGCTATCGCGCCGCCGTTCACATTTAAGCGATCTGCTGGAGCACCGGTTTCCTTCAGCCAGGCGATGGGCACTGACGCAAATGCCTCGTTCACTTCAAACAAATCGATATCGCCAAGCTGAAGTCCCGACCTAGCCAAAATCTTCTGCGTTGCTGAAATAGGGCCGGTCAGCATCAAAGTCGGATCTGCACCTACCGTCGTGATCGATTTAATACGCGCTCTCGCTTTCAATCCAAGCCGAGAAGCTGTTTCAGCCGACATCAACATCAACGCAGCTGCACCATCTGAAATTTGGGATGAGTTTCCCGCTGTGATCCTACCGTTTTCAGGACGAAAGCTGGTTTTCAAGGACGCGAGTTTCTCCATCGAGGTATCGTGGCGAATAGTTTCATCGGCGGAGAACAACCCAGTGAAGCCGTCGTGATTCTTTTCGCAGTATTCACTTACCGGCACAGGAACAATCTCTTTATCGAAATACCCAGCGGCGACAGCTGCCGCTGCACGTCGATGACTTTCCAGAGCGTAGGCGTCCAGCTCTTCGCGGCTGATCTGCCACTTTTCAGCGACGCGCTCTGCCGCTTCGCCTTGCGACGTAAGTTCGTATTGCTCTGTGGCTTTCCATCCGAAAGGCTCACCGTGAAGATCACGGTTGCTCCCCATAGGCACCCGACTCATGTTCTCAGCGCCTCCGGCAACTACGATATCCACTGCACCAGCGGCGATAGCGCCCATCGCAGCATGCACCGCGGCTTCACCAGAGCCACATTTGCGATCAAGTGTCAGTCCAGGAACCGTAGACGGCCAGCCAGCACCTAACAGAGCAGTTCGCGCTATGTTGGCGGATTGTTCACCGATCTGGGTCACACAACCGAAGATCACGTCATCAACTTTATCGGCTGAAAGACCCGTCCGCCGTAACAACTCATTGATGACCAGCGATCCAAGATGATCGGCGCGCACACCGGCCAAGCTACCGCGGAAACGACCAACCGGGGTACGCACTGCCTCTACGATTACTATGTCATTCATAGCGCGCTCGCCCTCAACCCTGAAGCCGGGACTTTACTACCGTCTTCATACTTGTATACGCCGTGACCAGTCTTGCGACCGAGGCGTCCGGCTCCAACCATCTTGATGATCAGAGGGCAGGGGCGAAATTTTTCACCGAGCGTCTCGTGCAAATAGCGCAACACCGACAACCTGGTATCCCAGCCCGTCAGATCGCCGAGCTCCAGCGGTCCCATCGGGTGATTGAACCCCATGCGAAGCGCCGTATCTATATCCTCAGCTGTAGCGGTGCCCTCCTGCAGCATATACATCGCCTCGTTGCCCAGCAGCGCGGACATTCGGCTCGTAGTGAGGCCCGGGGATTCGTTGACAGTTATCGATGTCTTACCGATAGCTTCGCAAAGGTCCTTGGTTCTGATGACAGTCTCGTCGCTTGTGGCCAACCCACGGACGAGTTCGACCAGCTTCATTTTGTGCACAGGATTAAAGAAGTGCATGCCAATGAAACGTTCGGGCGCCGGGATCGAGGCGGCAATCTCGGTCACACTCAGCGCCGAAGTATTACTGGCAATGATGGCGGTACTGGCCATCACTGACGCGGCAGCGGCAACTACTGCTTTCTTCACCGCCAATTGCTCCGATACTGTTTCGACCAACAGGTGGGCGCCCGTGGCCGCCTCAGTCAGATTCTCAGTGATCGACAATCTCGCGAACGCAGCCTGTGCTGCTTCGTCGGTCACTTTTCCCAGGCGCACGCCATCACCCAGGATCTTCTCGATACCACCATAAGCTCGCTTGAGTGACTCTGCATTGGTATCAACCAAAACAGTCTCAAAGCCGGAGCTTGCAAAAGCGTGAGCGATGCCGGTTCCCATCAGGCCAGCACCGACGACCACGACCTTAGTAATTTTTTCAGCACTCATCTGCAGAGCCTCTTTAAGCTTTTTTATTACTGACTACGTTACGCAGGGTACCAATGCCTTCAACAGAGGCCTCGACAACGTCACCTGCATTCAAGAAGCGACCTGTCCCCAGGCCCACACCCGCAGGCGAACCGGTAAACAGAATATCTCCACAGGCAAAACTGGACCGCGCTTGCACAAAAGAAATCAGTTGACCAACGTCCCAGGTCATATCCGCTGTAGTTCCCGCCTGACGCACCTCCCCGTTGACTGACAATGTCAGCTTCAGCTTGGGTGAACCTTGTGGAAATTCGTCTTTGGTCACAATCCAGGGACCTACACCAGTTGTGCGATCCTGACTCTTGGCCGCAAACAGATCCATTCCGATCCCTTTAGGGCCACTACGCTGGAGATCGCGAGCGCTCACATCATTGCCCACGGTATAACCGAGCACAGAAGCTAGCGGGTTAAGCAGGTCGATATCGCTGCTACCGATTACCGCCACCAACTCAACCTCATGATCTAATTCCTCGGTAAGAGGGGGAAACCGTATCGGATCACGCGCGCCAATCAGAGCTCCGTATGCCTTGAGGAAAGCCACCGGCTGAGTCGGGGCCTCCAGACCAAAGTCATCTTGGAGATGCTTGAGATAATTGGCGCCCGCTACTACCACCCTATTGACAGGATCGATTGGCGGAAGAAGATCAACATCCGCAAGCGCTACCGGTGCGGATGCAAGTGAAAGCCCGCTTATTCCTGCGCCGGCCGTGACTCGCGGCGCCCATTCCTGAAAAGCACCCTTAATCGCGTTGACTTCATCGTGCTCC
>TARA_R110001592_G_scaffold337398_1_pt1 | contig 17935 bp, 12 predicted proteins | sample TARA_R110001592 | Tara Oceans TARA_R110001592 (sample SAMEA4398387) | marine metagenome | biome: Polar Biome; feature: [SRF] surface water layer (ENVO:00010504); material: water (ENVO:00002006), including particulate matter (ENVO:01000060) such as... | depth 5 m | reverse complement strand
ACCTGATAATCCCCTTCTTCCGTCCCTGGTCTTAACTTAATTTCTTTTACTTGGGTCTGCTTCTGTTTTTTCTTTTGGGCAGCCTTTTGTTTTTTCTCTTCGAAAACCTTTTTGCCGAAATCCATGATCTTACACACAACAGGATCACTACTTGCAATTTGAACCAGATCTAGAGTTGCCGCCGCAGCTCTTGCCAGTGCATCATCAATTGAAACAACACCAACCTGTTCACCATTTTCATCAATTAGGCGAACTTCCGTTGCTTCAATGTTTTCGTTTATCAAGGCTTTCTTAGATTTTACATTCTGTGTATTACGCTTAATGTTTATTTCTCCACATTAAAATGCAAATTAAATGAATAGCTGCACCTGAGCTATTTACATTTAACTTGCTGTACGACCTTTCTTATCTTGGGTAGCTTTAAAGAGAGTTAAAACATCTTCTAAAGACATGACACCCAAGTCTTCACCCTTGCGAGTTCGAATGGCCACGGTATTATTTTCTACTTCCTTATCGCCTACAACAAGAAGGAAAGGAATTTTGTTAATTGTGTGCTCGCGAATTTTAAAGCCGATCTTCTCGTTTCTCAAGTCTAGATGTGCTCTATATCCCTCTTCTTCGAGTTTTTTATGTATTTTTTTGCAATATTCGCTCTGTTTGTCAGTAATATTGAGAACTGCGGCCTGTTCTGGCGCTAACCAAAAAGGAAACGCACCTTCATATTGCTCAATCAAAATCCCAATAAAACGTTCAAATGACCCTAATACGGCTCTATGCAACATCACTGGAACTTTTCGCTCCTGTGTTTCACTCACATATTGAGCACCTAAACGCCCTGGCATTGAGAAATCTACTTGAATAGTACCACACTGCCAAACACGCCCTAAACAATCCTTCAAAGAAAATTCAATTTTTGGTCCATAAAAGGCGCCTTCACCTGGCAGAAGCTGCCAATCCAGGCCTTTTGCATTTAGCGAGGTTTCAAGCGCTGCTTCTGCTTTATCCCAAACTTCATCTGAACCGACACGCTGCTCAGGGCGCGTCGATAATTTATAAATAATGTCTGTAAAACCAAAATCTGCATAAACCTCATGCAGCATATCAATAAATGTTGATACTTCATCTTGTATTGTTTCTTCTGCACAAAAGATATGCGCATCATCCTGAACAAAGCCACGTACACGCATAATTCCGTGTAGCGCACCAGAAGGTTCGTTCCGGTGACAGGAACCAAACTCTGCCAAACGAATAGGCAGTTCTTTATAACTTTTTAATCCTTGATTAAATACTTGAATATGACAAGGACAATTCATCGGTTTAATGGCAAAGTCAAAGTTCTCGGAATGCGTCGTGAACATTTGCTCACTAAACTTTTCCCAATGCCCAGACTTTTCCCACAGTGACCGCTCAACAACCTGAGGGGTTTTTATCTCTTGATAACCGTATTGACCTTGTTTTTGCCGCATATAGCTTTCAATTTTCTGATAAATCCGCCAGCCTTTGTCGTGCCAAAATACCATACCCGGTGCTTCATTCTGCATATGGAACAGATTAAGCTTTTTGCCAATTTTTCGGTGATCTCTTTTTTCAGCTTCTTGTAATCTATTTAAATACGCTTTGAGTTGTTTTTTATCTGGCCATGCAGTGCCATAAATTCGTTGTAGCATTTTATTATTTGAGTCACCACGCCAAAAAGCACCATTGACACTCATTAGTTTAAAGTGCTGGCAAAATGACATGTTTGGCACGTGAGGACCACGACACATATCTACATATTCTTCGTGATGATAAAGCCCTGGCGTATCTGACTTATCAATATTTTCATCAAGAATTTCAATTTTGTAGGTTTCACCGCGTGCTTCAAACTCATCGCGCGCTTCCTGCCATGACACTGTTTTTTTGATCACGGGGTAACTTTTTTTGGCCAGCTCAAGCATTCTTGCTTCGAGCGCTTCTAGATCTGAATCGGTGAGTCGATGCTCAAGCTCGACATCATAATAAAAACCATTTTCAATCGTAGGGCCAATGGCCATTTTTGCGTCTGGATATAATTGTTTCAGTGCATGCCCTATTAAGTGAGCACATGAGTGCCTCAAAATTTCTAAGCCTTCGTCATCTCTTGCGGTAATAATACTCACAGCAGCATCATTGGTAATTAAATCACAGGCATCGACTAAAGCACCATTCACCCTACCGGCAATCGTTGCTTTAGCTAAACCTGGACCGATATCCGTAGCAACATCCATGACAGAAACGGCTTGTTCGAAAATTCTTTGACTGCCATCTGGCAAGGTAATAACGGGCATAAAAACCTCAGTTTTCAGTGGTGACCCTCACTAAAGATCACGTGAGAAGAGCTGACAGAATAACTGCCGGTAAATCAAGCGCGAAATTCTATACAATCTACTGAATAATTTATACCTGATTGTTATATTTTTTGAATCAATCCACGCTTAGAAACAAAAAAAGCCTTGGACTAGCCAAGGCTTTGAGACATTAATGAGGGTGTCATGACACCCTTAATGACTTAATTGGACTGAGCAGCTTGCTTTGCTCGCTCTTTCGCTGCAATTTTATCTGGGCGAATCAAGAAACGCGCTAATGCAGGTAACAACCATAAACTGCCAACCATGTTCCATAAGAACATGAAGAATAACAATATCCCCATATCTGCCTGGAATTTAATGGGCGAGAAGATCCAGGTAAATACACCGACACCTAAGGTAACACCGGTGAAACAAACAGCCTTACCCGTGGTACGCAAGGTCTGAAAGTAACCTTCTTGCAATGACAAGCCTTCTTTTAACTTGGTTTCAAGCTGACTATATATATAAATACCGTAATCGACACCAATACCGACACCTAAGGCAATTACAGGCAAGGTGGCCACCTTGATACCAATTCCTAGCTGTGCCATCAAGGCTTCCGCTAATACCGACGTTAGCATTAAAGGTGTGATAATACAGATGACTGCCGGGATTGATCTGAAAGTCACCAAACATAAGAACGCAACAACCGAGTATACCGCGATCAACATGCCAGTCTTAGCTTCAGAAATAACTTCATTGGTTGCCGCTTCTACGCCTGCATTACCAGCACCTAAAAGGAAGGTGTAGTTATCACTAGGGTATTCTTCAATCAACTCCTGTACAGTATCCACAACACGATCCAATGTGTCTGCTTCATGGTCTTTCAAGTAAATAATCAAAGGCGTCATACTACAATCAGAGTTTATTAAACCTGAAGGCGCCCTTTGAATGGAAGAATTAATAATCGATTCATTTCGAGATAACTCAAACCATTTCAAACTACCTTCATTCAAGGCTTTCGTGACTAATTTCGATACAGTCACCAAGGATGCCGTAGACTCCACACCTTCTGTATTTTCTAGGCGCCATTGAACTCGATCCATCACATCCATGACTTCATAGGTTGAACACATCTCTTGTGGTGTTTTAACCATTACCACCAGAATATCCGAACTGGTACTGTAATTACTGATAATGTAATCATTGTCCAGATTATAACGAGAGTCAGGTCTTAGCTCTGGCGCACCTTTATCCAGGTCACCAATTTTCAGATCTTTCTGGTAATAAAGACCGATACCAGAACCAAGGATAGCGATTAGCACTGAAATTGGCGCAACACTTGGATGAGCCATAAATGAGAGCACTCGCCACTTCTTGTCACCATAATCCTCAACATACTTCGCATGCCTCAAACCACCTTTACTTAGGCCTATATAAGAAATAATCACAGGATGAAGCACTAGGTTTGTTATGATAATGACCGCCACCCCAACACCCGCTGCGACAGCTAAATCTTTAATAACATCTATTTCTATAAATAAAAGTGTTAAAAAGCCTATGGCATCTGAAACTAAGGCCAAGATACCTGGACGAACCAAATGCCTAAAAGATAAGCGCGAACTCATCAAGGGGTTATGCCCATGAGCCTGTTCAACCGCGATCTGATTAACTATTTGAACCCCATGACTTATACCAATAGCAAACACTAAGAATGGCACTAAAACTGAATATGGATCTAAGCCATAACCGAGAAAGTTAAGAATACCTAACTGCCATACAACAGCAATTATCGAGGTAAAGACAGGAACGATAGTTCCAACAAAACAACGAGAATACGCAAATAAGAAAACCAGGGTTAAACCTATGGTCACCAGCGCAAACATGGCAATTGATGATATACCCTCGATTAAATCGCCAATTTTCTTGGCGAAACCGATAATATGTATATTTATATTAGGGTTACTTGCCTGATATTTATCCCTGACTTTTTCTTCTAATTGTAGAGAAAAGTCTTTGTAGTTCAGTGGTTCATTTGTTTCTGGGTTTATCTCAAATAAAGGAATATAAACAATCGTTGATTTAAAATCGTCAGCAACCAAACTACCAACCTGTCCAGATTTCAAAATATTCTGACGTAAAGCACTCAATGACGCTTCAGATCCGTCATAGCCATCTGGAATAACAGGGCCACCCTGAAAACCGTCTTCAGTTACTTCAACCCATCTAACATTAGGCGTCCAAAGCGATTTCATACCTGAACGATCAACACCTGGCAAATAGAAAAGCTCGTCTGTAATTTTACTCAATGTTTCCATGTAAGACTTGTTAAACACATCGCCTTCTTTAACGGCTACGGCTACCCGTATGGCATTACCTAAATTTTCCAAATCATTTCGGTTATCAAGCATATTGACGATGAAAGGATGCTCAAGCGGTATTAAACGTTCAAATGAAGCATCTGGTTTTATCTGAGATGCATTAAATCCAAGAAATGCAGTAATCAAAGCAAACAATGCCAATATTGCAGCTCTATTTGAAAAGATTAGCCTTTCAGCTATAGAGCCGGCACCCACTACTTTGAGGTGCTTTTCATTAGTGCCTTTTTCTGAGTTTGACATCCATCAATCCCCTTAATCCTAGTCGTTATGGTTATGTGTATTTACTTAGTAAAGTGGTAATTTTAAAATTTAACACCAGTCGGTTTAGCAAGATTGACACCATTCTCACCCACTAAAGCAACTTTTCCGGTATCAACAAATACCGCTGATGTATTGCTCAGACGATCCTCCCGAATCACTTCAGAAAAAGACCTTCCACCATCTTTACTAAACAAAACTGTTCCTGAGTTGCCCACGACAGTAATATCCCCCTCCTCGCTCACAGTAGCAGACATCAAGGTACCCTCACTCCCAGAATTTATTCTTTTCCAATTATTGCCAGCATCTTGAGATCGATATAAATGCCCCCTCAAGCCAAATGCGATAACGACATCACGCTCATGGGTTCCAGTAACCCCAAAAAAAGACCCATTATAAGGACTATCAATCGTTTCCCAAGTCTCCCCCGCGTCCTTAGATCTAAAAATAACGCCCGCTTCACCCACTATAAATAAAGTACCGCCCTTAACTCGATTAATAGCGTTAAGATGGAAACGGTCAGGATTATCAATTCTGGTACCATAGTTTTCCCAAGTCATCCCGCCATCTTTCGTTTTAAAGAAATAACCATAAGCACCGACTGCAAAGCCTTCCGTTCTACTACTAAACAGCACATCTAGAAATGGTTTACTCGCGCCAACTTCGGCGTCAAGCCTTGCATCTTCCAAGGCATAACTCGCATCTTCTGCGGCATACTCTAGATCTGCCTTTTCGTCTTCAGGCGCACTGTCTATTTGTTTCAAAATATTTTCGACGCGATTTTCAACCTGAGTAATAATCATTTTATTAGCCTGGTTACCATCAAACTGTACTTCCCAGGTTTTACCGGCATCGGAGGTATGCAGCACAACGCCCGAGTGACCTACAGCCCAACCATTTGATTCATCAACAAAACTAACTGCGTTCAGAAGTACAGATACTGGCACATCAGCTTGCTGCCATGAAGCTCCTGTGTCATCAGAGTAAATAATATGCCCACGATACCCAACCGACACCAATCGATCACCCACTTTTGCAATATCAATCAATAAGTTTTCAGCCGCCAAATTTGTTGGTAAAGAAGGCGTATTTAAAACATCTTCCACGGCATATACAGGAGCATGAAGCATCCCAGCACCAATCATCCCTATGAGACCTGTTTTAAATTTATCTAGTAGAATTTTCATTTATTAACCTTTAATAACTTAGGTCAAACCCAAGTTTGACCTCTGATAACATGTATTGACGATACCTTGTGCTAGTCGCTCAATCTCTCGCAAGAGTATCGTCTGCTGCATTCCTAGCATAAGTTTAACGGCCTAAACGCCTTAATGATGATGGCTTGAAGTAGCGACTGTCTGGCACTTTATTTTCAAATACCGGCGCAATCCGCTCTTCAGAATACAAACCATTGACACTATATCTTCGCGCTTGAAGATCATGATAAACATCACCGCTAGACCATGTTCCCGGCAATTCATAGTAATTCTTTAACAGTGCCATACTGACACGCCATAATTCACCACGGTTGTCATATTGATCAACCATAGCAATACCCCAGCTATCTTCATCAATATAATAAACACGTTTCTTGTAAATATGACGCTCACCTTCTTTAAGATTAGCTTCTACAACATGGACTCTATGCAATTCCCAACGCAAATAATCAGGATTTAAATGGCCTGACATAACCACATCATCATACTTAAGACCTTGCTTGCCAATCATATAGTTGTTGTAGGGAATAAAGAATTCTTTCACGCCCTTGTAATCCCAGTCATAACGATCAGGCGCACCGTTATACATGTCGGTATCATCCGCTGTACGGGTATTATCTGAAGAGGCTATTGGCGAATCATAGGCAATGTTAGGCGCACGTCTAACACGACGCTGACCAGAGTTATAATCCCATGCACCACGCGCTTCTTTGGTTTGATCCAAGGTTTCATGAACTAATAAGGCTCCACCGGCTAATCGTGCTGGTGCGATATTAAAGGTTAAAAAGTAGAACAAAATATTATCTAGCTTTTTAAAACTACCTTCAGGGTTATGAAAGTTAAAAAATACCTCCTGCTGCTTGGTGATGGGTGAATAGACCCCGTCACGTTGAACCGGAAGTTCCGTATAGCGTGATGTCAAATAAATACCACGCCACCTCGTTAAGTGGTTCCACATTGTTTGTAATGCTTTTTCTTCATTTTTCCCATGTAAAATCGGAAAAGGAATACCACCGAAAGCATCTTTGATACCCACCCCACCATTGGTTAAGGAAGATGTCAGCGCATTTTTACGGGTATTTTCCAACACCCATTCAGGCATAGAATGAGAACGATGAGTTGGATAAACATTTAATTTGAAAGTATCAGGGTAGGCCTCGAACATCGCATATTGACCAGGGGTCAAATATTTCTTGAAACCTTCATAATTACTCTTTTCAATCGAAAACTTGATGGCATCCTCAGCAAAGGGATCAATATGATGCATCCCAGAGCCTGTATAACCCTCGGGAACTTTTGTTATCCCTCCGGTCCACGCTGGAATTGTCTTACTTTTGTTGCCAGACATAATCGAACCAAAGGGGGTTAACGACTTCCCTAATTTGTCGACTTCTTCTTTGGAAACTTTAGCGCTTGCATTACACGCACCGAATACTAGCGCAAAAACACTACATAGCAGAACAGACTTGTTGGTCATATAAATACCTTGAAACACATCTAATTTGTATCATCTCTAGTTTGGAATGCTATTAACGAAACCCCATATAGCCGTTAATAACTTATAGTAAGCATCCAAGCTTACTTTTAACTTACGCAAGCAATCTTTCAAATCACTTCAAAAAGATTAACCATGCTATTAATTTTTAGCAGATTATTTCAATCTGTCTATGTTAGTTTTGTTATGAAATATAACTAAAGCGAAAAAAGCTCAATTAATGAGCAGCTAATTATTTCAAACAAAAAAGGGTGAAGCATTGCTTCACCCTTTTTTGTTTGAAATAGACGTTCTTATAAAATTCACACTAAACTTTTTTCGACCACCTCACGCACATCCTTAGACAGCCCCACTTCAGACTGAATCCTTTCCAATTGCATCTTTAATAAAGATTGGCGAATTTTGTCATAACGTCTCCAGCGTGTTAAAGGCGCCATTAACCTAGAAGCAATCTGGGGATTAAGTTTATCTAGCTTAAGAATAACATCGGCTATAAACCGATAACCTGCACCATCTTTTCTGTGAAAACCTACTAAATTTTGATTGCAAAATGCACCCACAACAGATCTCACTTTATTGGGATTGCTGATATCAAAGTCCGGCAGTTTCATTAAAGCCTCGATAACACTTAAATCTGCATATACAGGACTGGATGCCTGCACAGAAAACCACTGCTCGATAACCTGGGCATCATTCTTCCATTTTGAGTGAAATTTTTCTAAAGCTGAATCTGCTATAGATTTATTACCTGAATTCACTAAAGCGGCGAGTGCGGAAAAGACATCCGTCATATTGTCAGCATGAGAAAACTGCTGCTCCGACAAAGACAAATATTCGGCTTTTATGGCGTCACTCACAGCTAAAAAAGAATCATTCAGACAAGCACCAAGAAGCGCAAGTGCTGTGTTTTTAAGCGCCCTTTGCGACATAGCCTGATAGCTAAGCGTATCTGTTCCACCATAAGCTGCATTATTTTTATAAACCGCAATTAACTCCTGCGACAAGTTAGTTGCCAATTCACCACGAACAAACTCTCTGGCTTGATGGACCAAGTCAATATCTGATTCTTCTGACAACTGCACAAGATAAGATTCAGCTGGCAATATCAATAACTTACAAACCATAGCCTTATCTAATGATGTATCTTTTAGTATAGCTCTAAGCGCCTCGATATAAGGAAGCGGAACATAAAGCTTCTGCTTACCTTTAAGAGATTCGATCAGACGCTGAAGTATCCTCACTGAAAGGCTTTGACCTGCATCCCAGCGATTGAAACCATCTTCATCATACTGCATCAAAAACAATAGCTGTTCATCGCTATAATCAAAACTAAGCTTAACGGGCGCCGAAAACCCTCTTAACAAAGACGGCACAGGTTCAGAGTCAAGGTTTTCAAACACAAGCTCTTCTTTTTCATCAACCAGCTCAAATAAGTATTCCTTTGCTCCATCTGCCGGAGACAAAGGCAAAGCTTGCCCGTGACTATCCAATAAGCCTAAGCGGATAGGAATCACAAAGGCTTGCTTCTCAGGCTGACCGGGAGACGGCGGACAAGACTGGGTAAAGCTTAACCTGTATTGTTTTGTAGCTTGATCATAATTCGCTGACACTTTCACTTCCGGCGTTCCTGCCTGATCATACCAATGCTTGAATTGACTTAGATCGCGACCTGAAACATCCTCCATTGCCGTAATAAAATCTTCCGTTGTGACGGCCTGACCATCATGTCGGTCGAAATATAAATCAGAACCCGCCCTAAACTGGGCTTCACCCAACAAGGTATAGAGCATACGTACGACCTCGGCGCCTTTCTCATACACCGTCAAGGTGTAGAAGTTAGATATTTCTATATAAGAAGCCGGTCTAATCGGATGCGCCATAGGACCCGAATCTTCGGAAAATTGTGCGGTGCGCAGCATATTCACATCTTCGATACGTTTAACAACTGAAGAATTCATATCTGCCGAAAATACCGAATCACGAAATACGGTAAATCCCTCTTTCAAGCTTAACTGAAACCAATCTCTACAAGTCACCCTGTTACCAGACCAGTTATGAAAGTATTCGTGAGCAACAATCGCTTCAATATTCAGGTAAGCACTATCTGTCGTCGTTTCGGGCTTTGCCAAAACGCATGATGAATTGAAGATATTTAGACCTTTATTTTCCATGGCACCCATATTGAAGTCATCCACTGCAACAATCATAAAAATATCCAGGTCATATTCTCGACCATAGGCATCTTCATCCCATTTCATAGCACGTTTCAGGCTATCTAAGGCGTAATCACACTTGTCTGAATTTTTGTGATCCACAAAAATTTTCAATGCAACTTTTCGTCCTGAGCAGGTAGTAAAACTATCTTCCTGGCAATACAAATCACCCGCCACTAAAGCAAATAAATAACAAGGTTTTGGAAAAGGATCAGACCAAACAGCAAAATGACGCCCCTCTGAAAGCTCGCCCTCTTGAACTAAATTACCGTTAGACAACAAGTTCGGGTAAAGCGTTTTATCGGCTTCAATTCGCGTTGAAAAAAGTGTCATCACATCAGGACGGTCGAGATAATAAGTGATGCGTCTAAAACCTTCCGCTTCACATTGAGTACAAAACATAGTGGAAGATTTATATAGACCTTCAAGACGCTTATTTTCCTGAGGTTTGATCCAGGTTTCACATTCCAGAACAAAGCGCTCCGGAACAGACTTAAGCATCAAAGATTCTGCCTCGACAACATACTCATTCGAAGATAATTCACGACCATCAATCTTTAACCCAAGCAACTCAAGTTCTTCACCATCCAGAACTAAATCACCTGCATCAGCCTTAATTTTTGAAATGGTTTGTTTAGCGAAAACCTTGGCGCCCTCTTCAAACAAACTAAAGGTCAAGTCTAAGGATTCAATTTTGAATGCGGGCGCTGAATAGTCTTTTAAATAGATTACGTTCATATCTGCTGAGGACATAGTGAAAATTATTCCTGAATGTTTATATTAATGTTAAAGATCCATCATATTAGAATGTAGATGAGTTTAAACTCAATCAAGCGATTCACTGGAAACCGAAACGTGGTAAGAGGTAAATTTTCGAATATTCAAACACCCCGTATCAAAAATTAAATATTGCCCCTTAATGGCCTGCAAAACCCCTTCAACAATAGGCTGCTTATCCAGATTATGGCTTATTATTTTTGTTGGCCAAGCCAAGCTAGGATAAGCAAACTGCCAAGGCTTTTCTTGAAGACGAGTAATCTGGCCTGGATACTCAGCTTCTAACTCGGCAAGAACCGCTTGCGCCAAATCAAAGACCCTATCTCGCTCGCTCTCTAAATCAATTTCTTCGACATCATGCTTAAGCATTTTTCGCCAATTAGTCTTGTCAGCCAGCCACTCTTTCAAGGCAACTTCAATTAAACCTGACAAGTACCTGCTTTTGACAGAAAAAATCGGCAGAGCAGATATAGCGCCCTGATCCATCCACCTAATGGGAACCTGATTATGTCTTGTGATGCCCACCTTTAAACCTGATGAGTTGGCTAAATAGACAATATGCTCCTGAAAGCAGTTTTGCTCTCCCCATTCCGGCTCCCTACAAGTCCCTTGTGCAAAATGACAAAGCTCCGGACTCATAATACATCGATCACATTGGGCTAATGATTTAAAACAAGGATAACAATAACCTTGATTAAAACTGGTCTTGGTGCGTCTTTGGCAGTGCAAACAATGAATTTCTCCACTTGCCTCAATCTTTAGATGCTTACCAACATAGTCATTAAGGGCAATTTTCTCGTTTGCTACACGCAAGAAATACGCTACTGGCGGCCCTTGCTGAACCTGCATTTTTTGCAAGTCACCTGACACTATATGGGACATACTTAAACCTTAATCTAAGTTTATAAATGATCAATTAATATCGTTAGTGGAGAATACGTACAGGCTCTGCATCGTCATCTTTTGGCCCACAAGGCGATGTTTTTTTAGTCGAATCAACATAACCCGTCCGCTGATCTTCAGGAACGCCTTGGGCAGTTTCATACACTATAATCGCCTGAAGACAAATTTCTTTTTGATCTTTAGTCACAAGTCGCCCATCGGGCCACTTACCTAACTCCAAGGCCTCTTTAAAGCGTTGATATATATCTGGTGAAATTTGTTCTGCCACATCTTCAAAATTCATCATGTCACCCTGTTTATAAATTTTAGCCAGCGCTATTTACATCGGTAATGATAATCATTATCATCTGTATCGCCTCTGAGGAACAGCAATCAATTCTATCCTACTGAGCTCATACTTTATATATGCTCTCTAGCAGGTTGATTTCTCAAATCATTGGTTTCTCTCATCATTCGTGAAATTTATTTGAATTTCACACCCAAGCAAACGAGGAAAATTTTCTTTTGTTTACTTTTGTTTGCTTGGGTTTTTTTTCATTCTTTAAGCTAATTTTGATTTGTTTTTTTTACTAACTTTTCATTCACGAGAAGCGTAATTGCCCCCCAAAGTAAGCCTGCAATCAAGCCATACAAATGGGCAGCATTTGCCATTTTCCCTAAACCTAACCATTCAGTAAGTGGCGTATAACCTAAGATTAACCAAACCAAACTAAACTTTAACAATATATCCGGAAAGAATATCTTCGGCTGAAAGTAGCGCCATAACCAACAATAACCAACCAGACCATAAACAACACCCGACATACCGCCAAACAAGTAACTGGTTTCGAGTAATTGAGCAATATTAGAGACAATCGAAACAAATATAATCAGTGCCAAAAATGACAGAGATCCTTTTTGGATTTCAAGTTGCCCGCCAAGCACCCACAGCATCAATAAATTGAAGGTGATATGCATGACACTAAAATGGATAAAGTCCGGACTAATGACACGCCAAACTTCACCTGCTGCCAAGGTATCAATTAAACCCAGCCAACGGCCAGATGCACTTGATAAATCAGCATCCAAAGTAAAAGGATCTAATATCAAAAAATACCTTATAAATGGACCGCCGTGACCAAAATCACTTAAGAATGCCACTAGCAAACTGATAGTCATGAGCAAGAAGATTATCGGAGCCTGAGAAGGCGATGCGCGCAAATATAGCGACCTAGTAGGTGTGCGAGAATTAATTTCATCAAAGCGAGAGGCATTAATGCCTACCCATTCATCCAGTTTCTCGTGAATAGCAGGCTCGTCAATATAGCGATCGAGTGCATGAACAATCTGGTCCTTTAAGGTTTCATTTTGGATATAAAGAACTTGTTGACCAAGCTCTTCGACTATTCGGTGCTGAACACCTTGTGAGTGAAGCCACCGACTAAAACGTGACAAATCAACATCTATATGTATTTCGCGAACTCGTGTCATTCTTTTTTAACTTCAACCCATACAAATTTAGATTTATCTAAAACTTGCTCTTGATCCATTCTATAGGCAACCAGTTTTCCATACTTAACCGCACTATAATCCAAGCAAGCTATATTATCCTGAATTGGTTCAGGCGTCCCCGACATCCAGTAATGCCCAACAAATACAGGAGGTTCAGTTAATGGATAACTTAAAAGCTTCTGCTTTTCAATTGCAGATAGCTCCCTTTCAGCCATTTCCTCTGGCAGAGGATCTGGTTGAAAAACCACATCATTATAAGTTTTAGGCTGATCACTCCAGAACATAGTCCGAAACATATGACGAACTAAGCCGTCTTTACTGAGTATTGATTCACCATCAGGTAAATCCAATACAGTACCTCGAGTCAATTTATCGACTAAACGACTTTCAAAAGAACCCTCATGACTTGAGGCATGCAAGAAGTCCATATTAATACAATGATCCGGAGAAATTTCTTTAAACCTTTTGATTGCCTGGTCATCCCAGCAAGCATGTACGACTCGAAAATGCTCTTTTTCAATAAATAGCGGTATTTTGTGAAACCAGTTCAGAAACATATGCCATTCAGTGCGATAGGAATCAAACTGCTCAAGTGTTTCACGAATTAATCGATGATTACGTGCATTATGCTCACGAAGATAGCGCTGGCCACTTGACGGTTTTGCTTCTGTACAATAACACATAGCATTATATTCATGATTACCCAGCACAATCTCGGCTTGCCCTTGATCAACCATATCCTTAACAATATGCAAGGCCTCACGAATTCTCGGCCCTCTATCGACGATATCTCCCACAAAAATAACTTTGCGAGTAGGATGCCGATAGCAACCATGTAAATGATGGTAATCCATTTTTTTTAGCAGACGCTCTAAAGAAAGACCACATCCATGAATGTCGCCAATCAAATCATAAGCTTGGTGAACTTTAGACTTTTTAAACCCCATACCCTAACCGTCAGTCAAATTATTAGCCCAACCAAGTTTTTCCCGACAGGTTTCATAGAAATTATGGGAAAGGGGATGTATCAGCCTTACCTTATGCGGTTTTTTGGTAATGCTAACAGCATCGCCTGGTGCGACAGGTATATGAAGCTGACCATCACAACTGACTTGAGGGTAAATTTCATTACCTTCACCAATGACTATTTTGATTTCACTTTTCCCATCCACAACAATAGGTCGACTTGAAAGCGTATGTGGAAACATCGGCACCAAGGCAATTGCGTCAAGCTTAGGATGTAATAAAGGACCTCCGGCCGAAAGAGAATATGCTGTGGAGCCTGTCGGGGTTGAGACGATTAAACCATCCGATCTCTGACTATAAACAAATTGACCTTCAATAAATAAATCAAAGCCAATCATTCTTGTTGACTTACCTGGATGCAAAACCACATCATTTAATGCAGAACCAGAGCCTATCGGCTCACCATTTCGCTTAATATTCACATCCAATAAAAAGCGACGCTCTTGCATATATTGTCCGGACAAGACATCTTTAATTTTTTCTTCAAGTTCATTAGGAGAAATATCTGTAAGAAAACCTAAGCGCCCTCTATTCACACCCAATAGAGGGACATTGGACTTCGCTAGTTCTCTGGCTGCGCCTAATAAGCTGCCATCTCCTCCCACGACAATCACAAGATCACACACTTCCCCCATCATCTTAACGCTTGACACTTGCATACCATGACCCGGCATTAGGGCTGCAATATTCTCTTCAATAATTAAGTAATAACCTTCATGTACTAAAAATTTTTTAAGGCGACGCAAAGTATCAACTACCTGAGCATTACCCAAGCGACCAATCAGGCCAATATTACGAAAATTATCCATTCTAAATATTTTCCACACTAAAAATGACTAATAAAGATCACCCTATCCTAACAGCTTGAAAAAACCTGCTAAAGGATTTTATAGGTTTTGATAAATTGAATATATGGAAGACAGGTAAGTTCTACGTTTTTTGAGGATGTGAGTCACCGAAACCTCGCCAGCCCTGCAAACCACCTGTATGTAACATTAACACTTTTGAACCGGGAGGTATTCGGCTTTGATGAATATATTCAGCAAGGCCATAGAGCATTTTTCCAGTATAAATCGGATCCAAGAGCAAACCGTATTGCTGATAGATATCAGAAATAAAATTCGTTAAACGTGGGTTTATTTTTGCAAAGCCGCCAAAGTGATAATCATGGACGATCGACCACGGATTAACTTTAGCGGCATCCTCTAATTGATTTTCTACTCGACGCTCCAGATCTGATGCCCCCTTTAATGCAGAGAAGCCTAAACATTTTGCTCGACCTATTTTTGCTCTAGCAAGGCCGGCCAATGTCGTACCAGAACCGACAGACGTTGTAACAAAATCATAATCCATTGCTCCCTTGTGATGAAGCGCATTAAACAAGGACTCAATACCTAAAACGCCATCCGAGCCCGCGCCACCCTCAGGAATAATCCATGCGTCAGGATAAAGAGATAAAAAATGTATTTTTGCAGCATCTGAAACAGAGTCAACACTTGAAGAACTAGAAGCAAATTGTCGATATTGTTCCCTTGAAAGCCAACACAACGCCATACCCCAATCTTGACAATCCTGTAAGGTTGGATTGAGAGGCTCAATTCTTTCACCTCTAATCACACCAACAGTCTTAATATTTAAATGTTTTCCTGCATAAGCCAAAGCATGGAGATGGTTGGAGTATGCACCTCCAAAACTTAAAAACCGAGTCCTGCCAGATTGATATCCATGAAGAATTGAATACTTTAATTTGTACCATTTATTACCCGATACAAAAGGATGAATTTTATCCAAGCGCAAACAGTCTATAGAAACTAATTTTTGTTGAGCAAACTCAAAATTACAAGGCTCAATATCTGGCAAGAAGTCCACAAACTCCTGCAAACTATGCTTTAAAACACTGTCAGACATCATGATCTTGATGCTTTTCACAACGATCATCAATTCCTTGCTCAAACTCACTTGGAATACTGACTTTGTTAACTGGCAAAGCACAAACATGGCCTTTCTCATTTTTATGACGACAGACAGCGTTATCGAAATGCTTAAGCCATGCAAGGTATTGCTTTTCTGTCACAAAACACTTAGAAGCAATAAAGGCATTAGGGTTGTCTACATAGCGTAAAATTTCATCAGAGCTCATCGTGATATGCCCCGCTCCCGGATGATAGACAACATACACCACTTCAAGCTCTTTTAAGCGTTTAATAATGGTGGAGGTTTCAATTCCTCCGCCGATCGACTCACTTAATTCTTCCAGCTCTGCCCTTAGTTGCTCTTCTCGGTCTGCACGATTCGATAATTCGAAATCTTTTCGATCTAACTGCTCTTTCAATAGAACAATTTCTGCTTCCATTTTCTGTTTTTCAAGACTTAAGCGCTCACCCCCAGACGCATTTTTTATATCGGCCTCTAATTTAGCCACTAAAGTAGCTTGATCACTCACCTTATGCTGCAAACTTAAAAACTGATCAGTACGTGAAGAAAGCTTATCTTTGAGTTTTTCATTAATCAGCTTAAGCTGCTCAACCGTCTGTTTAAGTGCCTGTATTTCATTTTTATAGGCATGCAAGTTGATCATCTGCTCTCTATCAGAACTACCTATTGATTGCTCATGACTAGACTCTAAAGTACGGATTCGTAAGCGCTGCTCTTTTAACTGACGCGCTAATTTGAGTCTTTTCTCTTGATCTGAATCGATATCCATATTTTCAAGTAAGGGCTCATCATCTAAAGCATTTTTAGACAATACGGGCACATCCATTTCTGCTTTTTTAAATTTAAAGCGTAAACGATTTTCTTCAACAGCTTTTTTTAGCAGCAAAAAATCATTAGAACCCGGCGTCATATCTGGATCCCATAAATCATTTTGATGCCAATTGACCGCACACTGCCCTCTGCAGGCTAGTCTAATAGGTCCTGCGCCAAGATCGGGGCCACGACCACTAACTTCAGCCAAGCGCTCTACAGGCACATTCCAACTCGGATCCGCCCTTCCATCCTCATCAAAATACAAAATAAAAAACACCAGCGCAGAAATTTTCCCTGACTTACTAATGACAGCATAAACTGCCTTAGCATCGTCATCAGCATAGTCTGGAAATACCACCACACCATCCAAAAGGGCCTCAAACTCTGAATAGAGCATATGCCGTGTCACTTTTTTATTTTCCAAAAAAAATACTGCCTCATAGACAGATGAATCTCGGTTAGCCATACCATCCTCAGCTACCTTAATCAAAAGGCAGAATTTTCTAATTAATTTTAAAGCGTTCTTTACAAATCATGCTTAAGGAAGCGAAAGTACATGAAAAACATGAATAAATGCACAGCTTATAAATACTAAATAAGCGCTTAAGGGTTAGTTTTAAATCGTGCACTAACAAACATCATTAGCAAGTAAAGGACTTATGAAATTAGTTTAGTAGATAACAGGCTTTGTACACCTTTTAAAAAGAAAGAAAATGTAACGGATTAGATTAATTTCACATTGAGAAGCAAAATCAGACAGGGAGTCTTTACTAAATGGGAAGTTGGAAGTTGGAAGTTGGAAGTTGGAAGTTGGAAGTTGGAGGTTGGAAGAGCTTAAGTGCAGTTGTTACATTTCAACTGCATCATCAAACTCTTCTTCCTCTTCAAAAAACTCTAAATTCAAAATTTCTTCTTCATACTCGCTCATAGATTCACCTATATTATTTAATAAATATTATTCGCTAACTTTTGATAGCAAGGTGATTATATAAAGGCGATATGACAGCATTATGACAGCATTAACTTTCTTAAAAATTGCTAGAGCAGAAAAGGAAAGAGAAAAGAAAAGAATTATAAGTTTAAGTGGCGGACCGGACGGGACTCGAACCCGCGACCCCCG
>TARA_R110001592_G_scaffold188358_2_pt1 | contig 17953 bp, 35 predicted proteins | sample TARA_R110001592 | Tara Oceans TARA_R110001592 (sample SAMEA4398387) | marine metagenome | biome: Polar Biome; feature: [SRF] surface water layer (ENVO:00010504); material: water (ENVO:00002006), including particulate matter (ENVO:01000060) such as... | depth 5 m | reverse complement strand
CTTTTAAGGATGTATCTTTCCTGCACGCACACTCCCCTTGATTCTGCTCCGTCGAAACCATTGCGGCCCCATGTAATATAATTATAACAGAGCTTATGATAATTTACAATTTATTCTTCTTTTGAAGATGATGCATATTTTACACCCATGATTGTGCCAATGATGCTGAATGAATTTGTCAAGAGAATACCAAACAAATTAGACCACGTGCTTCCTAGAAGCGTAGTATCGATGCTACCGTTAAATAAAGCAATCGCGTATAATACTGTTGTTATTATACCTACACCCATAATTATCCATAAAGCAACTTTAACTATTCTATCAATGAGCTCAAATTGACTTTTACGCTGAACTATGTCTAAATCGTTAAGAGCATCTTCTTTCGCTTCCTGGGCTTTTTCAACTGCATCTTTAAGTTCTTCCATTAAACGGCCGTTTTCTTTGGCACTGTTTGTTAATTCAGAATTCTGCGTCTGTATTTGTTTTGTAATCAGTAATCTTTTTCTTCTATTTTCTTGATCGTTCTCTATGGCATCTTTGATGTATGTTTCAAAGATTGAATTACCGTTTGCATCGATCATTTTTAAAAGAGGTCCTTCTATATATATTTTATTGTCAATTGCAAGCTTAATCAGGCTTTCTATATCTTTATCTGAAAACTTAATCATTATCTGTACGCCTTAAAAGCTGCAGACCTATTTTTATACCCATCATAGTCTTTCCGGAATTCCTCTAACCTAGGCTCGATATCGTCAGATTTAACAATCCAAAATTGCGCTCCAGCCAATTCTGCTTTACTCATTTCAATTTGGTCTGAGGAAGATGAAATTATTCCTATGACGACACCATTGCCATATTGAAAATTAATTCTTCTGACTAATTCAATACCATCAAACGATGATCCTATAATATTAAGATCGACAAACACGCACTCTGGTTTATCACTTGGATCTTTTTGATATTTTTGAAATAATATTTCTGCAGCGTCTGCAGAGGATACTGATTCTAGGCTTAAAGAAATATTTAATATATTACACGCGTCATCAAAGACAAGGTGAAAAAGCGTTTCATCATCAACCAGCAAAATACTTTTTATTATTTGCATAAAGATTAATCCTCATTGTTGTTCCGGTTTTTGTTTTATCTGGATCTATTGCAAATCCGTGCTCTGTAAAAATAGCAGCTGCGATGTTTAAACCTAGGCCACTTCCGATCTCGCTTTGACTAACGTTTCTCATATATGGCTGACAATAGAATAGGAAGTCTTTTCTAGATAGTCCTCTACCATTATCCTCGACGCAAATAGTATCATCATCTTCCATATATATTTTTACCCACTTTGTAGGAGAATCATTATATTTTAGTCCATTCCTGATTAGGTTATCAATTGCTGTACAGAATAAAGAACTATTTACATTAAATTTTATTAAGTCTTCTACGATAACTTGGTCTGAGTATGCCGTGCCTCGGAGATATGTCGTTATTTCTTTTTTAAGATCGTAATTTGCTTTTTCTAGAGTGGAATTGTATTTTACCAAATTGGTAAATGCGTACACTCCTTGATACACTCTCTGCGCATGATCAATACCTTCGGAAAGAAGTTTTAAGCTCGTGTCCAGCTTAAGCTTTTTTATTACTTCTTCTGGCAATTTTCTTTCCAAACTCTTGAACCCCCTTGGTATATATGTATTAATCCCGGAGTGCATGTCATGCCTAATTATTTTTGCTGCATGTTCAAGATAAATGTTCTTTTGGTTTAAAGCCTCTTTATTCTTAACATATTGTGATATTTCGAAATTTATATTGTGGTATTCTGCTAGCCACTTATCGTATTTTTCGTTATCGCCTGGCATAAACTCACCGATAGTATAATGCGTAGGCACCCTAATACCGTGTTGGCTAGTGACGTATACAGAGGTTAAGCTTATTTCAGTTAACCTTAATTTATAGAATTCATTGATTACTGCAGATTCAACTTGTAAAGAATCTTCTTCTGCATATAAAAATTTAGGAACGTTCTGAAATTGCTCATGAGAATCTTTGTTATAGTCTCCTAGTACATCCCACCTTAATGAAAACCATTCACCTTTCTTTGCATGCATATAAACCTCCAGCCATACTGTAAATATGGAAGAAATTACTAATTAGCCAAGAAAAAAGCGTTCTTATTTGTCATACACGAAAAAAGATATATCTATAAAGAAAATTATCTAAACAAGAACAATGCTCAGAGATAAACCAATCATAAAATCGGATAATAAATTAATCAGTTTTAAAAAGAGTGGTCATATTTTCTTAGTCTGACGGCACCATTTTTAACAGTCACGTATGTGCAGTTGTCAACCCAGTCCCCGGTGTTGACGTACGTTTTTATACTTTCGTTTTTATCAACCCAGATCAAAACTTCAGGATTATGGGTATGTCCCATGATAAAAACATCTGCAGCATTATTCCACTTAACTAGGTCCCAAATTCTTTTAAGCTTTCTTTTTTTAGTTTGCCGCTTTGCCCACCAAGTTGTTAGATCAACCTTAAACACTCTTTCAATCATGTTCTGAATAAAAGAAATAAATTCAATTGTATATCTCCACTTAACAACCCCGGTGTCATACTGATCGCCATGTTGTATTCTAAATTTTCTATTATAGTGAATAAATTCGTACTCTCTAACAAATTTGATGCTAAATATACTTTGCCCAATAAAAGATTCCAGTGCATCATCATGGTTTCCAACTATATAAATTACTTTTTTTGGTTTAGAATTAACAATGTTAATTATTTTTTTAGTCATAGAAGTAAATTTAGGCTTCCTCAAAAATTCTAAAATATCACCAGCTAGAATAAGTTCATCAAATTCTTCTTCACACAACATGTGAAATAGTTCTGCTTCTTTCGCATAGGCACTCCCTAAGTGCGTATCCGATATTATGAGTCTTCTCCAGCTATTGTTAATTTTATCCATTAGAACCAAAAAACCCTGGCCAATCTCTAGGTCGATACATTTCTGCACCTCCTACCTCGATTGCATGGTCCTTTCTTCCTCCATATTTCTCAGTATAGTACGCGTCTCGTTTTGAAATAGGGTCCACGGCAGGACATACAGCTACATAAGTTGCGTAAGGAAACATTTGTTGTACTTCTTCGTATGCGGAACCATCGGATGAAAGCTGTAAAGAAGACACTAGAACTGTGTGCCCACGTTTGAACAACTGAACGGCAGCGTTGCCTGAGCCGGGTATCATAAAAGCTTCGTCTATAGCGATAACAGAAGGAGTGCCTCCATATATAGAGGATACGATCCTCTGTATGTCATCGCCATGTTGCACCCGTATAGCTTCTCGTTTTTGTCCAGTATGCGCGCAAATATAATCTGCTTGGTATCTTTCGTCTACTTTGGGTTTGAACAAAAGAGCTTCTTCGCCCATATATGAGTATCTTTCAATCTGAGACAGCATCCTTGTCGTTTTTCCTCCGAACATTGGGCCAACATACATCCTAAATTCATTATTCATGTTTTCTCCTTACTATTATAATTATAAACATAATCCAAGGAGTTTATACTATGATTTTTATTTTTATTATAATATCTACCGCCATGGCGGATAAACCTATAAAAAGAGAAATAACCTACAAAAAGAAAACAGAGATTGATTTTGAAGCCTTGGATATCGAAGGAGTTCTAGTCAAGCCGCAAGGAATATTATTGTCAGAGAGAAACAAAACATCCTTTAATCCGTTAATTAAATTAAGAACAGACTTTAATTTAGAAATGTCACAATCAGTAACTGCAATACAATAGGAAATTAAATGGCCAGTAAAATAAGAAATATGGGTACCGCTACAATGAACTTCAAGGAAGGGATCATTGTATCTGGTAGCGCTGCAAACAGAAATAACACAGATTCAGATTATGCCTTAGTCGTAACTGGGTCAGCTGTTTTTGACTGTAGGGGAGACTCGGGCGGAATTAGCATTATTAAAAATGAGTCAGATCCAGTATTTGTAAGATTCATAAACGATGACGATCCAACATCTTGGTATGCATATATGGCCATGGACTCAGCAGAAAATTTCTATATATCCCCAGGCCGTAGTCAAGATTTTTATATTATTACGAGAGAAAATTCCGGCTCAGACTATTACTTTCCTTTTCGCATATTTGATAATGGAAAAATAAAGTTTCACCAAGCACCACAATCTTCTTCAGATAGCCAAGTAGAGCTTCCTGCAGATGTAGTGTTCTCTGTTTCCGGATCACTAGATGGTACTAGGAAGGCTGTTTTTACTGGTGATGTGCACGTATCTGGCAGTATTATCGTAGGTGACTCATACTCTTTACCGGCAGAAGATGGCGATGCAGACCAAGTATTAACAACAAACGGGTCCGGTGCAGTATCTTTTCAGTCAATCTCAGACTTAAATGTGCCTTCTTTTATCGTATTCGGTGAGAATTCGAGTAAGGCGAACCAAACATCATTATCTGAAATGAAGACAACAAACGGCGCACAGAATGGCCAAGGCTGGAGGATGCCGGTTGCAGGTACAGCAACCCATATATCAATTCAATTTGACTCAGAGTCTTATGGCGGATCTTCTAGAAACTTAGTAGTTGAACTTTTCAAGAATGGAAGCTCCACAACCAAGACAATTTCAGTAGCAGTAAATGATAACGGTGACTTTGGAGGGAACGGCTCAATAACCAGTGAATCTTTCAACGCCGGCGATAGATTGATGCTCAAATTTCAACACAGCGATTCAGGCCTAACAACTTCAAAGCATGCAGCTATATTAAGAATATTAACTTCCACTGCTTAAAACCTATATCGATATCACCCCGAGAGAATCAAGGTACCCAAAAACCTTTCCCCATTTTCTCTAACAATGGATGCATTATGTGCCCCGTTTCTTTAACGTGGCTAAAACCAAAAGCATGCCCTAATTCATGTTCGTTTACTAGTGCTAGATTAAAGGCGCCGGGACTATAGTTAATTACGGCTGCTTTCATATTATTTAAAGACGTATATCTTTTAGTGATAGCCAAGTTTGGCTCGGGCATATTGGTATCTTTTTTTATCATAATAAAACCTTCAAGCCACTCGTTACTACATATTTTATTACTCGGGTTGTGTATATAAAGAGCAACATGTTGACCACGCAAAGTCCAGTAACTTATGGCACGAACCATTTGTTTTTCGCTAAAATCGTTACCATAGCAGTTTACAATAATCGGAGGTTTTTCAACCCCCCAGCCGTAAGGTTGAAAAGTGTTAGCTTCCCAAGTATATTTAATAAGAGTACCAGAAAAAAACCCTATAACTCCACTAAGAATAATTAGCCCCAATTTTCTCATTCATAACATCCCCATACCGCGTAATCGATATCTATAGTTTGCCCAGGTTCTGGTACGTACCCGGAAGCAAACACTATTTCGTTTTCACTTGGATTATATTCCCACTCTGTTGCTATTTGACCATTGACAGTCACGGTTATTGTTTCCTCAATTGGATCAGTTTCTATCAATTCATAGCTTCTTCTACCGGCCATAGAATTTGCCATCATTTGTAATTGTACACCCCAGTCGGAAGAACAAATAGAGTACCAGCCTCCTCCGTAGTAGTCTACTAAGTCCCAATACCCTGAGCCATACGCTGCAGACCCTGAATACGTCTGTGATTGAATTGAGCAACCGGATGGATGATCTCCAATTACCGCATAAGGGATAAATTGTCCACTAGCTTTTATACTATCAAAAAACGAAATGTAGTCTTGCCATGGTCCGCTAAAGTCAGGTTCGTCAGAGACGTATATGACGACTAGGGTAGCATTCTCTCTGAAAAAATTGCCGCCAGGCCCAGCAGAATTTACGTCACTTAAAGCATCAACTGATTTAAGTATCCCCATCTCTATACCTGATCCACCCATTCCAACCAACACTTCGTTAGCTATGGCTATTTCTGGATACGGGGTATTAACATCAATTATCGCTCCGATTTGACTGTCGGTAGTTGTAATGACAGACATTCTGTAGTCTGCTCCTGTTGCAACGAACGCATTAACAAATAGGCCGATATTAGAAGACAGATTATTTTGAAACCGGTTCATTGAACCGCTGTCGTCAACAACCCAAAGAACATCAAGGACGGCTATTTCTTCCTGGATGTGTGTTTCTGTATACCAATGTTCAACATCCCCAACTCCGTGTTGAGAGACTTCGACAACCGAAGTATAGGGATCGTTACCTTCAATAGTTATCTGGCTTTCATCTGCACCTACATCTGTAGGAACGTAAGATACAAGAAAATCTAAAGAATGACCGGGTTCGATCTCCCAAGGCGGCTCAGCCAAAGACCCAAATTCCATAAGGATGTCTGCAGGCTGAGTGACCATCTGAACTATAGAATCAATCAGTAACGGCATGTTTCCGTCATTTGTAATTGTTATTCTTTCTTCGTTGTCACAACCTATACTGACGCTTCCGTAATCAAACTCTTTTGGAGTTATTGTCATTACAGGGGCGTTACCGTATCCTTCAAGTGTCACCTTGACCAACGGTTCATCTTCGTCTGAAGTTGTAAATTCTATATATCCGCCACTGGATTCAAACGTCTCTGGGGTATACCCGACAGCAACGTCTAGCAATTGCCCGCCTGGAATTACTATTTCATCAGGCAATTCGTTAATTAGCGAAAACCTTTGGTTCCCCGAAACTAAAAACGGCGATGAGATAATTAAATCTTCGTTACCGGTATTTATTATGGAAAAATAATCAGACTCAGATTCAATACCTGATATTAAATTTCCAAAATTTATGTGTGTTGGATGTACCAGTATTTCTGGTACCCTTTTTTCAATTCCTGCTATGGTGAAATCTGTACACCCCGCAAGAAGACTAAGTAATATAAACCCCGACATTCATAAGCCCTCCCATAAATTAAGTATACAGGAAAAAAGCTTATAGCACTAAAAAATAAATTTAATGATCGCCCCAGGTTTTCCACATAATTTCTTCGGCCTCTTCTTTAGAAAAGGCTTTATACAATATATCTTTTTCCCAATACATTACTCCACCAAGCGAAATGTCACCTTCATACTTTAATTCGTAATTGTAGCCCAAGCTAGAATTGCTAATTCGTATAACTTTCACTACTATCGATTTTTCTAATTTTTTTGTCGACCCCGGGGCCGAGGGGTCAAAAACACTTTCGAGGACCACACTGTCTCCGACTGCATAACAGGGCCTGTTGTTTTCTATTTTCATTTAATCTTTCCATTCTGGGTATTCACAAAATTGGCTTACAATTTTTTCTCTAGCAAAAGCTAATCTAGGTACGTGTTTTTTTCCATATCTTGTACTCCATTCATGCAAAGTAGCTTCGTAATAGGCAACCGTAGCTTCATTAATCGACCATTTGCAGTATTGCTTTCGTGCCTCGAATGTTGATATGTCGCGAATTAATTCGCCATCGCTAGCATTTTTTAAATGGCTACCGAGAGGAGCTAAATCTGTGATAGTAATGTAATCGTTTGGGCCAAGAATCGCCATGCTACCTCCTTTTGTTGATGTGAGTGGTTGTTATAATTTGGCCTTCAACTAATACATCATAAACAATTCCTGATCGACTAGGAAACGGGCCGGCTATAATAACACCTGGTTTCTTTTTTGTGGATCGATCACAAACATACCCTAGATCGCCAGCCTTAAATTTAGGGGACTCTAAATTCCTAAGACTACCTGAGACAGTTTTAAAAAGTTTATTTACTGTCCACTCATCAATAACCACTAGATTACCTGCTAGCCACCTTTTAGCCATCCCCATTACTTTTGCACCACCACCGTGAGTTACCCAGTAATGTGAACTATAACAAGGTTCGCAAGATACCGCAAGCCTTATTCTTTCAGTCATTGTTGCATCAGGCTTCCAAAAGCTGCCCGATCGAATATCTGCAGCTTTCTCTATAAGTGCATCACACCACTGTTTTTGTTTGATTGAAAGCTCCCAGCCTTGTACTAGTTTTCCCCGGAAATCTATAAGGACGTTTGTAGAACTAGCACCTTCTGTTGCAATCGCTTCATCTAGCTTAGCTATGTATTCTAGGTCTCCCTTTGGAGCAGGAATGCCTTCCTCTATGAGGTTATCTAGCCAGTCACGTTGCCGCTTTGTTGGGTATTTTTTTTGATTTAGGCGAGATGCCATATCACGGATAAAACGGCAGTTATAGACATCTCCTAATCCAGCAGCTTCATAAGCTGCAAGAAGATCGATAGTTTGTTTAAGACGAAGGGTTGCTGGTTTGCGGGCCATGGAAAGCTCCTATAGTTTGGTTGGATTTTTTCTTACATATATAATGTAGCTTATCAACCCGTCTTTTAAACCTTTTTTGGAATTTTGTTTGCTCTTTGTAGAATTAAGCAGTCTTCTACTTCTACTTTTTTGATATCGTCATTTACCATCAGCTCTACAAATATCCTGTCGCCATAATATTTAACCGATTGAACAGCACTAATTTCTCTAACCTTGAAGTTCCCTTCCCAGTCTGTTATAAAATATTGAACTAGGTCACCCACGTTAGGTATTATTTTTTCACTATACAAGCTTTCCATATGGATATTTTTTTCTATAGCCCGACATAGAGATTTTTTTACTATTGCGATTTTTCCCTTGTTATAACGAACGTAAGTTTTAAACCTTAGCAATAGCTGCTCAGATCCAACTTCAATAATTTCCGCTATAGAAACTTGCGTTTTGAATCCGTCAGCGGTTTTCTTCCCACCGTATACTAAAACATTTTCCCCTTTTTTCCACATGTTAGTAAATATGAGGACTAGTCTCTATTTTGCAAAAATTTGAATTAATAAAATACAAAATGATAAAGAAATACAGGCCATCGTCTTGAAAGTAAAGATTGATTCGCCCAAGTAATACCACGTCATAATTGGAAATGCTACGTAAGAAAAAATAGCAGCCATAAATCTGGCAGTCCATAATTCTGGTACTGCTGCCATCGCAAATTTAGTTCCATAGAAAAAAGACAGTAAACAAGGTATGCCGAATAATAGTATAGGCAGTAATACCCTGTCTTTCCAGAACTCGTTAACGAATTGAAGGTTGTGTGCATACCACCCAAACACGTGACCTGAAATAAAGCATAACACGGCATAAAACATGTTAATATTGAACATAGACGTAAACCTCCGTACATATGCTTAATTATTAGCAATGATTAGTGTATTAAATTAAAATTAGCTATCTATTTTCTAAACATTTTCCCAAGCATGCCCAGAACACTGTCCGACAGTCCATAACGTCTTTGACGGCTTCATGGCCTCCATCTTTTTCAATCCCTAAGTGCTCTCTTAAAGCCATTAAATTTTGACGTTCTGTATCGATAAGTAGGTAAGACAAGGATACGGTGTCAATAACTGGATATCCTAATCTGTAGGTTCTATCGTCGAAATCAGTTCTCGATCCTTTTTTCCAATCCGTATACCGATCTAGGTTAGACTCAATAAATGATATATCAAATTGTGCATTGTGCGCAACTATTGGTCCCCATCGTAATTTTTCAATGATTTTATCTGCTACATCTTCAAAAATTGGAGCATCAATATATTCTTTTGGTTTAAAATTATTAATCTTTAATGCTTCGCGTTGGTAAGTGCCTGGTTTAAGTCTCGGCCTAATTTTAGTCGACCACTCATCTAAATTGCCGTCGGCATCTTCAGTAACAATGCATATTTGGATTATTTCTCCCTTGGATGCGTCTAATGAAGTAGTCTCTACATCAAAATAAGTGATTGTTCTATAGTCTGTAATATTGCCCATTTTAGGCTCCTTGAATAAGTTTTTTAATTTTTCCTAAAGTATCTTTGTCGCTCATCCGATGATCGGTACCACATTTAACTAGACGTCAGTCAAACATTTTAACTATGACAAAATAAAACTCGCATTGTTCCCCCGGGTTCTTAGGGTTAAAAATCCAGCCACCTTCATTGATGGCTGAGCATCTTATTTCTATTCTTCTTTAAATAAAACTTGAAATTTAGAATAATAGCTTTTTCCTTCCAGGTTATCGGCGCATTTTTTTCGAAAATTAATTTTTTCCCTTTCAAGTTTGTCCCAGTTTTTTATTTTATTCTGCAATTCATAATCTACCATGGTCATTCCTAGTGGAGTAAGCTGCATTCTTTTTTTCGAATCGGAATTCCATATAAACGTCCAGTATTTTTTAAAATACCACTTATAACTCCATCTATCATAGAAATACGAACTGTACTGTCCTCTAGACCGGTCGGACAATTCATACCCTCTCCAAAGCAAAAGCATCGATTTAACCTCTACAACCGGTGCGCAAGAATTCAAGAAAAGATAATTAATAATCCAACTTATGTTCTCTCCTCTCTTCATTTTATATCTAAAATTTTCTTCGTTATCAATGACGAACGTTCCTCTTAGGTCTGACTTAAGTCTTTCTGATGGCTTGCCTGAATTGTTGTCTAATTTCATGTTTGTTCTCCTAATTAAGGAAATAATTAACTATAATAATTCCCCACAAAAGCAAGTTTGAAGCTGCTAGCACCATACATGAAGTTTCGAATTTTTTTAATCTTTCTTTTACTAATTCTAAGTTTTTTGAATTTGTTTTTACGTTGTATTTTTGCATTTTGATCTCCTATTTTTTTATTTTAATATGGTTTAATTTCGTCTAAGAAATATTGCTCAATTCCTAAAGGGCTAGCCACAATTGTAATAAGCCATTCGTTATATTCCATCATTAGTAAGTATTCTTCTTGTGGCATTTCTTCTACGTCAATGATGGCAAGGTCAACTATTATTCCGGCTTCTTCGATCCCCATATAGTCAACCACACATACTAGATTACCAACCTTACACCATTCAGGCATTAGTTTTATTAAACCCTGCAAACTAAGTTTTTCTGTATTTTTTATTTTTTCTTACCGATGTTATTTGTATGTCAAAGATTAACTTTCTTTTTTGCTGCCGAAACCGGTCGGTATTTTTTCAGTGTAGACTTTAATGGCTTTTCTACAATGTTCTTCGTAAAGCTGAGAATCACTGGGGTCGACGTACAGGTTTCTGTAATTTTGCCACACCTTGTTTCCTTCTGAAACCCTCATAGGCTGCTGCCCTTTACTAATTCTAGATCGAATTGTTTTAAAGAAATCATACATCATATTGTTATATACATTAGTCTGTTCAGCATTTGATAGACCGGAATTGCCGGATCTAATAAAGTCTTCCATGATTCTTTCAATAGGGTGTTTGACACCTGGTTGCTTCAATTCTTTAAACTTTTTCATCTTTTCCCCATTCTTAAATGTTATAAATTATTATATTGGTTTAATTTCAAGTTTACAAATGTATGTTGTCGATATTACTTATTACTTTAAACTTCCACATGTTCCTAGTAAAAGTTGCGAATCTTCCCTTCCAGAAAAAACAATAATATCCGGAGCTCTCCCCTCTCTTGCCTAAGCCTAGATAAACCCCGGTACCATTTAATAAAGGGTTTTCTAAAAAACTAATAAAAACTAGGTCTCCTTCTATCATTTTGACTTACATTTTATAACAGTTATATCTTTATCTATTTCAATAAAAAATTCAGTCCCTTCTTTTGCTAGACATGGTATCATCCAAATTGGCATGACTACTTCATGAGTGTGGCCATCTTGAGCCATAATTTCTACAGAAGCTTTATCTTCACTAATCTGATCTATGGTACCAGTCATTCCAGATGGAAAGATCATCATTATAATTTTTAACATATTTTTATTTCCTTGACCAGGGTTTTCATTAGTCATTATAACTATTCTGCCGCCCAATTTATGTATGACATTATAGCCATCGTTCTTTGTTTGTCGAATTTAGGCTCGTCAATATCTATCTTTAATTTTCTAGCCAGTCTTTCACCCCTTCGCCAAGCTTCAATTTCTTCAGCAACTACAGCTATTCGTTTTTGCTTCGATGGCCGCCTTCCTTCATAGCTTCTTTGTACCATACTACTCGACTCATATAGTCTATCTCTGTTATTGTCAACCATCACGTGACCACATTCGTGGATTAGGGCGTACAGTTTATTTTCTTGCCTATTCCTAGAATTAATGCAAACTATCGATGCATCCCAGCAAACGTAATCATCGGAACCGTATACTAGAGAAAAACCGTATTTAGACAACCAATTTTTTAACTTCTTTATACCAATATTATTTTTCATTTATCACCTATAAAAATTTATCTTATTTTAAACAGGTTTATAATTTTCCTGGAAATATTCTATTATTTTTTTAATGCATCTATCAAGGATGGCAAGCTCACTTTTTGGATTTGCCTTAACAAGCACAAATTTGCAAGGCACTGAGTACATCATGTGCTCTCCTGATATCCTTGCCTTAAAAGGGCTGACTATATCAATGTAGTAGTCCTTTGACCACCAACTAATTTGCGAAATTACGTTAATTCCTTCAATTTCTATCGTAATTTCGCTTTTTATCCATGGTATTTTAGCTTTTGTCGCCATTTTTAACCTCAATCATCGCAATAAATTTCCACTCGAACATCATCTCCAAAGTTGTTTGAATAATTTTGTTATTTTTGTCCGATAATAGTATAAAATTGCTATAAAACCCTTTAGAGTCATGGTTAATTTCAATTAACGTCGCAAAAAAACCGCTACAATGCTGAAACATCACGTTAAAATTGTTTGGTTCTTCTAAAAGCTTGCCAAGCTTAAAGCCATGACTACCATCCTGGTACTTTTTTATGTCGACGAATAATTTACCTTGCATTTCGCGCCAATAGCCGTAATGTTTCATACTTTTTTTAATTTTCGATCGATAATATCCCACAAAATTATTCCATCAGAGAATTTTCCTTTCTCTTTTGCTTTTTCTTCGGCTTTTGCAGCAATTTCCGCTATACCAAGGCCAGAAGTCGACCATAAAGCTAGGCAGGCTTCATACATGTCGGCGGCTTCTTCTAATTTTTGTTTTTTATTGGCTTCCCTGTACTCTTTTAACTCTTCTTTGACTTTTTCTGCCAACCAACCAACCATTATCATTGGATCTGATACGACTGTCACAATATATTCTTTCCCAGACTCTTTTATAAGCCTAGGTATATTATCTCTAACTAATTTAGGTAACGCAGGCTTTTGATTAATACCTTTTAGAAAGCTCATTTTTAATTCTCCTATTATTCATCGTTAATTAACATCATATCATCGCGGTGGATTGAGTAAATTTTGCCCTCAATAAGCACTTTATAATAAACTCCAGGGCAATTGTCATCTATTTCTATTACTACACCAATTTGTTTTCCTGCTAACATTACAAGGTCTTCAGGTCTTAACTTTACGTTGTTTGCTACAGGCATTTATCGCTCTAATAAATTAAATTCTATTAAATAATCTTCTCCAACTGGAGGGCTTATCTTGTTATCATGCCACAGCAAAATATAATACCAGTGATCGAAGCCTTTTATTTTTTCAACAATTAAAAAAGGCCCTAGCCAACTTTCATTATCCTTAGATTGACAATCGTCTGGGTGGTGCTTTAACCAAACCATGTCTTCTATTTCGAACATCGCTTCCACTACTTATACGTATACTATAGTATATGTTCTGCCAGTGATACTTAAATTGCTGTTTTGCATTTTTTTAATTTCTAATCTTTCTTTCTCTCTTTTGTTACGCCATCCGTGAAGATAAAACCATTGACCACTCATAACTGCGTCACTCCAGACCTTATTATCTCTACTATATCATGGCCAATGGCTTTATGAATCGCCTCTACTAATTTCATGTTAAGCTCAAATTTCCCATGTTCTGTAGAATCGTCTCCCACAAACAAAGACCAGTACTTCGCTGCATATTGTGGGTAACTGCCAACGAAGGCTTGGGAAAGAACCATTAGCAAAGCCAGCGATTCATTACAATATTCAGTCTGGTGAGATATTAGGCCAGAATCTTTTAGGGTTTCCGGCAATCTATGATCGTACTCGGAAGCTATAACTCTAAGCCGAGATAGATTCTCCATGGATATCATGTCACGGAATACCGGTTGAACACAAACCGAAGGTTCTTTAAAAGATGTTATATAGTCATACTTTATTTTTCTATTCTTTTTAAGAATCGATTTTGAATTAGCCAATTTTGGCAATTTGTTGATAATGTTTTTCATGAGCCTATATCCGGATATCTACAGTTAGTTAATTATATCGCTTTAGTTTAGCATTGTATAGCTATGTTTTATTTTTTCCGTTTTTAAGTCTATACACTAAAACCTGTGCAGACTTAAGATCATCCATCGGCCAAAACATGCCGTTGCCTGTAACGAAATACTTGTCTTCCACGGCCATCACCCTGTAGACACCGCTAGTGTCAATACCTAATTTGTCCGGATCAATATTCATACAAGGCCTCAAGTGCGATATCACCGAAATGATTAGTGTCGTTTATGAATTCAAGTTGGCGTGTTCTTGCAGATAGAACAGTGCCGTTAAACAGTAGGATGGCAGCGCTGTCTTCTCCCCAATAGTCAATACTAGTCGACATAACTATCCCTATTCTACTATCAGTATCATCACCAGCTTTTAATTTTATTTGATCTTTTACAAAGACCAGGTCGCCAGGTCTAAATATTTCTGTTTGCCATTTATACAAAATAATATCCTTTACATCTACTTGTTTTTTGTTTTTGGTATTTTAGTTTATTTATTATCGCGTCCGCGCGAGCCGCCCAGGGCCCAGGAGTTATAGTTGCGGGTGATCCATCCCCCACAACCTTTTGTGGTCAGGTTTAGTGCTAATAATTTAGCTCAAATTCGACCCCAGTGCACAATCATACACGACAGCGCACAGTTTCTTAAAATTTTCAAAGCACAATATTACCATTTATCCACTTATTTTCTCAATAATCAATATACTACAAGTCACTATTTTTCCATTTTCCCAAAATACATCAATCGTTTGTCTATCCAGGTTACACTTGATAATTATACCAAAACCTTTTACTCCAGGTACAGAAGTCACTTTTGATTTCACCAAAGATCCCTTGGTATACTCGTGACCCATGTACCGATTCCTAATTCGACTACTCAAAAGCTTTAGGCTTTTCAATCTTTTCCAAAAGATCGACTTCAAACGTACGTAGTTTTCCATCGTGCCAAAGTACTTCTGCATAATACCAATCTTTCACTCCAGCTCCACGGGGGATCGTGTCTTTCCATAGTTTAATTACTATGCCATGAGCATGTGCTCCCGTTTTTTTGTGGAACATGTTCCGCCACTTTCTAGGACAGATAGGTTTAATTAAATCCCCTATAGCTATAGCGTCAACTTGTTTAAGTTCGATCATATTTACGTCCTAGGACTAACAACCGGGTCTAGATTAATCCATTTAAATGCATAAATTTTCCGGGGGAAATTTCTAAGGTTTAAAGGCTATAAGCGTGAAACCGCGTTGATAATTTTTTGTTAGTTGGCTTATTATAATCGGAAGTTCTCAATTTTATAAGCGGTTGTTTCGCTTAATCCTTTGGCAGCAAGGGGATCCATGGCATTATATAGTTCCCAACGTTAAGTGTATTCCTAAGCACAGTGCAGACTTGTTGGTACCCGACAAACTCACTACCCCGGGGGATGTATGGTCTTGGAACATAAGTACGTACTTTGGCTTTTCTAGATTGATGGTTTCTCATCTTATTGTTAAAAACTGTGGTCCTATGGAGCTCAGCTGCGTCCCATGATTCTTTTGGGTACCAGGGAGGAACGTTCCAGTATACGGTTATTGTTCTGTCCTTGGGTTGTACGTCGATCACCATGCCTAGGCCCATTGTACCTTCAATATCATAGTTCCATGGGTTACACCGCATTGAATAATGCATTGTGATCATTTGGCCAATTTCGTATATAGGCGGATTATCATACTCTCGCCACTCAATAGTTTTTGCTTTAACGAATTCCGGCCCGTCTATTGCGGCTTGTGACATTTCTATTTGCCTAGCCCAACCAATATTCGTCTGGCGCATTTCTGTTTGGGTGATCGATCCGCCAATGTAGGCTTTTTCTAATTTATCGTATGTTTGCATTGGTGCACCTCTTTGTTTTTCTTAAGACTGCGTCCGTGTAAGTCTTAATCTGTCCGTCAGGCTGGAGGACTAAGTAGGCATGAAAACATCCCCCGGCTTTGTCTTTAAACGCTATGCTTTTTTCAAGTACTGTCACGTATGCCTCCGGGCCGGTGTTCGAACATCCCGGCTTTCTCACTAGCTCTCCGACGTGAATATCCTGCATTATACCTCTTTGTTTTTATCTAGATAATTGTTATTATAGTGTGAATTACGTACCTTTTAAACCTTAAGCCTAGTAATTGTTATTATAGTGTGAATTCGTGCACGTCATAAAAAGTAGTTCCGTTTTGAAAAAAGATCCCCGGGAAAAATTCACGCACTTAGTACCTAGGCTCCCCAGGAGGCTCCCAGTGAGTAGGGGCGCCCGCTCCAGGGGGCCTAATTTTGCGGCTCCATAGGGCCTCCAGTGGGGCCCATATATGACACCCCGGGCCCCTGGGCCCCCTCCTAGTGCAGAACTAGGGCCTGGCTAGGGGGCCTCTCCGTGTAACAATTGTTTCTGTTTCTGTTTCTGTTTCTCCGTACCTGCCGGCAAAAGTGAAACAATTGTTACACATGTTACACTCATCGATCCGAAGTGGCCACCATCATCACAGATTTCGAATTGTCTTCCATGATCGCCTGCAGGACTCGCTTGGCCCCGATGTTACGTGTAGCACGCCCGGTAGAAGAAAGGAAGACGGCGACCTTTCTGTCCTCGTTATTAAGTGCATATAGCATCGGGTGCTTAGTTGTCTTGATCGGGCCTTTCTGTTCACCGGTTGTTTCCCCATCCAAAACGATTCGATTGACATACCCAGGTACAGGCAGTTTAGAAAGTAGGACCTTAACGTCTTCAGGCGTGATGGCGTTGCGTGTGAAAAAAGTTTCGTCGACGTTGTTGATTATGATATTAGGGATTGGCATTTTTACTGCTCCATGTTATGAGTTAAGGTGGGCATATATATTTGGATTCCGTATACCCATCGGAAGTCGGTTCATCACGGATTACGAGTTTGATACTCGTGCGATCTCAGTGAATCCTCTACCATGCAGCTCTAAGAAGAAGATGTGACCACAGCCGCCGAAACGGTTCTTCTGGGTTTCGAGTACTCGAGCTCCCAAGAAGTCTAGATCTTTCTTTTCAACTCCAAGATGCATATGCGCATCAACCATGTGCTTAAGCTTATTAGAACCAGCCATCTTTCCAGACTTGTTTACTTGGTTGATGATAAGAGCTATAGCATGGGTTTCCTTACAGAACTGAAGGATCTTCTCAAGTACTAGAGAGTCAGATCTGTAGTTCTTTCCGTATCTCTCATGGGTTGCATTCATCTGTTGCAAAGAGTCAACGACCAAGAACATTTGCTTGTTAGGATTTAAATCCATCATCTGCTTACACCCTTCGATTACTTCATCGACATTGGTAAGGTTACCGCAAGCAAAGTCTCCGCGGAGATCAAGACGATTAACGGTCTTCTTGATTTGGAAGAGTGACTCTTCCGCAGTGTTGAAGACACACATTGCATCTTTCTTTTTAGCAACTTCTGAAGCAACAGTAAGAACCATAGTGGTTTTACCAGCACCCGGTTCGCCAGTAAATAAGGTTACAGAAGAAGGAGTGAATCCTTGTCCGCCCATAGCAGAGTCAATAAAGTTGACTCCGGTTTCACATGTACGATTCAGATGCGCTGGTACCTCGATATTAGAGATGTTGGTACCGAAAGAGATTTCAGAGAGTTTAGTGGTAATAGCCATGTTAGGCTCCTTTGGTTGTTGGTTTGGGCAGTATGCCCGGGTTGGTTGCAATGAATAAACCTTTTTGG
>TARA_R110001592_G_scaffold66438_2_pt1 | contig 17965 bp, 15 predicted proteins | sample TARA_R110001592 | Tara Oceans TARA_R110001592 (sample SAMEA4398387) | marine metagenome | biome: Polar Biome; feature: [SRF] surface water layer (ENVO:00010504); material: water (ENVO:00002006), including particulate matter (ENVO:01000060) such as... | depth 5 m | reverse complement strand
ATGAATTTAGCTATTATTCTCTAGCGCCAACCGAGAGTTGGGGGGACGCGCGGCGCAATTCAATAGCCCAAAATGCTTTATGTCTACAAGACGAAAGCGACGGGGCTATCGGCAGTGATATTGCCAGCCTATAGAAGCAGAATCACAGCCTAATACCAAGCATTTCACATTTTAACTAGCCGCATCTACCTTATCGCAGCGACGTAGCCAGCAATAGCCATAAGGCTCAAGGGCAAGGCTTGCCTGGCTTCGTAAATCCGCGTCATCATTTAAGATGTCTAGCCAGTGCGCCGACTCATCTAAATTTAAGTCTGCCAGCAAGATCTCTTGGGGCTCAGCGCTGATGTTGTAAACCGCCACAATCGCTGCGCCACTGGCATGACTTTCGCGGCGAATACCGAACACCTTGTCACCCAGATGCAGAGGATACTGCGCAGCATTGGGGTGAAATGCCGCTTGTGCGGAGCGCAGTGCAATAAGCTCCTTTAACACCTTGAACACCCGCGCGTGATGACTGTTAGTCCCCAGCTGCGATTCAAGGTCATCGGCCACCCATTGATGGCGGTTTATCGAGCGGTTATGACTGGTGTGTAGCACTCGATTTTCGTCATTCTCGGTGGCTAACAAACTGTGAATATAAAATGCGGGTACGCCTTGAACTGCCAACATCAGGGCATGGGCACAGATAAAACGCTGCTCCTGAAAACCGTCTTCGCCATCATTTTCGTTTTCAGCGTGCAGGTGACGGCGCATTGCATCAAAGAGACTAATATTAATTTCGTAGGGGCGGTTCTCCCCACTGGCCAGAGCGCGCCAAGACACTCGACCGCCGCTCTTTTGCATAAGTGTGACTAGCTGGTTTATTTCAGTGTCATCCAATAAACCTTCTGCCGGGCGCAGGCCAATTCCATCGTGGGAGGCAATAAAATTAAAATAGGTGGTGCCGTCCTGTGCTGCAGGCATTCCCATCATCCAGGTTTTTAAAGCCTTACAACTGCCGCTAACCATTGTGTTAATTAACAGCGGCGGCAGGGAAAAGTTATAAACTAAGTGCGCCTCGTTGGCGTTACCGAAGTAGGCCAAATTTTCCCGCAGTGGAATGTTAGTTTCAGTAATAATAATGGCTTCAGGCACCGCATGCTCTATCAAGGTTCTCAGCAGCCGCACCGCCTCGTGGGTTTCTTCTAAATTCAGGCTTGTTGTGCCCGGCACTTTCCATAAAAAGGCCACGGCGTCGAGCCTGAAAATTTTGACACCCATATCGAGGTAATAACGAATTATTTTTACGAATTCTAATAGTACTGTCGGGTTTTGAAAATTAAGATCAACTTGGTCATGGCTAAACGTACACCAAACATGACGTTTACCGTCCAAGGTTTGCACCTCGTTTAGAAGCGGACTGGTACGCGGCCTAACCACTTCACTCAAATCTATAGCGGGATCAATTTCAACAAAATAATCCATACCTGGATCGCGGCGTTGCTTAAAGTTTTCAAACCACACACTGCGACTTGAGCAATGGTTAATGACTAGATCTGCCATTAAATCGAAATCGCGGGCAATCGCATTAATGTCTTTCCAATCGCCCAGTGATGGGTTGACTTCGACATAGTTAATTACCGAAAAACCATCGTCCGAACTATAAGGGTAGAATGGCAAAATATGAACGCCACTAATTAAACCGCGCAACTCTTTGCGCAGAAAATCATGCAAGGTATGCAGCGGCCACTCGCCGTCTCGCATAATAGAGTCGCCATAAGTGATCACTAGGGCGTCACTTTCAGTCCACAGATTTTTATGCGCCTCAGGCATAAAACACCGGTGATCCAAGGCCATGAGGGAAATCATATCGTCCAGCAGCGACACCTTATCGAGGCTGGGATATAAAACCTCTAGATGGGCGCTAAGCCGTTCACGCAAATGCTGCTGTGGCGATAAATCTGTCATTCAAGAAAATTCCTCATTGTCGGCAACGACGGCCGCCATCATGTCGTCCAGCAGCGTTGGTTCGGCGCTGCATATTCGATTCCAGCTCGGAATAAAGGGGGTTTCCATGGGATTTTCTAAAAACATATTGCCGGCTTTAACAATATTTTGAGCAAATAATTCGACCGCCTGCTCTTCGCGATGTAAATCTAAATTCAAGCCGTTCATCACCGCATCGTTGCGATAACTGTCTACAAAATCTAAGGCCACACGATAGTAGGTTGCCTTAATAGTACGGAATGTTTCGCTACTAAATACCACACCATTGGTTGCCAACTTTCGAAACACCGCCTTGGCAATATCGATAGACATTTTAGATAAGCCACCGGCATCATCTTCCTCAGATAGTTCTTGGTGCTTGTGGTCATAAGCATCAGCGATATCAACCTGACACAAACGGTTGGTCGAATAATTCCGATACATTTCTGACAAAACACCAATTTCTAAGCCCCAATCGCTAGGTATTCTTAGATCATTTAAAACATCTTTGCGCATAGAAAACTCACCCGATAAAGGGTAGCGATAACTGTCGAGATAGTCTAAATAATCTAAGGAGCCAAATATTTTTTTGAGTGAACGAATCAAGGGGGTAACTAATAAACGACTTACCCTGCCATTTATTTTTCCATCGGCAACACGGGCATAGTAGCCTTTGCAGAATTCATAGTTAAAACCGGGGTTGGCGACCGGATAAAATAATTTCGCCAGCATGCGTCGGTCATAGGTTAAAATATCGCAGTCGTGTAAGGCGACTGCCTCGGCCCGCCCAGAAGCCTGTATATAGCCAATACAAAACCATACATTACGGCCCTTGCCTGGCTCTGCGGGTGACAGACTCCGACCCTTAAGGCGCTGATCAATTGCCTGTAAACGCGGGCCGTCATTCCACAATACGCGGTGACGCTGAGGTAGCCGGCTGAAGAATTTTAGTGCGTGGCGATACTGCTCTTCGTTCGCCTGATCGAGGCCGATAATAATTTCATCGATATAATCTACTTTGGCAATTTCATCGATGATGGCGGGCAATGCCGAACCTTCTAATTCGGAAAACAATGACGGCAAAATTAACGCCATAGGCCGCCGCTTGGAAAAACCTAGTAACTCGGCTTCTAAGTCTTCAATCGGCCTATCAACTAAATTATGAAGGGTAGTAATAATGCCATTCTGATAAAAATCGGCCATAACAATCTCGTTTATTTTTTATCGTTTCAATACCAATTACTAAGCATAGCTCGCAATACGTATCACTTTAATAATTCTAGTAAAGTCTCATTCCATCCTGCAGGGCCACACTGCTCAGTAAGCAAAATGCTGCCATGCGGGTCATTGATCTTTGGTGGCGCGTGATGATCAGATCTCACCACCACACCAACATCCGCAGCGGCCAACATGGCCACGTCATTGCCACTATCACCCAGGGCAATCACCCGTGGTTGGGCACCTGTGGGGTATAAGCAAGAAACCAGCCACGACATCGCCAAGCCTTTGTTTGCCGGCCCCATAATATGGTGGAAGCGCCCCCCTTTCAGAGCCTGCAAACCGGCTGCGCGGAGGTCTGCGCTAAACCGCTGCCATTGCTCCTCAGTGTCCTGCCAGCAAATTGGCTCGGAGTAATCTCGCTGCAGGGCCAGCTCGGCATCGGCGATGCTCAGTCCGGTGATGTCCTGTAGGGCGGGAGCATCAAAATCGCTAAAGCCTGAAAAACGGTAAGCCTTGTCTTCTCGCCAACCGTGGATAAGCGCGACAATGTCGCGGCGATGAGGAGCAAAGCGCTTATGACGCGCTCCATCTATCTCTTCCATTTTGACATCAGCCAGAAAGTCGCATCCCGGGGGAACAACCACTGCGGCGCCGTTTTCGATTATAAAAGGATAGGGATTGCCAAGACGACGCGAGAGCGGGAGTAATTCTGCGCAGGTTTTACTGGTGTTTAACACCCAGATAATCGACTGCTCTGCGATGACCGCCAATGCTGGTGCCGCGGCATCAAAGGAGTAACTATCATGATCTAGGAGCGTGCCATCAAGGTCAGTAAAAATGATATTTTTTGCTAAACCCACTGTCATTTTTCCTCTCGATATCCCACAGCCAAAATCTCTCGCTGGGTTCCCAAAGACATCACGCAGTCTGCGCTGGCTGGCAGGGTATTTAAGCAATGTGTTGTTAGGCGCTGGTAGTGCTGGATGAAGCGCTGTATCGCGGCACTATCCATCAAGCCTGGCGTTGACGCACCATCCTGTTGACGCTGGGCTAACTTTTCCTCCTGCTCACCCCGCCAATCTGCAACACAATGAAAACTTGGCGCGCGCAACATGAGCAAATAATCTAATTCCGAAAACAAGGTTTGATAATCATCGGCTAAGCAAGTGTTCACATATTGCCGCCATCTGCCATCAGCATCTTCCCGCTGTTCCAAGTCATTCATTGCCGACGCCAGTTCATCGGGCATTTGCGGGCTAGCGCCCACACACCACCCTTCAAACACAATTAAATCTATTGGCCCACGTACCTCTGGCCAACTGGATTCGGGTGCCCGATCATCGCGAGCCTTATCAAACCGTGGTAGTCGCAATACTTGATCTGAGCCCAGTGAGCGAAGTTTGGCAATGGTCTCCAAAGCTAAAGATACGTCATGGGTGCCGGGCACCCCACGGGTGCGCAAAAGCGGATGTATGCTGCTGGCTAGCTGCTGGCGCTGCGCCAAAGTGAGATAGAAATCATCTAGGGACAGCTGCGCAATATTGAGCCCGTCGCCCTCATGTAAATACCAATAAATAAATTCTGCGAGGGTAGATTTACCACTGCCCTGGGAGCCGTGAATTCCCAAGACCGGAACATGCTTCTTGACTCCCAAGAGGGGACGAAGCGATTCGATAAAGGGGATAAAACTGTTTTGCGCCTGCTCCCGATAGCTATCGGGCAATCGCTCTCTTTCGAGGAATATATTCAGATTATCTGTGACGCTAGCCAAAACATCCCTCCTAAGCGAGCGTATTTATCTTTACCTTAGACCATATTGCCCGCCAAGTCCCACAAGCAAATTGAGTCTCTGGCACTATTCTTCCTTTGCTGCGGCACTAGGCCTAAGCCCGGCTATTGCTGGCAACAAGCGCGCTCTAGCGGCGCTGAACAGGGATGAGCCCCCTGACTCCCTGCGCACTTTTCGCGGCAGAGATCAAAATTCTGGCTCGAGGAAATACCCCTAATAAGCAGGTTTCTTGCCAAATTTTAAATACTAGAGAGAATACGAGCGCCGGAGCGACGCTCGCATATAGCATCAGAAGAAATTAATGAACGTGGCCGTGGGCCAATTCTTCTTCGCTTGCAGCGCGCACTGATTCAATGCTGACATCAAAGTTCAGTACTTGGCCTGCCAAGGGGTGGTTGGCATCAACAGTGACATTCTCGTCATCCACTTCTTTGACTACCACTGTTTGCATTTGACCACCGGCACCCTCAGCCTGAAATTGCATACCAACTTCAATCTGATCAACGCCCTGGAACGCAGCGCGGGGCACTGGCTGAATCAATTCAGCATTTTGCTCACCGTAGCCATCTGCTGGCTGTACCGTTACTTTCATCGCATCACCGATGGTTTTACCCGTCAATTCGCGCTCAAGCCCCGGAATGATGCCGCCGTGGCCGTGTAGATATGCCAATGGCTCCTGACCTTTTGATGTATCAATTTCAACACCGCTTTCATCAGTCAGGGTGTAGTGAAATGCCACTACGCAATCATTCGCTATAATCATGGGAGCCTCCCGTTAAAGTAAGCCGTTAAGCATGACAGTTTTGCCCGACGAGGTCACGCAAGAGCCATAAATTATTAGAAATTGGCCGATATTAACGCCGTATTCACCGTTATCGACGAGCCATACCGAAATTAGCCCAGACTAAGACTGAGGGCACGCCTAGACAGAACAGACACGGGTCACAAGGTTTTCCACCGCGTCGACGGGCAAACTCTTGAACTAACTCAGTCTGGATTAGTGATTTCTTGGCCAACTTCAACAATGCGACGGCGCAGCCAAATATGGCCGGGGTCGTGCTGTAGCAGCGGACTCCACGCCAGTTTCAACTCAATGGGAATAATCATAAATGGCGGCTTGCGGGTCGCCAAGCGCGGGTCTTCGTCATACAGGCGAGCGACTTGGGTCGGCAGCGTAGCGATCAAGTCTGGATGCTTAGCCAGCAGTGCCGCCACTTGATAATGGCGGGTAAACACGCGAATTTGGCGCTCGTGGCCACACTCAGCCAAGGCCTCATCGACCCAGCCCAGCCGCTGGCTATCGCGTTGGCTCATCCCTCGACCCACCCCCATACCCGTCTTACTTACCCAGATGTGCGGTGCCGCCAAAAATGCATCCATATCGAAATTAGCGAGGGCCTTATTATTACTACTCATTAAGCACGAAAAGCTATCTCGCCAAACGGTGGCTTGATGGAAAGACTGCGGCAGACGATCAAAGCGGTTAATCGCCATATCGATCTTACCCTGCTCCAAATCTTGAAAGGTAACATCACTAGGGGTAAGAACATCTAGGGTGATATTCGGAGCCTCGTCCCGCAGCTTGAATAATAGCGGTGCCAGCAAGGTCGATTCTGCATAGTCACTGGCCATAATCCGAAACACACGGGTGCTTTCTGTCACTTCAAAATCTGATACCGGCAACACTGCCTGCTCAACCGATGACAGAATATTCCGCACCTGCGGCTGCAATTCTAGGGCGCGCTCGGTCGGAGTCATGCCTTCGCTGGTTCTTACCAGCAGAGGGTCATTGAACAAGTCACGCAGGCGTCGCAGACCATTACTCAATGCCGGCTGAGTAATCCCCAATTGCTCGGCGGCCCGGGTGACATTTTTTTCCCGCAGCAAAACATCGAGATAAACAAGCAGGTTTAGGTCAATACGCGACAGATTCATAACAAAAATAACTCCGCTTAATTTTATAATTAGCAGTGATTATGAGGTTTTTTTCTAGACTCTGCCAGTTAGCCCCGCAAACGCGAGCGAGCGCACGGCAGATAAGCCGCGAAGCCACAAAGTGCGAAACCGGAAATAAAAAAGGCCCGGAAAATCCGGGCCAAACCTCACTGACAGGAACTGTTGCAGCAAATGGCAGCTAAGCTATTTAGCCCGCTTGTTTTGCCTTGTACTCTATACGACGGCGATGCAAAACCGGCTCGGTGTAACCGCTGGGCTGCTCACATCCTTTTAGAACCAATTCTAAGGCCGCCTGAAACGCCACGCTGCCGTCAAAATTAGCCGCCATGGGGGTGTATTCGGCATCACTCGCGTTCTGACCATCAACAACGGCCGCCATACGCTTCAAAGTTTCAAGCACCTGTGCTTCGGTGCAAATACCATGACGCAACCAGTTGGCTATATGCTGACTAGAGATACGCAGCGTGGCACGGTCTTCCATTAACCCAACATCATTAATGTCTGGCACCTTGGAACAACCTACACCGTTATCAATCCAGCGCACCACGTAACCCAGCAAGCCCTGCGCATTGTTATCCAGCTCTTGCTGAATATCTTCCGCACTCCAGCTTGGGTTTTGGGCAACGGGTATGGACAAAATATCATCCAGCGCCGCACGCTGACGGCTGGCCAGTTGCTCCTGCACCGACAGCACATTCACTTGGTGGTAATGCATCACGTGCAGAGTCGCCGCGGTCGGTGAAGGCACCCAAGCGCAGTTTGCGCCGGCTTTCGGGTGACCAATTTTGGCATCCATCATCGCCGCCATTTCATCGGGCATTGCCCACATCCCTTTACCAATCTGAGCGTGACCACTTAAGCCGCAAGCCAAACCGATATCAACATTCCAATCTTCGTAGGCATTGATCCACGCCTGCTTCTTCATATCTGCTTTGCGAACAAAGGGGCCCGCTTCCATGCTGGTGTGAATTTCATCACCAGTGCGATCCAAGAAGCCTGTGTTTATAAAGATAACGCGCTCAGGTACTGCTGCAATACAGGCCTTTAGATTCACCGTAGTGCGGCGCTCTTCATCCATGATGCCGATTTTCAAGGTATTGCGAGCTAGACCAAAGGCATCTTCAACGCGAGAGAATAATTCTGCGGCGAAGGCAACTTCTTCAGGACCATGCATTTTGGGCTTAACGATATACACGCTACCAGCGCGAGAATTACGCAATGCGCCGGTTTGCTTCAGGTCGTGCATAGCCGCAAGCACGGTCACCATGGCATCCATAATGCCTTCTGGCACCTCAAAACCATCGGCGTCAATAATCGCGCCATTGGTCATTAAATGGCCGACATTACGCACTAACAATAAGCTGCGTCCGTGCAATACGGTTTCGCCACCACCGGCCGCGGTGAATACACGGTCTGAGGCCAGGGTACGAGTAAGCTCCTTGCCACCTTTCATAAAGGCTTCTTGAAGATCGCCCTTCATCAGACCCACCCAGTTGCGGTAGACCTCAACTTTGTCGTCTGCATCGACCGCAGCAACAGAATCTTCACAATCCTGAATCGTAGTGAGGGCAGACTCGAGTACAACATCCTTCACGCGTGCCGCGTCATCTTTTCCGATCGGGTGTTGGTCATCAATCTGAATATCAATGTGAAGACCATTATTGATCAGCAAAATATTGGTCGGCGCTGTCGCGTCACCCAAATAGCCGACAAACTGGGAAGGATCTTCTAAGCCCGTCACGCTGCCATCGGCCAAGGTAACGGCCAAAGCACCGTCAACGACGCTATATAAAGTGGCGTCCACGTGGCTGCCAGCACTCAAGCTGGTGTGCTGATCGAGAAACTGGCGTGCATAGGCGATAACTTTAGCGCCGCGCACTGGGTTGTAACCCTTGCCCTTGTCAGCGCCGTCAGCCTCTGAGATCACGTTGGTGCCGTAAAGTGCATCGTACAAGCTGCCCCAACGCGCATTCGCTGCATTAAGTGCATAGCGTGCATTCATGACCGGCACAACCAGCTGAGGACCAGCAAGAGTCGCTATCTCTTCATCTACGTTTTCGGTAGCAACATTGAAGTCTGCTGGCTCTGGCAACAGGTAGTTAATGTCTTGCAAGAAAGCCTTATAAGCCGCAGCATCGAATTTGCCAGCGTGGGCACGATGCCAATCGTCGATTTGAGCTTGGATTTGCTCGCGTTTTTGCAGCAATTCGCGATTTTTAGGCGCTAAATCCTTTAATATATCCGCCATCGCGGCCCAAAACGTATCTGGGCTGATCCCAGTACCCGGAGCAACTTCATCATTAACCAAACGATAAAGTACATCGGCAATTTGAAGACCGCTGTGCTGTACTCTGGAAATGGCCGAAGACATAAACACTCCTTTTTGAAACAGAATTTAACGATAATTAGACAGCTATCCTAGCAGCTAGGGATAATTCTGCAAATTTATCCATATTATCACTGCTATTTCTTTTGTGAATGCAAAAGTGAAATCAAAGGACGTTTTGAGCCCAGGCGCCACCTTATTTACCCTGTAGCACTTAGTATTCGGTCGTCACATAAACCCTAAAAAAACATTAAACACGCGATATTCTCAATATGAATACTCGACATAATAACTATAAATTAGAAAAATTTAACCGCCGCGCGTAGACTAGCCAGCGTTCAACAACCTAAACGCAACAAAATAGGGACCACATATGTCAACTCTACAAGCAGACATCCAAGCAGTTGCCGCACTTAAGCAAGAAGGCGGAAGCAGCTGGGACGCCATCAACCCTGAATCTGCAGCACGTATGCGTGCACAGAACAAATTCAAAACTGGCCTAGACATTGCCAAGTACACTGCCGACATCATGCGCGCAGACATGGCAGCGTTTGACAAAGACAAGACCAAATACACTCAGTCTCTGGGTTGCTGGCACGGCTTTATCGGTCAGCAGAAGATGATTTCTATCAAGAAACACTTCAACGGCAAAACCGATCGCCGCTACTTATACCTGTCTGGTTGGATGGTTGCTGCACTGCGCTCTGCATTCGGTCCCCTGCCTGACCAGTCAATGCACGAAAAAACAGTTGTTGCCGACCTAGTACGCGAGCTGTACACCTTCCTGCGCCAAGCCGATGCACGTGAACTGGGCGGTCTGTTCCGCGCCCTAGATGCTGCTCGCGAAGCTGGCGACACTGCTGAAGAAGCCAAGATCCAAGATCAAATCGACAACCATGTTACTCACGTAGTACCCATTGTTGCCGATATCGACGCTGGCTTCGGTAACGCTGAAGCGACTTACCTGATGGCCAAGCAAATGATCGAAGCCGGTGCGTGCTGCCTGCAGATCGAAAACCAAGTTGCTGACGAAAAGCAGTGCGGTCACCAGGACGGCAAAGTAACCGTACCCCACGCCGACTTCCACAATAAGCTGCGCGCATTGCGTTACGCTTTCTTGGAGCTGGGTGTCGACAACGGCGTTATCGTTGCACGTACCGACTCTGAAGGCGCTGGCCTGACCAAAGAAATCGCTGTTGTTAAAGAGCCAGGCGATCAGGGCGACGTATACAACTCTTTCCTTGATGTTGAAGAAATCAACGTAGCTGACATGGCTGAAGGCGACGTATGCTTCAACCGTAACGGCAAGCTAGTTCGTCCTAAGCGCTTGCCTTCTGGCTTGTACCAATTCCGCGAAGGCACTGGCCACGAGCGTTGCGTATTCGACTGTATCGAAGCTATCAATGCTGGCGCTGACCTGCTGTGGATTGAAACAGCCGTTCCGACCGTTCACGAAATCAAAGGCATGATGGACGATGTTCGTAAAGTTCACCCAGATGCGAAGTTGGTTTACAACAACTCTCCTTCTTTCAACTGGACTCTGAACTTCCGTCAGCAAACTTTTGATACTTGGACTGCTGAAGGTAAAGACGTGTCGGCCTACGATCGTGCGAGCCTGATGTCAGCTGAATACGACGAAACTGAATTGGCTGCAGTCGCTGATGCTCGCATCAAGACTTTCCAAGCAGATACTGCTCGTGAAGCGAACGTATTCCACCACCTGATCACTCTGCCGACTTACCACACTGCTGCGTTGTCTACTGACAACCTTGCTAAAGAGTACTTCGGTGAGCAAGGTATGCTGGGTTATGTTGCTGGCGTACAGCGTAAAGAAATCCGTCAAGGTATTGCCTGTGTTAAGCACCAAAACATGTCTGGCTCAGACATGGGTGACGACCACAAAGAGTACTATGCTGGTGAACTTGCACTGAAAGCTGGCGGCGCGAAAAACACGTCTAACCAGTTCGGCTAAGCTCAATTAGCGTTTAGCACACCCCATCGCTGGTCACTCCAGCGATGAAAGAAAGGCGGCCCCTTGCAAAAGGTGTCGCCTTTTTTACTGGGGAATTCGATTGCTCCTGCTGCCACTAAACAACGTAGTTATCACCTAGCTAGATGCAAAAATTACCGCCAGCAGTAATAATCGAATTAGTGTGAACAGGCCCTAATAGACTAAGATAACGACCTAAAACTGATTAAGTGATTTCAAATATGACTGACACACCTACTTTTCTTAAAGACGCTAAAGACGTGCTAAGTGACCAAGGGTTTGCGACGAGCAACATCTGGTATCACGGCACCTCATCTGCACTGGTCGACTCAATCACACAACAGGGCTTAAAGCGCTCAGGCGATAAAGCGCTAAAGGACGCCGCAAAGAAAACCATGGCCGCTATCGGCAATAGCTATACGGAATCGATCGAGCCAGTTTTCTTAACCCAAAGCAAGGAGTTAGCTTTTTACTGGGCTGAGCAAACGGTAAGAGACCGCAGCGTGCGAGTTGACGGTGATGAACAGCCCGTCGTGGTTGCGGTAACGCTGCCAGAAGAATTGAACCTCAAAGTAAAACCCGATGTGGGCGCAGCGAGCTTGCTGCTACTCAAGGAAGGCGAGGACTTTATGGGCTATCTAGCCGGCATTTATCAGGACAACGGTTTCGGCATACCCGAAATAGACCTGATGAAAGCTGATCGCCTAAAGTACTTAAGTGTATTGGGCATGGCCTATATTAACGCTGATATTGATGCCTCATACCTAGAGATCATTACTGGCTAAATAAACCCATCTGATCAATGCTTAGCACGGCAGACAAAATCGGACGGCAATGGCGGCCTTTTTGCGAAAGATACTGGACGCCAGCACCAAGATACAAAACAATGATCAACAACACAGCCTCGAATTTCTACACAATTCAAAGCCAAGGAGTGAGTCATGCATAATATATCCACCCCAGATCTCTGTGATGAACACGGCGACAACGTCCGCGTTATTGAAGGCCAATTTCATCACTACGGTGGCAAACAAAATTTTCACGGCCCGGTTGCCACCATCAAATGCTTTGAAGACAATTCCAAAGTGGCAGAGCGAGTAAAGGAAGCCGGTCACGGCCGCGTATTAGTAGTAGATGGCGGCGCCTCACCGCGGCGCTCATTACTCGGCGATAATCTCGCCAAGGCCGCTGCCGACAATGGCTGGGCCGGCATTGTTATTTATGGCTATCTTCGCGATGTTGAAGAAATTGCTACCATGCCGATAGGCATTATGGCTCTGGGCTGCGTGCCGCGCAAAACCGAAAAACTAGGTGATGGTCGCTGTGATATTCAACTCGAATTTGGCGGCACCACGATTGGCGCCGGCGAGTATCTCTACGCAGACCTAAGCGGTATTATCGTGTCATCAGAGGCGCTAGTAACGCCGTAATTACGCTACTCTTTATCCTAATAAGCAAACAATAAAACTGAACGCGGGAGACGCACATGAAACTTGGACTATTACTCGGCTATTCGGGCGCAAAACTAACAGTGCCCATGGATACCGTTAAACAGGCTGAAAAACTAGGCTTTGATTCTGTGTGGACAGCCGAGGCCTATGGCTCAGACGCCGTTACTCCTGCGGCGTGGATACTGGCACAAACTAGCACAATTAAAGTGGGCACTGCCATCATGCAAATGCCGGCTCGCACCCCTGCCATGGCGGCAATGACAGCCATGAGCCTAGACCAACTATCCGGCGGCCGCTTTATTGTCGGACTCGGCGCCTCAGGCCCTCAAGTCGTAGAAGGCTGGCATGGCGTCCCCTATGGCAAGCCTGTCACTCGCACCCGTGAATATATTCAAATCATGAAGGAAATATTCGAGCGTAAAGGCCCAGTAGAATTTGACGGTGTTATGTACCAAATGCCCTATAAAGGCCCCGGTGCAACCGGCCTTGGCAAACCCTTGAAGTCGATTTTGCACGGCGACCCAAGTATTCCCATTTATACCGCATCAATAACACCGGCCGGGGTTGCCGCCTCAGCGGAAGTCGCAGACGGCGTATTCCCTGTTTGGATGAGCCCAGAGAAATACTCTGTTCTCAAACCCAGCATAGATAAAGGCCTGGAAAAAAGTGGCCGCAGTAAAGCCGACTTCGATGTTGCGCCCTTTGTCGGCGTTATCATGGACGACAACCTTGACGGCTGTCGTCACTTTGTTAAAGACTTCCTTGCCCTCTATATTGGCGGCATGGGCGCCAAGGGCAAAAATTTCTATACTGACTACGCCTCACGCATGGGCTACGGCGATGCTGCAGAACAAGTACAAGACCTATATCTAGCCGGCAAAAAAGATGAAGCGCGCGACGCCATACCCAACGAACTAGTAGATGAAGTTGCCCTTGTCGGCCCCGAAGCGCGTATTCGCGAACGAGCCGCCGACTGGAAGGCAGCATCAAAACGCGGCGAAATAAATTCGATGCTACTCAACTGCGCGCAACCCGAAGCAATGGAAGTCATGGCGGACTGCTTCCTTTAATCAATATGCACTAAAATACCGTGCAGACGTGGTCAGCGCCGCATGCTAGCCTGATCACGTTTAATCAGTTGCTACAAACCACACGCAATCCGCAAGACCGCAACAATAGGACGACACCCTAACGTGACCACCAATACTCGCCGGCTTGCCATGGCTATATTAAATGGCTTTGATGCGTTTTTCGCGGAATACAAAAACATCACCCTTGGCGCCCAAGCGCGTTTTGAGGCCGCCGACTGGCATGGTGCCCAAAAGGCGATTCGCGACCGGCTAGTGCTCTGGAAGGAAAAGCGCGCCATCGTTGCAGAAGCGGCTTACACCATCACCGGTGGCAGCGTTGAAAATCGCGACAACTGGGAAATAGCAAAACAGGAATACGCCGAACTTATTCAAAATCATGACAATTACGAAATTGCTCAGTCTTTTTTTAACTCCATCTATTGCCATGTTTTTGACCACGAAAAAATCCGTGACATCCACACCTTCGCACTAACTTCGAATCATGAGCGCCCACCGATTGCCAGTGACTCGATACTTAAACGCTATCGCTTTAACGGCGACAATGCCGCCAGCATCGTTCGCTCAATGTTAGACGACTGTGAATTCAATATTCCCTGGGAAGATCAAGAGCGCGATATCGGTTTTATCATGAAGGTGGTCAACCAGGTATTAATTCCAAAAATTCGCGACAACGGCAAAGAAGTGGTCGTGGAAACTCTGGAGTCATTATTCTTTCGTAACAAGGCCGCTTATCTGGTGGGGCGCATTGTCAGCGGCGATTTTAATATGCCCTTTGTGTTACCCATATTGCACAGCGAAAATAAATCTATTTTCGTCGACACGGTATTGCATGATCCCGACGACATCTCGATTCTATTTAGTTTTAGCCGCAGCTATTTTATGGTCGACACCTCCATTCCCTCAGAGTACATCGCGTTTTTACACCGGCTTATGCCCAACAAAGAAATCTTCGAACTTTATAGCGCCATCGGCATGCCTAAACATGGCAAGACCGAGTTTTATCGCTTTGCCGTCGATGACACCCAAAATAGCGATGCACCCTATATTATCGCTCCGGGAATAAAAGGCATGGTTATGCTGGTATTTACCCGTCCCGACTTCGGCTACGTATATAAAGTCATAAAAGACCGCTTCACACCCCCCAAAGATATGAGCCAAGAACATGTTCGCCAATGCTACAGCTTGGTAAAACGCTGGGATCGCGGCGGACGCATGGCAGACACCCAAGAATTTAATAATTTAGCATTTGATCGTCGCCGCTTCTCCGACGAACTTCTTGCCGAATTAGAAAAAGAAGCCCCCTCTAAAATCAGTGTGAGTGGCAATGCCCTGCTACTAAAGCATGTCTATATAGAACGTAAGATGATTCCCCTCAACCTTTACCTCAAGGACTGCGACACACAGCAACTTGAAAGCGTGATGGGTGAATACGGTAATGCCATTAAACAATTGGCCGCAGGTAATATTTTCCCCGGCGACATGCTGCTGAAAAACTTTGGGGTTACCCGTCACGGTCGCGTGGTGTTCTATGACTACGATGAAATTTGCCCGCTCACCGACTGCAATTTCAGAAAGCTTCCAGAACCCAAAAATGATGAGCAGGCTATGGCCACTCAACCGTGGTATGAAGTCAACCCGGAAGATGTTTTCCCCGAGGAGTTCCGTTTATTCTTTTCTGGCAACCAGCGCGCCAAGAAAGTTTTTGACTCACTACACAGCGATCTATACGACCCCGCATACTGGCAAGGGCTCCAGCAAACCATTCGCAACGGTTATGTGGCAGATGTATTCCCTTACCGGAAGAAGCAGCGCTTCCAACAACGACCATCTTTCTAAAGACGGTCACAAAAAAAGGGCGCTAGGCGCCCTTTTTAAAACCAACTTTACTGGTTTTTACGTGTTTAGAACTGTAAACGAGCGTTAATGCCTACCGAATCCGTATCATAGTCCCCGACAAAACTGCGGCTGATATTAGCCGCTACCGAAAACTGCGGAATAAAGTAAACCCGCAAACCGGCACCCAATACCGCGCCCGAGTCAGAATCACCATCAACATCTTGATAAGCCAGACCTGCGCTTAAGTTACCTTCGATGTTATTAGTGAGCCACGTACGTGACATTACGCTACCCGTTAAGGTGTCGACATCTATATTATCTAACAGCGGATTTGTACTTTCTGACTCAGCAAAACCATAATCCAAAGCCACCACTAAATCGCTGCGATCAGACATTCTACTTGCACTGCCAACACCAATAGTGACGGTGTCGAACTCTTGGTTTCTATTGTAATCAAGATTGCCGAGTGAGCCGCGGACAAAAATATTTTTATCTAAAGCCAAGGAACCGCCAAGGTACACCTGATCTGCATCGTCATTGTCGATTTCGACATCGGCAAAGCCACCTTCAACATAGGTATAGCTAAAATCTTTTGCCAGCAAAGGCCCTGCAGCAAGTGCGCTAGTGAACCCTGCAGCAATTAGTATCGTTTTCTTATTTAACATGATTTTCGCTCTCCGTAGTATGGACAGCGATTTAGACTGCGCTCGAGCAATCAGTTCCTATAAACCTTGGTCTCTTGCATTAATACCAATGTAGAATAAATAGTGAACTTTTTTAAAATCTTGCTGTGTTATGCCTCCAGCATAAATGTCACTGGCCCATCATTAACTAGACTGACTTGCATATCACCACCAAAGCGGCCGCTCGCCACCGCAGCGTGCACACTGCGTAAGTGAGCCAGCGCAAACTCGTATAGCTGCTCCGCTCGGGCAGGTTCCGCTGCCGTCGAAAAGCCAGGGCGCAGTCCCTTTTTGGTATCCGCCGCCAAAGTGAACTGCGATACAAGTAACACCCCACCATTAATATCAGAAAGCGATTTATTCATTCGACCCTCGCCATCGGCAAACACTCGATAGGCCAAAATTCGCGTCATCAATTTTTCCGCTGCCGCTTCGTCATCATGTTTTTCTAAACCAAGAAAAATCAACAAGCCCTGCTCAATCGCACCCACACATTGACCATCTATCTCCACGCTAGCGGAGCGCACGCGCTGTAATAATGCTTTCATTTTCCCTCTTCTTTTCCCTTTCTAAAATCTCGCTAGCGCAAGCTTTGTACGCAAACCAGCAAAACCAGCAAAACCATTAATAGCTTAGTTCACCGTTGCTAAGTAAGTCTGCAATATCATTGCCCGCCTTGATTAAGGCATCAGAAATACTGGGTTCAAAAGCGGAGTGACCGGCATCGCGAATAATATGCAGCTCAGAGCTTGGCCAATGATGATGAAGCTCCATCGCGCTCTCTAGTGGGCAGATCATATCGTAACGACCCTGCACGATAATGCCCGGAATATTTTCTATCGCAGCCATATTATTGAGTAATTGGTTTTCTGCCATAAACCCATTATTTACAAAATAATGGGTTTCGATATGCGACATCGACACCGCGGTATGCGCATCCATTAAATGGTCCGCAACATCATGATGAGGCCTTAATGTTGAACAGCGGGCTTCCCATATCGACCAAGCCTTGGCCGCCGACATTCGGGCTAACTCATTTTCGCCATGGAGCACACGATGATAGGCTTGAATCCGATTTTCGCCATCCCGTGGCAGAACGCAGTCGTTAAAGTCCTGCCAGTAATCCGGGAAGATTTTGCTCGCACCACCCTCGCCATAAAACCATTCCAACTCTTTTGGACGACACAGAAATATGCCTCGCAGAATCATCGCCTGCACGCGATCAGCATGTTCCTGCGCATAGGCAAGACTCAATGTTGAGCCCCAAGAACCGCCAAACAAAACCCATTGTTCAATATCGAGATGCTGACGAATAAGTTCCATGTCGGCAACCAGCGCGGGGGTCGTATTATGATCTAAACAGGCATGTGGCTCTGATCGCCCAGAACCCCGCTGATCAAAAATGACAATACGGTAGCGCTCAGGGTCAAAGAAGCATCGCGCCCTGGGACTGCAACCTGCACCTGGTCCACCATGAACGAATAATACCGGGATGCCATCTGGATTACCCGACTCCTCCACATACAATACATGCGGCGATTGGACCGGCAAAAGATGAGTACGATAAGGTTTAATATCGGGAAACAAGGTAAGCATAGCGATGACCAATGTGAGAAATACACCTATTTAGTGTAGCGCAGTCATCGGCGTATCGGTA
>TARA_R110001592_G_scaffold3525_27_pt1 | contig 17966 bp, 16 predicted proteins | sample TARA_R110001592 | Tara Oceans TARA_R110001592 (sample SAMEA4398387) | marine metagenome | biome: Polar Biome; feature: [SRF] surface water layer (ENVO:00010504); material: water (ENVO:00002006), including particulate matter (ENVO:01000060) such as... | depth 5 m | reverse complement strand
ATCTGCTGCGCCGCCAGCTTCGCAACGACAGCAACGGGTTGCTTATTTTCCTGTGAAATGCGCGCATATTCATCATGGCGGCGTTGGTTTATATCCTTCACAAGTGCATCAACCGCGCTTGATTGTTGCAAAACCGCGACATAACCGTCAAGACGTTCGCCCACCGCGCCTGCATCGCGCGCCCCTTGTAAATCCATCGCATAGGCCGCGACCGATAAAACCATACTGGCCATGACGAACAATGTTAAAACGCTGATATTTTTGATATATGTCATTAGAAAATATCCTTATTTTGAGAAATTGCTTGTTGAACATCGCGGTCTATTTCAACCTTTACGCGGTGTTCTATATTCACATTCAGATTGATTTCTATGGGCTTGTCAGGCGCCTTAACCTCAACTGTCGGGGTACATCCCGCAATGAAACAAAGTGCCAGAACGGACATTACTGTATTTTTCATTTTTGCTCCTGATTGAGTAGCGTTTCGGGCTGCATAATCATCATAACATTACTGCGGATGAAGTCCAGCACATCTCCGCCCAAACGCACATTCAAATGCACCGCGCGGCCATTATAGAGATCAGGATTATGCCCCTGTAACGCCAGTAAAACAGAGATTTCGTCATGCGCCTCTTGCGTGACATCAACCTGAAAGCCTTCATATTCAAAATTTTTCAAAATATTGCGCGTTAATTCGATTTGCGCGCCTTGTCCGGGAATGATTTCCGGCGGCATTGAGAGTTGCCCTTTTTGATCAGCTTTTAACGCGCCCGACCCCAAAGAAACAGAGCCATCACGCCCGACAATAACCGGCAAAACACCCGATATTGTCCCTGTGGCGCGCACATATTCGCCCGTCATCAAACGCATCACGTCATCAATCGATACCTTCGCGGCGCGCACAGGAAACGTCAGCGCCTTATTGCCGAACACAGGCACAGACACATTTTTAACAGACACAACCCCGCCGCCCCACGGCATCGACATTTGATCCAGCGCCAATATCGTGCCCAGCGCATTTTCAAAATTATAACCCATATGAAAACGGCCTTTCATGCCGCTTTGATCCTTGGCTTGCGCCGTTCCTGTCAGCGCCAAGCCCTTTAGATCCAGCGTCAACGTGCCGTTCATATCGAACGCAGGCATGGATGACAATGCCACATTGCTTGCGCGCCATTGTCCCTCCCAACCCGTATCATCGGCTTTTAGCTGTGCGCTGATTTCGAAATCGGGAATATTGACGCTCGTCTTACCGTATTTAAAATGAATATTTTGCGCGGTGAATGTCACCCCTTCACGTAGTGATAATGAAAACGGCATCCGCGCGTCCCATCCCAACCCCGTCAGGGTAAGTACACTTTTTGCGATATCCAGCGTATCAAAGGGCAACGCCTTCAGAGCGGCTTGCGTCATCGGAATACCTGATACAGGGCTTGCCGCCGCATCTTGCGTCGAGGCCGGTTTCAGCGCAATCCCCTGCACCTGCCACCCATCAGCGGCCTGAATAACCGACACATGCAAACCATCGAGCACAACGCCGCGCAATTTGCCGTTCCATAACGCTTCGGGTTCATAATGAATATTCACATCATTCAAGGTCAGCTTACCAACCGTAATGCGGCTTAAGGATAATGTATCCCCGCTCACCCCGTCGACCGTAAGGGACGGGTTATCGAACCCTTGCTGCGCCAACACCGATTCCAGATAATCCGCCAACCAGACTTTCCACGGGGACACAACAAAGCCGAGAACCAAAAAAGCCCCAAGGTATAAAACCCCCGTCAAGCTTTTCATAAAGATCATACCGATGGTGCGATATCGTTTTTTCATAGCCCTGAAATTTAACCCGCCTTTTTACGCGGTTTCTTTTGAAGAGGTGCGAGATTGTCACGATCTGCGAAAATCTTAGAATTCGAACTTAGAAATTCTGCGTTCAAATCAACCGTATCACGCACACCGATATCATCATAATGCGCATCCAGCCACGCCGCCATCGCCTCGCGTCCACGATCACGTAACATGGTTAGGAAATCCCAACTGGAATCGAACTTACTGGCCACTGATAAATCACACATCGCCTTATCCGCGCGGATAGAATGTACAAGAACATTCGTAAAGTCATCTTTATACTCATCTTTGAGCATATCATCATCAATCAGCTTTTTAACAAACGCAATGGCGCGCATCTCCTTTAACAATGACGCATTAAAGCTAATCTCATTAATGCGGTTCATAATGTCCGGCGCGGTGGTCGGTGTTTCGGGGCGGAGCATCGGATTAATATGCACAATCAAGACATCGCGTGTATCGGTTTCATAAAAGAGCGGGAACAACGCAGGGTTTCCGACATAACCACCATCCCAATAATCCTCTCCGCCGACATCCACCGCCTTAAACATAAAGGGCAAACAGGCCGAGGCCATCGCAACATCCAGTGTAATTTCCTTGGTCGTGAAAACCTTGACCTTGCCCGTATGCACATGCGTTGCACTGATAAATAATTTCAGCGCATCACAAGAACGCAATTCATCAAAATCAACCAGATTGGATAACACATCGCGCAAAGGGTTTAGATCAAAGGGATTAAATTGATAGGGCGAGAAAACGCGTGTCATTGAATCAAACAAAAAGTAAGACAGCGCATCATCGGTTTTCCATGGCAAAAAGGCCTCCCACGGCATACGCTGCACAGGGTTTGCCTGCTGCCCCGCTTTATGAATATTCGACCAAAATTCATGCAAGGTTTCGCGCGCCTTTTCGGGGCCGCCTTTATGCATCCCCCATGCCATCGCGCACGCATTCATCGTACCCGCACTGGTCGCACAAACACCATCAACACCGATGCGCCCATCCTCAAGCAACTTATCGAGCACACCCCACGCATACGCACCGTGTGCGCCGCCGCCTTGTAAGGCCAGATTAATCACTTTTTGTGGTTTTGATTTGGATTTAGTCATCCTGAATTTTCCTTTAAATATATGGTTGCGCCCAGCACGCAATCATACGCCCTATATATTCCGCATCGTTCTGACGCGTTACCAGATGATCAACATCATCAAGCGAAATATAGCTTTTCGGGTGTTTTGCCCATCCGAAAATTTGTGCGGCATTTTCTATACCAACAACTTGATCAAGCGGGGCGTGCATCACAAGCAAAGCCTTATCCAGATCTCTGACATGCCCCTCGATTTTTATCCCTTCAATATCTTCGAAAAATTGCTTTTTAATGCGAAAAGAACGCCCGACGAGGCACACTTCGGCCTCCCCCTCTTTTAGTATTTCATCTTTCATGCCTGCGAAATGATGTGCGACATGCGCCGCATTTGACGGTGCGGCGATGGTGACAACGGCCTTGGCTTGCGGAATTTCCGCCGCGGCGCTTAACACAGCCGCGCCGCCCAAAGAATGCCCGATCAATATCGAAGGCGGCGCACCGCTTTCCCTCATGAATTCAGCCGCAGCGACCAAATCGCCGACATTCGACGTAAAGTTCGTATTGGCGAAATCCCCTTCGCTCGCCCCTAAGCCGGTAAAGTCAAAACGGAAAACCGCAATGCCGTTCTCTTTCAATGTTCTTGAAATGCGGGCTGTGGCAAACACATCCTTGGAACAGGTAAAGCAATGCGCAAACAAAGCATAAGCACGCACAGCCCCATCAGGCATATCAGGCATATCCAACCGCGCGGCCAATTCATCGCCCTGTGATCCTGTGAAAACAACTTTACCGTCTTGTAGCATAATATTTACCCTTCGGTGATCTCGCCCGTTAATATGCTAAACCTTTAAGACATCAACACAATAGACATTATAAAAATATGCCTCATTGGTTACATTAAAAACCATCCTTAGACCTCCTTAAAAAAATATTTTGAGTAAAAGATGCGTTTTGTTTTTTATGGCAAGTATGCCATGGTGCAATCAATCAACAATTGAGTTCGCCATGAAACCGAAAAAAAATAATGACGCCAAACCATCCCTTTATGGCCTTCATGCCGTGCGCGAGGCATGGTTGAATGATGCGCGCACTGTTCACACGCTCTATATCACAACGCAAGCCGCCCGCAGCTTTGATAAAACATTGCTGGACAGTAAAAATCGCGGATTGCGCCGCCCCCAACCCACAATCATTGAAAAATCAAAGCTGGACAAGATGCTGCCTAAGGGCGCCGTTCATCAGGGGATCGCGCTGGCCTGCTCCGCGCTGCAGGAAATGGACGAACGTGATCTGGCAATTTGCCTACATCAAAACGAAAATTCCGTCGTTGCGATTTTGGATCAAGTCACCGACCCGCACAATGTCGGCGCTATCTTACGCAGCGCAGCGGCCTATGGTCTGGACGGTGTCGTTTTACAAAAGAAACACGCGCCCGAGCTTGATGGCGTGCTGGCCAAAACCGCGTGCGGCGCGCTGGATCATGTCCGCATTGCCAAGGCCACAAATTTAAGCCGCGCCATCGAAGAGTTTCAAGCCATCGGCTTTCTCGTGATCGGTTTGGATGAACGCGGCGAATATACCATCAATGAAATTGATAAAGCCCTACGCGGCGGATCGTCAAAAACAAACGCACAACCGCGCAAACCTCTCGACATTCCGCCACCGCCCGTTGCGATAACAGGGAAGTTCCTGATTGTCCTCGGCTCCGAAGGTGGAGGAATCAGGCATCTGATAAAGGAAAAATGTGACGCTCTGGTTAAGCTTCCGACCCAAGGGGCGATACAAAGTTTAAACGTCTCAAACGCCGCTGCCGTTGCTTTTCACGTTATGAGCCCCAACCAACAACCGTAAAATATGCGTAATACGCTATAAATCATGCATAATTTTAAAAATTAAAAATATTTACTCATATTTCGTTAATTTTTTTGACAGAACGCCCCGCACCCTGCTAGTATTAAAACAACGAAAGACAAAACCTTAAAGGGGATAAAAAAATCACACAGGGTATCGGAATAATTTCTTGCTGTATCGTCGTAATGTATGTTACGTCTATCATAATGGAAAAAGTTCAAAAGCGTGAAAAAATAAGAATTCTAGCCCGAGCACATAAAAGAAAAAATAAGCTCAGGTAATGTGAAAACGGTTCAACCCGCTGCTGGCGAAATTCTCTGGTATTTTCGTCAGCTTATCACCCCAAACTCAAAGGCCCTCAGAACTTGTTTCTAGGGCTTCTTTTTTGGGGAATCGTGATCGCCTAAAAACCACGATTTCATAACTAGCCCCCCCCTATTATGTAACACTACTCATTCAAAAATCTTCGCCAGATCCGCTTCATCCAAAGTGCGCCACTTACCTTCTTCCAGATCACCAAGATCTAGGCCGCCTGTTTGAAAACGGTGGAGGGTGATCACTTCATTATCCAACTGTTCGAACATACGGCGAATTTGTCTGTAGCGCCCCTCATGCAAAACCATCACACCGCCGCGCGCACCATCGGGTGTCCAATCTGCAGGCTTCAGAGGATTTTCCTCGCCCTCTATCATAAAATCACCGGAGGCGAATAAATCGGCTTCGTTCCCGCGCAAATCATCACGCAACCCCAAGCGATAATATTTCGCCGCATGGCTTTTCGGATGAGTGATGCGGTGGAGCAACTCGCCGTCATCGGTCAAAAGGATCTGCCCCGTTGTATATTTATCCAATCGCCCGACCATCGAAAATTTGGGTTTACGCCCCTGAAAACGCTTCGGCAATAGATCATAGATAATCGCGGCGGGGTCTTTATGCGAACAGGTATAGCCCTCGGGCTTGTTCAACATGATCGTAAACGGGGTCATCGGGTCGAGCTTTTCCCCGTCAAATGTCACGCGCCCTTCCTCCACCAAAGATAAATCAATGGATAAAGACGGCGTTTTGACGCGCTCCCCGTCAATTTCAAGCCATTCATTTTTGATCGCCATGGTCATTTCCCTACGCCCCCCATAGCCAAGATTAGAGAGCAGACGATCAAGACGGATTGTTTTAGCCACTAAAGTTTCCTTCATGTTTATTTTGAAAATCTATATTATTGATTTCCAAGGATTTTAAAAGTGATATCGTCTTATTTGTAGGACAAGTCAGAAAGTCGGCGCAGATGAAAAAAATACTGCTTCTCATAACACTGATCATAACCTCCGCTGCACACCCCTCCGCAGCGGATGATAATAGGCTATTTCAGCACCTCAAAACCATGACTTACGAATATGGCTTACTCGGCGATGTGCATGAAGCCCTTAGGGCGGATCAACTCACCAACCGCGCGTACGCCGCCACCTATATGGGGAAATACGGCACTTATGAATCTGTGCCTTTATTGATTAACGCCCTATCGGATGAAAGCGTGCATGTCGGCGCGCATTATGCGGATGCCGGCATGGCCACCACGCGCCACCGCGCTTATCTGGGCTTAAAGGAACTCACCGGCGAGGATTTCGGTTTTGTCTGGAACGCCCCGATCGAAGAGCGCGCAGCGGTGATTGCGCAATATAAAGACTGGCTCGCGGAACGTGATCTGATTATCGCACTGGTCAGAACCTATATGAAGGACAACAATTTGGCTGGCTATGACATTTACCGCGTGCATTTTATCAATAAGGAAAAATCAAAATGGGGTGCATCCCTGACGAAAGATCCGCCCATGCCCGGCGCGCCCGGACTGACCATTGATGCCGCGACCCATAAAATTACGATGATAAAAGGCCGTTGATAGATCTGTCTATAGACAACCTCGCCCGACTCATTCAAGTTAAGCCTTATGAGTGATGAAGAAGAATTATATCTAATTGACGGGTCGGGATTTATTTTCCGCGCCTATTTCGCAATGGCCTATTCGCGCAAAAGCGGCATGACAAACCCCGATGAGGTTGAGGTCGGCGCGGTTTACGGCTTCACCAATATGTTGCTCAAAATGCTGCGTGATTATCATGCGCCGTATATCGCCGTTATTTTCGATGCCGCGCGCGTCAATTTCCGCAATGATATTTATCCTGAGTATAAAGCCAACCGCGATGAAACGCCCGAAGACCTCATTCCACAATTCTCCCTCATCCGCGAAGCCACCGAAGCCTTCGACATTCCCGCATTAGAGGTTGAGGGCTACGAAGCCGATGATTTGATCGCCGCCTATACCCGCCTTGCGCTGGAGGCCGGAAAAAAGGTCGTGATTGTGTCATCTGATAAAGACCTCATGCAACTGGTGCGCCCGGGCGTGCGGATGCTCGACCCGATGAAAAGCAAATGGATCGGCGAAGAAGAAGTTATTGAGAAATTCGGCGTAACCCCCGATAAAGTGGTCGATGTGCAAGCTCTTGCGGGGGATAGCGTCGATAACGTGCCCGGCGTGCCGGGAATCGGCGTAAAAACTGCGGCGCAGCTTATCAACGAATATGGTGATCTGGATACGCTGCTGGCGCGCGCAGGCGAGATCAAACAAAATAAACGCCGCGAAAAACTGATAGAACATGCCGAAGATGCCCGCATTTCCAAACAGCTTGTAAAACTGGATGACCATGCCCCTGTCCCCATGGCGCTGGCTGATTTAAAATCCCACAATCCTGATAAGCCCGAGCTGATCACCTTCTTGCAAAAACAAGCCTTTAATTCGATCATCAAACGTCTGGGCGGGCAAACTGTTGAGGTTGCACCAGCTCCGCAAGCCACAAGCGATGCCCCGCATATTGAAAAGATTGCCCTGCCCCCTGTGGCGGATAACGTCTATACCCTGATCAATGATGCCAAAACGCTAGAGGCATGGATTGAAGAGGCCTATAAAACAGGCATTCTGGCGGTGGATACCGAAACCACCAGCCTGACCCCCGCCAAGGCCGCCTTGGTCGGCATTTCAATCGCCTCAACCCTTGGCAAGGCCGCCTATATCCCGCTTGGTCACGCGCAGGAAACCGATCTTTTCGGCGCGGCGTCGGGCGATGACATACCGCAAATGGATAAGGCGCAATGCCTTGCTCTGCTCAAACCATTATTGGAAGATGAGAGCGTCCTTAAAATCGGGCATAACATGAAATATGACTGGCAGATGTTTGCCAAGGAAGGCATTCACATCACCCCATGCGATGACACGATGCTGATATCCTATGTGCTTGATGGGGCAAGTCACAGCCATTCCATGGATAATCTTTCCATCTTATATTGCGATCACACACCGATCAAATACACCGAGGTTGCAGGCAAAGGTAAAAATCAGGTGACTTTCGATAAAGTCGCGATCAGCGATGCCCTGACCTACGCCGCCGAAGATGCGGAAATCACATTACGCCTGCACCATATTTTAAAACCGCGTTTGGCGCGTGAGAAAATGGTGCGCGTTTATGAAGCCATCGAACGCCCGTTAATCCCGATCATCGCGCAGATGGAATTGGAGGGCATTAAGGTTGACCCGAAAACCCTGCTCGCCATGAGTGATGATTTCGGCAAGAAACTGGTCACGCTGGAACAGGAAATCCACGATCTTGCAGGCCGTCCGTTTAATGTTGCCTCCCCCAAACAGGTGGGCGAGGTTTTGTTTGATGAAATGGGATTACAAGGCGGCAAGAAAACCAAGACTGGCGTACATTCCACCAACGTTGATATTTTAGAAAAACTCGCGCTGGAGGGGCATGACATTGTCCAAAAAATTCTGGATCACCGCGGATTGTCCAAATTAAAATCCACCTATACCGATGCCCTGCAAAATGAAATTAACCCCGCCACAGGCCGCGTGCATACGTCCTACCATATGACGGGCACAAGTACGGGGCGCTTATCCTCCTCCGATCCGAATTTGCAGAACATCCCGATCCGCAGCGAAGAAGGCCGCAAAATCCGTGAGGCGTTTGTCGCCGAAGACGGGCATGTTTTGGTGTCCGTTGATTACAGCCAAGTTGAATTACGCCTTGCCGCAGAAATGGCGGACGTCGCCGCGCTGAAACAGGCTTTTACCGATAATGTTGATATTCACTCTCTGACCGCATCGCGCGTATTTGATGTGCCGCTGGATCAAGTCACCCCCGATATTCGCAGACAAGCCAAGGCCGTTAATTTCGGAATCATCTATGGCATCTCAGGCTTTGGTCTGGCCAAGCAGTTGGGCTGCCCTGTTGGTGAAGCTGCGGAATTTATCAAACGTTATCTGGCGCGATTCCACGAAATTGAAAGCTTCATGGAAAACACCAAGGAAGAAGCCAAGCGCGATGGCTACGTCAAAACGCTTTATGGGCGCAAATGCTTCATCCCCGGCATTCAGGACAACAACGCGATGCGCGTACGCGGCGCAGAGCGTCAAGCCATCAATGCCCCCCTGCAAGGCACAGCCGCCGATATCATGAAAATCGCCATGGCACATATGCCAAAAGCGTTAAAAGAAGCCGGATTATCGGCAAAAATGCTGCTTCAGGTGCATGATGAACTGATTTTCGAGGTGCCGGACGCTGAAATTGACAAAACACTGGCTCTGGTGCGTGAAACCATGGAGAATTCATTTAAAATCAATGGAATAAATATATCCGTCCCACTGGATGCCGAAGGCGGACAGGGGCATAATTGGGCGCAAGCGCACTAAAACCCTATCCTTAAGTATTATTTTATGCATTTTTATGCTCAAAATATGCATTTTTAATTGACATAATTGCTCTGTATTTTGTATAACCATCATATAAGCCGCGCGGAGAAGTTTCTTCCCCCACACACTGAAACCCGCGCAGCGACATAAAAAAGCCGGTTGCCACACACTTCCGGCCAGAAAAAAATACAGTTCCCCACACACGGAAAGTTGAGGCCGTCCTTGGTTTACCAAGGCGGTCTCGCTGTATTTTCTCTCATGGGATTTAGACTTACTCCACCTTTGCGGCCAGTATGATCGCGTTATTGGTGGTGCTTTGAACGAGGAGCGCAAACCCTTTGGCTTGCGGATCTAGCTTCGCATCGAATTTCAAATCTTTGGCCTTGCCGTCCCAATTGCCTAAAAATCCGGCCTTGGACACCACGTTGTAATAGGTCAGACGCTTCCCCGCATTGCCGCCATCTTTAACCAACACGCTGTGCGGCGCGTCATAGACAAACAGCCAAATGCTGTATTTATCCGCCGCCACATCAGGTAATTTTGCACGATATAACCCGCCGACAAGCGCCTCAACATTAAGCGGGGATACGGGCGCGCTGCGCACCTTTGCGAACGCGGCTGCAATTTCTTTGGGCAAATAACCAACCGCGTCATACTGTCCGTTCACCACCATTTGCGGCGTATATTTCGGCCCGATATCAAGGGTCAGTTCATAGGATTTTTGCCGCACTGAACATAAGGGCAGCGCAAGCGAGCCTTCCTTTACGTCGAAATAATCAATATGGCAGGATAAGGCAATCATAGAAGGCTGCGCAGCATACGTCGCCATCATCGCATCGGCGCGCGGGCAAAAGGTACAGGCCTGAGAGGAGAACAGCTCCAGCACATAAAACCCTTTGCCTTTAATCGCCGTGGGGGCAGAGGCAGGAAGCGGCGCGGCCTTAAACACTTTGGACGGGGCAGGGTTTTTTGTTTTAATCGGCGCGGTGGGGGGGTGTTTTTGTTTCGGCGCAGGTAAGGGCAAAGGCTGCGATTTTACCACAGGTGCGGGGACTGCGGGCGGTATATCCTCCAGCGCATAGGCCGGATAAGCCACGCACCACACCATTGCAATTAAGAAGATTCTTATAATCATAGGGGATACGAATATCATTCAAGGTTGTTATAAACAGGTATTCATACACAGTAAATGGTTACGAAAAATCAGGCTAACCCTTTTTATATATACGTAAAAGTAGCATACTCTCAATATAAAATCATACAAATCCGGTGCAGCACCATGGGCAAAACAATTCTGATAGAACGCGATAACGGTGAAAACATCACTGCCGATCTTCACCAACCTGACAGCGGAGATCGTAAAGGCGACGCCCCGCTTGTAATCATGGCATGCGGCTTTCCCAAACATCAGATCAAAGGCCCCAGCCTGTACAATCTTATGACCGACATCATCAAAAATCTGGGTTTCACCAGTCTGAAATTCAATTACACAGGCAGCGCCAGCCTTCAGGGAAGCGACACAAAATTCACCCTTGAAAATGCTGCGCATGATTTAGAGGCTATTTTCGAATGGGCTGAAAAGAACGGCTATAAAAAGATCGCCTTTATCGCAGAGGGTCTGGGCGCGTCTATTATTCATATGAATTTACCCGAGAATGCAGTTTTTTCGATTTTATGCTGGCCTGCGTTTGATCTGCCCTATATACGCGACACCCAATTCGAAGCCGCAAAGCACCAAGCCGAACTGGATAAAGACGGATTTTACACTTCCAACGATGTTTTGATCGGGGCGGATCTACTCGAAGAGCTTCAAAACACAGACCTCATCCCCTATCTCCAAGAAGCGCACATCCCCACCCTCATCCTGCATGGCGCAAAAGATGACATCATCCCCCCCACCCATCTGGCTGTCGCGCGCAAAAGCTTGATGGCGCCGCGTCTGGTGATTACATCATTTGATGATGGTGAACACGGCCTGCCGCACGAAACGCATATCAAAACCTCCATTCATCACATCACGGAATTTGTTGAGAAATACTGGAACTTTGCCCCCGATGAATAGCCGCCATAAAGCGTGCGCCTGCAGTGAAAAGTTCTCTTGACTTCTCCCTTACATAATGTGTATAAACCCCTCTAACTTGCATAAATTGCAAATGAATCATGGTCTGGCGAACGACTCGGCTGCCTCGGCTATGAAATGTTTAACCCTTTTAATTGAAGGAGATAAAAATGCCGAAGATGAAAACGCACTCCAGTGCGAAAAAGCGGTTTAAAGTCACCGCAAAAGGCCGCGTGAAGTCTAAGAAAGCCTTCACCAGCCACATGATGATGAACAAGCCAAAATCAATGAAACGCAAAGCACGCGGTATGGATACACTGAGCGAAGCCGATGAACGCATTGTTCTTCGTAACTTCCTGCCCTATAGCCGTAAGCGTAGAAGCAGACCCTATAATAAAAAAGCTGAAGGGGAGAAGTAAGCCATGTCAAGAGTTAAAGGTGGCCCACGCGCCCACGCAAGACACAGAAAAATTATCAAACAAGCCAAAGGCTATTACGGTCGTCGGAAGAATTGTTTCCGTACCGCAGTTCAGGCTGTTGAAAAAGCAGGTCAATACGCATATCGTGACCGCCGCAACAAAAAACGTGAATTCCGCAAATTGTGGATTCAGCGTATCAACGCGGCAGCCCGTTTGAACGGCCTGACATACGGCACATTCACACATGGCTTGAAGCTAAGTGGTATTGAATTGGATCGTAAGGTTCTGTCTGACATCGCCATCCGCGAGCCGGAGCAATTCGCAGTGATTGCCAAAGCTGCAGCAGATGCGCTTGCAAAAAAAGCGGCCTAATATAGATCGCTCCTCATAAGAATTGATAAAAAGGCAGTTTCTTAAATGAAGCTGCCTTTTTTCTATCCGCACAGGGGCAAGGCCAAAATCGCCGCAATAATCTTAAAAGGCGGATTGCAAAGCCTTTCAGATTTGCCCATTGTGTGATGTAACATGAAGGAATAATCCATGACGACAAACAAACTCGCCATTTTCGATTGGAACGGAACGCTGCTCGCCGATACGCGGCTGGCATGGATTGCCTCCAACGAATGTTTGAAATTCTATGGCGTTCCGCCGATCAGCTATGCACGGCAGCTCGAAACCTTCGATTTTCCGATCATCCATTATTACAAACGCAACGGATGCGACATTGACGAAGTATTACGCACCAAGGACGAAGCCAACGATATTTTCCAAAATGCTTACGAAGCCCTCGCCGCCAGAGCGCGCACACGGCGCGGCGCGCGGGATTTGCTGGAATGGCTCACGCAAAACAAGGTCGATTGCATTATCCTGAGCAATTATCTGGAAGATAAAATCGAAGAACAGCTCGCGCGGTTAAAGCTCAGACATTACTTCGGCTACATCTCAGCCAATACCTGTAACGGCACAACCATCCTAAGCGCCACCAACAAGCTGGAGCGCCTGTCCGCCTTCATACGCAAACGCGGCTATCACCCCGAAAATGCCTTCATCATTGGCGACAGTAAGGAAGAACCCGATATCGGGCGGCATATGGGCATCACCTCTATCGGGATTACGGGCGGGTGCATCAATGAAAAACGCCTACGCGCCGCCAAGCCCAATCACGTCATCGGCGCCCTGCCCGAAACGATTGATATTTTAAAGGCGAAGTGGGGATTATAAGCCGCAGATGCATAATTTTGTAAAACCCTGACAAAACCTCTTTATTTCCGCGTGCGCTTCGTGTTAAATCGCACACATGATGAATGATATAGTTGATTTAAAAGAAGTGATCTCCAGCGAGATTAAGTGTGCAAACGACCTTAAGACGCTGGATGATGTGCGCGTCACGGTTCTGGGTAAAAAGGGGCGCATCACCGCCCTGATGAAAACACTGGGGCAAATGGACGCGGAAGAGCGCAAAACCAAGGGGCAAGCCCTAAACGCGCTGAAAGACGAGATTGCCGATCTGATCAAATCGCAAGAAGCCGCCCTGAAAAAGCAAGAACTTGATGCGCGCCTTGCCACCGAAACCATTGATATTAGCCTCTCCCCCCGTGCGCAAGATAAAGGGCATATTCACCCGATTTCCCAAACGATCGAAGAACTGACCGCGATTTTCGCCGATATGGGCTTTGCCGTTGCCGAAGGGCCGGATATTGAGGATGATTTTTATAACTTCACGGCATTGAACTTCCCGCCCGGTCACCCCGCGCGCGAAATGCAGGATACATTCTTTCTGCCCGATGACCCCGATGAACAAGGCGAGCATATTAAAAAATTGCTGCGTACGCATACGTCCAGCGTGCAAATTCGCCACATGCAAAATAATCAGCCGCCGCACAAAATCATCTGTTTTGGCCGTACCTACCGATCAGATTACGACATGACGCACACGCCGATGTTCCACCAAATGGAAGGGTTGATGATTGATAAATCCACCCATATGGGACATTTAAAAGGCTGCTTGCAGGATTTCGTCCGCGCGTTTTTCGAGCTTGATGATTTGCGTGTTCAATTCCGCCCCTCCTTCTTCCCCTTCGTGGAACCAGGCGCGGAAATGGATATTGCCTGCTCTCGCAAAGATGGCGGGTTAAAGCTTGGCGCGAATAAGGATGGCTCAGTCGATAGTTGGATGGAAATTCTGGGCTGCGGTATGGTGCATCCTAATGTTTTGAAAAATTGCGGTCTTGATCCCGAAGAATATCAGGGCTTTGCCTTTGGTATGGGGATTGAACGCATGGCGATGCTGAAATTCGGTATCCCCGATTTACGCACATTCTATGAAAGCGATATCCGCTGGTTAGAGCATTACGGTTTTGATCCGCTGGATCGCCCGAATAATGCAACCGGCATGAAAAAATAGACTATGAAAAGGTACAAACCTTGGTGAATAGATTAGTCATACGTCCCTTACAATTTGACGATTTCCCAAAATGGTTGCCCCTTTGGGATGGCAATAACCTTGGCAATCGTGACGAAGCCGTCACCGCGGAAACGTGGAACCGCCTTTGTGATCCGCAAAATACGCAAGTCAACGGACTATGCGCATTTATGAATGACCGCATAACAGGCATCGTGCATTATATCCTGCACCCGACAACCGGCAGTATACAGCCCGTTTGCTATATGCAAGATGTTTACATCGACCCCAATTATCGACGCAAGGGGATCGGCAAACGCCTCGTCAATGAAGTCACTGAAATCGGAAAAAGAGAAAAATGGACGCGCATGTATTGGCTCACCCAATTCGGGAATGTCGAAGCCAAATCTATGTATGAAAATTTCGGTGTAAAGCTGGACTTTACACTCTACGTTCTGCCCATCAGTTAAGACAATCAATCACAACAGGCGATTGAACCTACGCCATCATTGTACCAAAGCTGTTATTATCCGCAGTACTTGCCGGACTCTGGTAACCACCAAGAGAATTGATAACATCAAGATATGGGTTCACCATGGCAACCTGCACAGGATCAGGATTTGCAGCACCGCCAAAGACACCTTGCATATCCGCACCATTACCAAACTCGACTGTTCCTTGATCAAAATTCATAACCGGCTCGCCATTTACTGCCGATGCTACGTCATAAGTAACAGGGCCGCCCGTCGGACTTTTAACGTAAGGATCGCCTGCAATTTCTTCACCTGATGGTACACTAACCTCATCATTTCCAGCACCTCCAACAGACGCTGTTTCTTCCGGGGGCACTTCAGGCGTATTATTCGCATTTTCATTTTCTGGCGGCGCATCTGCGCCCGCGCCATTCGCGGCGACCTCTTGCCCTTGCTCTGGCTGTTCGGGTTTTTCCGGCTCTCCTGCTGCCGCAGCCAATTCCGGATAGACTGTCGCAAGGTCCACGCCCAATTCTTTTGCCGCATAAATGCGCGAATCATTTTGGATTTGCTCGATCATCGGAGTCATTTCTTCGAACACAGCCTTAGTCTGGGCGAAACGTTCCATACTATATTCAACATCCGTCAACTCACCTGCGGCGAGCTTCGCATCAAGCCCCTCTGTAATCGCCGTAATTTTATCCGTAACAGCCGCCTGAAATTCAGGGTTATCCTGCATTGTTTGTGTCGCAATATCCATGGCTCTGGATTCGACATCTTCCGGCGTCACAGCCGCAACAAACGTAGGATCTTCACCATCAGCAGACGGTGCGCCGTTACCGCTTTCCGCTAATTTTGTTTTGAGCTCTTCCATTTTTGCAGGATCAACGCCGATCGCCGTCAAAAGCTGTGTCATGCTCGCATAGGGGTCATCGCTGGTAAGATCAACATTGCGGATTGCATCAAGAAATTTTTCAACATCCATCGAACCATTTGCAGCCGCTGCAGCCGCGCCCTCAGCGCCTTCGTCAGGATTCAACATATTCATGCGGCGCTGTACATCAGCGGCTTCGCGTTGTTGTTCTTGCTGTGCAGTCGCAGCCTTTTGCTGTTCCGCCAGTGCATTCGCATCACCATTCGGATCTACCGTTTCTTCTTCGACTATCGGAGCTGCATTGTCCATCTGTTCACCCTTACGTATTCTTTTATTTAATTGATACCCGTAAATTCTACCATACCCCTTGTAAAAAATGCAAATTTTTTGCCCGTTTGCACTTATGTATAAAAACACAAGAAAAGCCTTGGAAAATATTGCGTTTTAAGCTTAGATAACGGCTCAAAAATGAAAAACATAAAAGATTTTGAAGTAACGATATGAAATTCACGATTAATTGGCTGAAAAAGCACCTTGAAACCACCGCCAGCGACGCAGAGATTTGCGAAACTTTGACCAATATCGGTCTGGAACTGGAAGAGTTCACCGATAAAGCTGCCGAATTTGCGCCGTTTAAGGTCGCCTTGGTCGAATCTGCGGAAAAGCACCCTGATGCCGATAAATTACAAATTTGCACCGTGAAGACCGAAAGCGGCACAACGCAAGTTGTCTGCGGCGCGCCAAACGCGCGTACAGGCATGAAGGGTATTTTTGCGCCTGATAAAACCTATATCCCCGGCCTTGAGATCACCTTGAAAAAAACCAAAATCCGCGGCGTAGAATCCAACGGTATGTTGGTGTCAGAGCGTGAAATGTGTCTGTCTGATGAGCATGACGGCATTATCGAGGTGGATGATAAATACGAAATCGGCACGCCCATGGCAGAGATTTTCGGGCTGGATGAAAAACTCATAGAGATCGGCCTCACGCCAAACCGCGCCGATTGCGCAGGCGTTCACGGAATCGCACGTGATCTGGCCGCCGCCGGATTGGGCACATTGAAAGACCATGACGCAAGCGAAGCCAAAGGCACGTTCAAATCCCCTATCACTGTCACCATAGAAGACACAGATGGCTGCGACGTATTTTATGGCCGCATGATTAAAAACATCAAAAACGGCCCGTCCCCTGCATGGTTGCAAAACATGCTGAAATCCATTGGCTTGCGCCCCATTTCTACGCTTGTCGACATCACCAACTTGATGACGATGGATTATGCGCGCCCGCTTCATGTTTATGACGCGGATAAAGTGCAAGGGAATATTGCCGTACGCCAAACCAAGGCGGGCGAGGCAATCGACGCGCTGAATGATAAAAACTATGAAACAATAGAGGGTCTTTGCGGCATCACAGATGACAGTGGCTTGATCGGCTTGGGCGGCATTGTCGGCGGCGTTGCCACGGGCTGCACCGAAGAGACGGTCAATGTTTTTGTTGAATCCGCGTACTTTAACCCGATGCGCATTGCCCGCGCAGGCCGCGACATGAATATCCAAAGTGACGCCCGTTACAGATTTGAACGCGGCGTTGATCCGGCCTTCACACGCACAGGCCTTGAAATCGCAACGCGTTTGATCCTTGATCTTTGCGGCACAGATAAAACCGAAATAAGCGAGGTTACCAAGGCAGGCGAAGAACCAACATGGCAACGCACTATTGATTTTGATCCCGCCTTCACCGAAAAATTATGCGGCGTTTCTGTTGAAACAGCAGAGCAAATCAGCATCCTTGAACGCCTCGGTTTTGCTGTCGCGCAAAAGGGCGAGAAATTGAGCGTCACACCGCCATCATGGCGCGGCGATGTTGAAGGCGCAGCCGATTTAACCGAAGAAGTCATACGCATATACGGCTTTGATAAAATTCAACCCGTCTCCGTTCGCAGCGCAAAAGCCGTGACCGCATCGGCAGAAACACTGAACCTAAGCCGCGCCCGCACCGCACGCGCCGCCATGGCCAGCGCAGGCTTGAACGAATGTGTGACATGGTCATTCATGCCCAAAGCCCTCGCGAAATATTTTGGCTCAAACGATAATGCCGCGCTTACGCTCAGCAATCCGATCAGCTCCGAACTTGATCAAATGCGCCCTTCTATCTTACCGAATTTGATTGAGGCCGCAGGCAAGAACGGCACGCGCGGTTTTGCCGATATCGCC
>TARA_R110001592_G_scaffold93149_1_pt1 | contig 17988 bp, 5 predicted proteins | sample TARA_R110001592 | Tara Oceans TARA_R110001592 (sample SAMEA4398387) | marine metagenome | biome: Polar Biome; feature: [SRF] surface water layer (ENVO:00010504); material: water (ENVO:00002006), including particulate matter (ENVO:01000060) such as... | depth 5 m | reverse complement strand
GGTTTAGCTTATGATTTAGATATGAGGATACCTAAGATGGCTGAAGACGCTTTATACGCTCACATGCTGTATTCTATATTAGCTAGTAGAATTAACCAACCGGAATACGTTATACAAAGACTAAAAAGAGATAGATCAGCTAAATTAAGAAATGCTAAAATAAGATTATCTAACGTTAAGCTATCAGAAATAGTTCAAGTAATGAGAGGTAAATCTAAATGGATTAAATCGTAATTAAATGGCTCAAGAAATTAAAAATACTTTTCTAAAATCCAAGATGAATAAAGATCTTGATGATAGAATATTACCTAATGGTGAATATAGAGACGCATTAAATATATCTGTAGGTAGATCAGAAAACGACGATGTAGGTGCTTTAGAAAACATTATTGGAAACAATTTAATAACATCTACTGATATATTTCCTTCTGATGTAGAAACTATAGGTGTATACGCTAGTGACGCTAACGAATCTATTTTTATATTTTTAACAAATTACAAAGATCCAAATCCTAACGAACCTACCCCCTCTCCTGATAATAAATCGCATTATATATATTCCTATAATTCCGCGTCTGAGCAATATACTAAACTAGTAGAAGGGGCATTTTTAAACTTTTCTAAAACAAATAGAATAATAGGAGTAAACTTATTAGAAGAATTATTATTTTGGACAGACAATAGAAATCAACCACGTAAAATTAATGTAAATTTAGCTGCAGTTTCGGACGCTGTAGTTAGCTCAGTTAGTGCCTCTCCTGGCGCTTCAAAAAGTGCACCAGCTCCAGCTCCTCCAGCTACAAGTTCTATTTATTATACCAAAGAGCATCAAATATCAGTTGCTAAATATAATCCGTACCAATCTATACAATTATTTAATAGAATAAAAATACAAAACACTAGCAGCAGCGCTAGTTTTATTACCGTAGTAGGAAATCAAACAGCTGCATTATTGCCTTTTGTAGGCGGAACAGTGCTAACTGACACAATTTCTGGAAATGAGTTTATAACTATTACAGGAGTAACTACTAACGGAGGTCAAACAATAACAACCTGTACCATTAGTCCTTCAGCTGCGGGACCTATTACCCCAGGCCCAGTTGTGCTTGTAAATTCTACAATGACTAATAAAAGCTCTGACGATGATTGGCCAGGAGATCCTAATTACTTAGAAGATATTTACGCAAGATTTAGCTATAGGTTTAAGTACGACGATAATGAGTATTCATTGATGGCTCCGTTTACTCAAATAGCTTATATTCCTACTCAAAAAGGTTATTTTATTGAAGGAGATGAAGATTCCGCTTACCAATCAACTGTTGTTGACTTTATGAAAAACAATGTGCAAAACATTGGTTTAGTTGTACCACTTCCAGATGAAGCTCGTAATATAGGCACAAATTATAAAATAAAAGAATTAGATATATTATTTAGAGAAGCAGGAGCTACTAGCGTAAAAGTATTAGAGAGCATCCCTATTTCAGTAATAAGTGAAGCCGGAGCAACTAATTTATATACTTACGACTATCAATCTAGAAAACCATATAGAGTTCTTCCAGAAGCTCAAACGGTTCGTGTTTATGACAAAGTTCCTATAAGAGCTTTTGCTCAAGAAACCGCTGGTAACAGAATAATGTATGGTAACTATCACGACAAACATACTCCTCCAATTAATTTAGATTATAATTGCAGAATTTCACCTAAGTTTGATTTTGGTAAATTTACTAATTTTATAGAATATCCTAATAGTTCTGTTAAAAGAAATAGAAACTATCAGGTAGGATTTGTATTAGCTGATAAATTTGGAAGATCTTCACCTGTGCTTTTGTCTGCAGTAGATAAAGGAACCGAATCGGTTGGAGGTCTTTTCTTTTCTGGGTCTACAATATATAGCCCCTACGACAATAATACCACGGACACTGACATAAAAACTTGGTTTGGAGATGCAATTTCCTTAACGATTAACTCTTCTATAAGTTCATTTAAAAATAACACCACTGGTACTCCGGGTCTTTACGCTACTCCCGTAAGAGGAACAACTTCAGGCATAGGTTATGCCATTGTTGAAGAGGGAAGCATATCTAGTAATAGTTATGTTTTTACACTAGATCCAGCTCTGCCAAATAACCGAAACATACCAAGTGTAGGAGACAGTTTAAGGGGCGAATACGTGGACTATGTTACAATTACTGCTATTAGCCAAGCGCCATCTACATTAACATATACTGTTACTACTAACGGTCAAGTTAATCAGTCATACCTGTGGGTTGCACCACCTGTTACAAATCCTGTTACTCCTGTTTTAAGGTTTGCATTTAGCATTAATGACCTTGGGTGGTACTCTTATAAAGTAGTAGTAAAACAAACAGAGCAGGATTATTATAATGCTTATCTGCCAGGCTTTCTTAATGGATACCCCGTGTCTAAAGACCAAAACGCAGCTACATATCCAGTTGTGAATCCAATTGTAGAATTTCCTACAGATGAACTTAATAAAACAGCCCATGTAGTGTTGTTAAATGATAATATTAACAAAATACCTCGAGATTTATCTGAAGTAGGTCCAGAACAAAGACAGTATAGATCTTCTGTAAAGCTTTTTGGTAGGGTTAATAATTTTCAAATAACATCAGGAAACGTAAATACAGCAAATAGACAATATTTTCCTAGATCTGGAAATAGCGCAAATGCAAGAAATAATGTTGTTTCTACTATTGCTACTGCTAAAGAATTAGAATTTGCTCCTGATTTTGTTTTTAATTCTGCGGGGCTATATCAGTTAAACACTAATCCTTACATAGCTAGATTGTCTACATCGGAAAGTGGCAGTGAAAATCCTATAGGGGTTATTATGTCAAAGCCTAATGGCGATAATAGTGCTCAACTTGGAGTACTAAGTCCTATATTAACTATATATGAGACTGAGCCTCAGGAATCATTGTTAGATATCTACTGGGAATCAACTTCCGAAGGTCTAATATCGGATCTAAATTCTGACATAGAAACTAGCGAAGGGGGAGGGGCTCAAATACAAGAAGTTGCTATTTCATTTTCTGAAAGTAAACTAGCAGGCGACTCAATAACCGGTAATTTTTATGCGTTAAATGCAGAGGGCCAAATATTAACCGAAACTATATTTAGAAACTTATCTGTAACCAATGCTAATGGCAACATAGTTACTAGAGATTTTAAACTAATAAATAATCCACAAAGTTCTAGCGAAGCCGGCTCTGCTTATATACAACTAACTAATGCGTATACTTTTACAGACATATCTGCGGCAAGAGATATTTTTACATTTAATTTTGATGCAGAAATTATTTTACTTGGAATTTCACAAGGAAACGCTTCTCAAAGTATAACGGGACCTTTAACAAATGCAGTGCCTAATTTTCAAACCGAGATAACAAATCTTGTAGAACAAGATGAAGAAAAAACAGAGCTTGTTGCTGAGGGTGTTATTACAGCATTCAACGGATCCAGTGTAAATCAAATTAGCCAAATAGTTTACTCAATGACAGTTGATCCGCCTGTAGAAGGATGGAATATAGATACCGTAGTATCAAGTGACGGGTCACAAGTTTCTGCGGTTATTACAAGAGTACCTTACGCAGCGCCAATAGGTCGTTATGAAGTTACGGTAACAGCAACAGACGCAGCGGGAAACACAGGCGCTTTAACTGCTGAAACAAGTTTTAATGTATTAATTAAACCAGCATTAGTTAATCAAGAATTACTAGATGACTTACAAGTTGAAACTTGTATAACTAATCCAACACAAATCGCAAGCAACTTTACCAATCCAATTTGGGCTCAAGCGCGTATGTTAATAGTTTCAAATAAAGGGAGTGTTCAAAGTCAAGGTTTTTCACCTTTAGGTAGATACGCAGAAAATGCAATATGGTATATTTCTAAAGAAGATTTAGATCCACTCGGGTACGACAATGACCCTAATAATCCAGTTCATTTTCGCGGTCAAGAAATGCCTGAAGCTTTTCAATATTCCTCTCTTGGAGGAGGAGTGAATCCTGGTAACGGGTGGAGTACTACTATATATAAAATTAACGGAAATAATAGTAATCACGGGGGGAATACCACTCACACACAAGGTTCTTTAACGCTTTCTTTTAATATGTCCATGAATACTAAAGATGCCACGGGTAACATATACGATTTCGAGCATAGTATGGGTGTTGAATATGTTAAATGGTATTACAGATTCGCCGGAGAATCTAATCAAGACTGGCAATTAATACCTAGTAGCGCAGACGCAAACCAATCGCCTTTCGGTATGGAATATCCTGAAAACGGAGATCCTCGAGCAGAGGATAGATTGCCTTGGTATGATCAAGATCCTAATTTACCACCAGGAGGTTTTGATTACAACTGGCAAAACAGAGCAGAGTTATATAGAACAAATGCCGATAAGGATACAATGTACTCCTCCGGAACAAGAACATTAAATCGTAAAGATTTTGGAAGATTAGACGAAGATATAGAATATTGTGTGGTTGCAAGTCAAGTAACCTCCGTAAGATGTAAAAAAGAAGGAAATCCTTCTTTTGGGGATACTGCGGCAGCCTGGGTTACCGTTAGCGATTTATATAATGCTAAATGTGTACCTTCATTTGGTAATAACGTTTCTGAAAACGGCAATCCGCCTCGAGTTATATTAAGAAGTGGTGCTGCGGATGGACAAACATTATCTGATATTGTTATAGAAGGCCAATATCCTAATTTATACACTAATGTTTATTATGGAGAGTTTATCAACACTTTGTACACCGATCTAGATTTAACAGAAATATATAAACCTGTTGACAATGTTAATAATTTTATAAATTATAAATATGAAGTTCCTCAGTTCGATCAACCTAGAAAAATAGATGGTGATGAATTTGAATACGGTCAATTACAGTGGGCTGCTAATTTTGATTCAGCAACAGGAGCAAAATTATATACAGTTGATACCGTTGGCTCTATTCAAACGTCTGACGAACCTGATGCAGAGCTAAATGGCTTAAGAAATCCTATATATAATAAAACCACTATAAGAAATTATAATCTTTTTGAAATTATATAAATATGTCAGCTACACTAGAATTAAAATATTTTAACACTTTTTGGTTAAAAAAAATAAACAGTATTACTACAGCGGTATCTGTTACGGATGCTGCAGCTATAAAGCCCACTTTTAATGATCCTACTATGCCGGAAAATCTTCCTTTAAGTTTTTCATATAAAGCATCAGATGATCAAATATACTCTTACACCGTAACTGGCAATGCAGACAGCGATTGGATGATTGAAGAATCAAGAATACGGGGAGGTTATAATAATACCTCCGTTGATTTTGGAGTTAAAGCTTATTTAGTAGATGATGATGGTACACAAATAAACAAATTTAGTGGATTAATACATTCAGGTGTATTTAATTCTAGAACAGGATTTAATGCTACCAATCAATTTAGTGTAGGTGAAGATATAACTAGAACTATAGATCCAGCAAATGGTTCTATACAAAAACTTTATGCTGAAAACACTAACTTAATTATATTTCAAGAAGAAAAAGTAAGTAAGTCTTTAATAGATAAAGACGCTATATATTCTGCTGAAGGCAATGCTAGTGTTACTAGCCGTAATTTAGTTATAGGTCAAAACGTTGCTTTTGCTGGAAAGTACGGTATTTCAACAGACCCGGAATCTTTTGCGGTAAATGGTTATAGAAAATATTTTACAGATAGAGAACAAAACGTGGTATGTAGATTGTCTATGGACGGTATAACTGTAATTTCTAATTATGGTATGACTGACTTTTTTAGAGACAAGCTAGCTTCTTCTAATAATAATTTAATTATAGGAGGGTGGGATGCTCACAATAAACAGTATGTAGTTTCGGTACAAGAAGATAGAGCTACTAGAGAAAGTACATTTTCAACATTAGCTTTTGATGAAACTGTAAAAGGATGGGTTAGTCTGTTTAGTTACAGACCTGACCAGCTTATTAGCCTTAACAATAACTTTTACTCTACTAAAGGAGGAAAGCTATATCAGCATTATAAATTAAGTCCTTCATCACAAGCAAGATCTGTTTGGTATGGAGTGCCTTATGAATCAAAAGTAACCTTTGTGTTTAACGGAGCTCCTTCCATGGTAAAAAACTTTCAAACAATAAACTATGAGGGTGATCTTGGTTGGATTATGGAAAGTTTTAACACCGATGTAGATACTTCTTTTCCAATAACTCCTCCTACTAATTCTAACACTCTTCAAGAATTGCAAAATACTCTTTTACAAAATACATTTAAAGTAAAAGAAAACAAATATTATGCTAATTTAGTTAATAATTCACCTTCTGCTTTTGGAGAAATAGTTTGGGGAAGTTCTTCTTCAGGGCTTAAAGGTTTTTATGGAGAAGTAACGATGAAAGTAAATAATAGCAATGACCTAGGCGGTAAAGAACTATTTGCAGCTAGCACGGGTTTTGTAAAATCGTATTAAGTTAATAACAAATAATAACAAAAAATATAGGTATGGGACCACAAGCAGCAATGGCAGCAGTAGGTGTAGTAACGGGAGTCGTTGGTATGTTTAAAGCTGGTAGAGATAAACGAAATGCAGAAGAAGACGCTTTTGAAATGCAACAAAGAATACAAGAACTTGAAAATAGTAGACAAGCTATTATTAACCCTTATTCTGGAATAGAGTCTTTAGCAGATATGGCATCTGATCTTTCAGGCGAGCTTAGTAATCCTATGGCTAATTTAGGGGTTGCAACTATGGCTGCGGAGATCCAAATGGAACAAACAGATCTTGCTTTAGCAAATACATTAGATACTTTACAAGCTACAGGAGCAAGCGCCGGAGGAGCCACAGCGTTAGCACAAGCAGCAGCGAGAGGCAAAAAAGATGTTGCAGCTAGCATTGAAGCCCAAGAAGCAGCTAATGAAAAGTTAAGAGCTCAAGGACAGCAAAGGTTACAAGAACAGCAATTAGCTGAAAAAAGAAGAATACAAGGAATAAACATATCTGAAGGGCAAAGAGTTCAAGATGCTGGTGTTAAAGGCAATATATTTGAATTTGAAAAACAAGAGGCTAGGGATATTATGAGTTTAGATAGATTAGCTGGACAAGAGGCTCAAGCTAGACAAGATGTTGCATCGGCGAACGCTGCTTTTAGTGGGGCTTTAGGAAGTATAACTGGAGGCGTAACAGGATTTTTAGGAAGCAAACCAGGAAATGACGAGGACGAGGACGGCGGCGGCGGCGGCGGCCAAAAAGATTACAAAGCTTTGTTTAATAGCTATAGAGGAAAACTAGTGTAAACGAATAATAAAGTAAAAACAATGGGAGCATATAGAGATTATAAAATAATAGCAGACAATTCCAGCGCTGCTTTTCAAGCTAACGTACAAAAGCAAGTGGCTACTGGGTTTAAAACATTAGCTGTTAACCAAGCTAAAAGAGATGCGGAGAGAAAAGAACAAGCAAAAAGAAATAATGCGCTTGCTTCCAATATAGCAAAATCACAAATAAAAACCGGTGAAAGCAAAAACAAAGAGGAAAAAGAAAACGATAAAGCTAACAACGACGGATTAGCTGCCGCTTGGAATCAGAATCAATTTGATAATTTTGACAAAGTTAATGAGTTAACAAATCTTTCATTGGTTGCAACACCTCAAAATAAAATTAAGTATGCCCAGGAAATAGTAAACATAAACAATCAAATTAACGATGTAAGACTAGAGCGGGATGATTACATAGGAAGTATCTCCACTAATGAAGCGACTTTAAAAGATACAGCTTCGTTAAATACAGCTATAGCAATTAAAGGTGTAGTTAATACAAGAACAGGGGAAGCAGACGATGGATTAATATTACAGGAAGCAATGCTAATTCAAACGAATCAAAGCACGCATCCTAATAATAAATTAAAAAGAAACGAGGATGGAAGTTACGTCGTTTCTGGTGTTTATAATAACGCAGAAGGTAATCTTGAAGAATTTGAATGGAAGTCCACTAATGCAGAATTTCGTGAAAAAATGGGAAACCCAACTTATAAATTACTTAACGGGGTTACAACAGCGGTAACTAGTATAAATAAAAGTATTACTGATGGTAAGAATAATATATCTACAAAAGCTTTAGATAAATTTGGCGAAGAAATTTTTACTCAAAGAACTAGAACTGATGGTTTGAAAAAAGAAATTGTTTCAGAAACAGGTAAAACGGTAAACCAAGCTTTTTTCAATGATCCAATCGCTGCAAGCGTTTTTGAAGAAACTAATAAGTTTAAAGCTAGTACAATTAATCAAAAAAGAAGAGCAATTGGAGAACTAGGAATGAAATGGGATAATGTTAAAGAAAAAATAACAGGTTCAGAAGAAGATAAACAAGAATTTTATACTGAATATTCATTAGCCTTACAAGATGCTGCAATAACAGGTGTGCTAGATTTTAATAAAGATTTAAGAAGAGATGAATACGATACTTGGTATCTTCACGAAAAAACAACTGCCACTAAATATACTCCTAAAGATTCTGTTAAAGACGCTAAAGTTGTTGACAGACTTATTACGAATTTTAATCCTGAAGGCACTTTAACTATTGCAGACATGGGAATAGCTAATAACTCTAAAATATATTATAAAAGTGGTAGCCGAACCGTTAGTTCTTCTAAAATAATAGATAATGGAACATCTCTTTACCCGATGCCAGCTTTGCAATTTTTAATTAATGAAGCTGATGGTAACCCCGGAGTAGGAGAATATACGCAAGCAGAATATGTAATTATTCCTATTATGGATACCCAGTCAATGATAAATACATTAAAATCTACTTCTGGAATTAAAGATGGCAATCAATTAGAGAAGTTTGTAAAAAAAATACAAGATAAAGCAAGAATTGAATACAATATTGAAGACTAAATTATGGCAAAAATAAAAGTATATAAAGCAATGGTAGATGGTAAAGAACAAGTTTTTACCGTAAAACCAGAAGGAGAAACAACTTTTTTATCTGATTTTCCTGAAGCAAAGTTTATTGAAGAAATAGATAATGATTCTGTAGATGGGCCAGGGGACGGGCCAGGCGATGGTGACCCTACTGTAAAAACAGAAGCGGAAACTAAAAAAGATGATGCAGAAGTATCTGCTCCTAAAGGTTTTCAAACAGATGCTGCAACAAGTGCGGATGTAGTGTCGGAAACAACACCTGCACAAAATACGGAATCCAGCTTGGAAGACACTTCTTCGGTTACAGAAGTAGAAATAGAAGCTGATGCACAGCCTACTTTTGGATTTGACAATTTAGATAAAAATAAAGGTAGAACAATAATAAAAAAAGAAAGAACAACAGTAGGAGAAACAAAGCCTAGGTATTTTTGGCCAACAGACGGCTCTTCAAATCCTTTTTACGAAAAAAAGTATTTAAAAGATTTTGCAGGAAAAACTATAGACGATGTTGTTTATCCAGATAGCTTTGATGAATATGTAAAGTCTAAAGGCAAAAAGGTTCTTACACATGGGGGCTCAGACATTGAAGAAATAGACACAAGTATTACAACTGATTTTTCAGATTGGTCTACAGTAGCTGCTTCTGCCACAGAAATCGAGCGATTTATTAAGGAAGATTTACCAACTCTACGATCCGAAGAAGATAAAGCAGCCGCTCAAGCTGATGTTACTCTTGCTAAAGTAGTAGCAAAAGATTTTTTAACTAGAGGAATATTCCAGGAGAAACCTGTTACTACATTTGGAATAGACTTTACAGGAAAAACTGAGCCTATTATTCCCAACACCGGTTCTATAGAGAATATGAACGCAGAAGGCAAAGTTACTGACTTGCTTGAGGACAAAATTACAAAAGCCATGGAGGGAAGAACTGGCACTAATGCTTTTTTAGACGGAAGTGAAATAAGAGCAATAGCTGTAACTATTGTACAAGATAAAATAAAGGAAGAGCAGCAAGAAAAAGCTAACAAAAGAGATGAAATAGTTTCTATTGCCCAAGCAAACGGAACTTATGATTTACAATCTAAAGTTGCAGTGCAAGATGTTGTAGAAAAATTACCTCCTGCTAAAAAGAAGTTAGCGATAGTTAATCAAAAGATTTTTGGGTTTGGAAAAATAACTTTGGATGCTGTAGATGATCAACCTTTTGAATATTGGGCACAGCAAGCTCAAGAAAAAACAGATTTGCAAACTCAAGCAAAAGAGCTTTTAAAAGAAATAGACTCAAACTATACTCCGCTTTATGATTATGCCGGAGTTCCTATAGACGTAAGTCAAAGCATAGTTAGTAATCTTACTAACACACCTGCAATTGATTTTAATCCTGAAGTTGATGCTATAAAAATAAGTTTACCTACTGATAGAGAAAAATTAAAAGCTGAATTTACTTATAATAGTTACGAATTAACAAACTTAAATAGATTATTAGACGAAGATATTACAGTTAGGGACATACGTCCAGGATCTAGCACTCTTAATGAAACAGTTGTTAAAAAGAAAAAAGATCTTGCTTTCTTAAGAGCTACCGGAACAAACTTAGAAGAAACTTTTGAAATAGTAAAGCCTAATAATATTGCTTCTGAAGTCAACGATTTAACTAAAGGCGATATAAAAGAACTTATATCCAACAGCGAATACGATACTTACAACGCACAACAGCTTTCTCTTAATTTAACAAACAACGCTTTAGTTGATGTTTTTTTACTAAACATTGATCCCGGGAGTATACCAACTAGTGTTCCAACTAACTTTCTTAAAGCTATGACGGATAGAGTTTTTGGAAATTATCTTAATACTGAGATGTTTGGAAATCTTAATCAGGATAAGTTAACAGAACTAGAAGGTATATGGAATAGTAATAGCTTATTTACAACCGATCAACAAGTAAAAAACTTTGAAATAGGCGTGCCAATGCACGTAGCTAAAGGTGTAGGAAATTTTCTTCCAGAAATACCTGCTTGGATATTAGCTAGTTTTTTATCTGGGGGGTTTTTAGCTTGGGCCAGGGTTACTAGCAGCTTAGCTAAGTGGGGTCAATCTGCAAAGTTTCTTGACAAAATAAAATTTACTTTAACTAAGGGTCTTATAGAAGAAGCTAAGTTTACATTTGTAGATGAAGTACTTGATAGAGATTCTGACGCGCTAACTGGAATGGGATTTGGAATAGGAGCCTCTACATTTGGTTTATTTCTTCCTAAGCAAGCTAGAATATTTAGAGGAAGCTTAGCACCTTTTAGCAACATCATCAGAAATATTTTATCAGCTCCTGGTGGAGTAATTGGTTCTCAGGGAGGAGTATTACTTTCTACATTTAAAAATGCAATTTTAGAAAACAAAGTTTTTACTGAAGAATTTAAAAAGCATTATAGTGTAGATGAATTTGGACAAGACATAGATTTTCAAAAAAACATGTACACTGAATTGCTTACGTTTTTCTTTATAGGATTGACTGGGATAAAGGCTAGAGATTTTAATAAAATTAGTACTGTACGTAGAAATGTTGAAACAATAAGAGCTCAGCTAGTAAAAAATGAGGTTGTACAACGAACTAAAGATCAGTATACTGAATTGCTAAAAACCAATCCTAATATATCTCCAGATCTTCAACTTGAACAGCCTCTTTCAGAAGCAAAAGTTGAAAGATTAGTAGAACTCTATAATAATCAAAAGGCTATAGTAGACTTAATGGATTACGAGTATAATAAAATGGATATAGCTACTTTAAGAAAAAATGTAAACATAGCTATTGATTATGTAAATACTCCTGAACAAAGAAGAGATGATCCTCAATTTTCAGATATTAAGAGCGAAAAACAAGCTAATGATATTATACAAAAATATGAAAGTGCAGTTTCACAAACTGAAAAAAGAATTAATAAATCTTTTGATGATATAAAAATTGCTGTAAAAAATGTTTTTGGTATAGAAGTTAAATTTAATCTTGATAAAAAAAGCGAAAGCACGGAAGCTGGAAGTTGGAATGAAAAAAATAATACAATAAATTTAAATTTACAAAATCTTTCTTTAGGTATATTAGAGCATGAAGTAGGGCACATTGCATTGGATTTACTTGCTCAAAAGTATCCTACAATAGCCCAAAGTTTAAAAGAAAACGTAAAAGATGCTGTAAATTCAGCTTTAAAAGGCAGAACTTATCGTGATAGTTCAGGAAAAATGGTTCCTTTTGAAGAATTTATTAAAGACCGACATAAGGATAAGCCTAAAGAAAAGCAAGATCAAGAGTATTTGCTTTATATAGCTCAGTTTTTAAATAAAAAAGAATACAAAGAATCATTATTAGGCACAGGAGTTATAGGTAGCATTAAACAAGGTATTCAAAAAACTTTAGACTTAATATCCGGCAAAACAGGAAAAATGGTAGGTTGGAACTTAGGAAAAAATGGTATTCAAAGAGGAGATGATATATTAAGGTTCCTCCATAAAGTAGGACAAGGAGGAAAAAGCGTAAAAGGTTGGGAGAACTTGTTTAAAGAGTGGCAACACGTTGCTGCGAAAATGGATAAAAATGGAAAAATTACGCAATATAATGTAAATTCAGGCGCAGAAACAGTTAAATTACCAAGTAATTCTAATAAGGTAATAGAATCTACTTCCGAAATTTCTGATGGGGTTGACAATTGGTATAATAATAATAAAGACAAAAAAGGTTTTTTAAATGAAGCAATGATTGCTACTGCTATGTATCAAGATCCTGTTAACAGAATTGTTAGCCGTCAGCTAAAAAATGTTCCTAGCGCTAATTCTGGGAACATATCAGATATAACTATGCAAGCTATTTATTTTGAACTTCCTGCATTAGTTGAATCCTATCACGCAGGACAGTTGTTCATTAGAGAAATTCGAGAAAAAGGATTAACCTCCGAGCAAGCAAGAATAGAAGCTAATAAAAGACAAATGGGTAGGTTTAATGTAGAAAATCTAATTAGCAGAGCTTTAGGCACGTTGCCAGAGGCATCTCTTTCTTCTTATATAAATGGACAGTTAGCAAATAAAATTAATGGAATTTATAAAATGCCTCAGTTTCAAAACATTATGTTTGAGATTAGCGTCGATGCTGTTGTAGGCGAAGGAAAGAAAACCGCTTATGATACAGTCACTGCTGAATCTACCGGTATACCTGGAGATAATTTAGAAGGTTCTGTAGATTTAAGCACAGGAAAACAAAGATCAACAGTTGAAAAAGTTGTAGACAACTTAAATTTAAACCCTAAAGTTACTGAAGCTATTACTGCTGAAGTTAATAATGTTATAGAAAATGTACCTCTTAAAAATTTAGGTGTTAATTATACAGGTCCAGTTGAAATACCTTTTTCAGGCATTTATATTTTAACAGGACTTCCTAAAAATGAAATAAAAATAGAGTATCCAAACAAATCTGTTAAGATTATTAAAAACGGAAGATCACCACAAGTTGCAGTTACAAGGATATTAAAGGAATTAGTGTCTCAGCAATTAACCATAAAAAATGATCCTAATAATACCCCAGCCGAAAGAATTGAAGCTGAAAGATTATATGAAGAATATGAAGAGTTACTTAAAACACCTCCTAAAATAACAAAGCAAGATTTGTTTTCTAGAAAATTACAAAAAAGCATAGAAGATGAATCAAACACGGCGTTTAAAGAATTTGATATAAGTGTAGGTTCACTAAGTTCTGCTACATATAAATCTTTTATAACCGCTGCTTATAGTTCAAAAGACAATTTTCTTACAGATACTACTTATACAAAAAGATTTAATGACTTAATTGAAAATGTTTTTATTACAGAACTTGTAAATGGTAAAGAAGTTGTCAAATTAGATTCTCAGGGAAGAAAAACTAAAGCTAGACATTCCACTGCTGCTGGAGGATATATATTTACAAAAACCATTAGAGACCTTCAACAATGGAAAGACTATTTTTTACCAGAAGGAGGAGTCGACATTAAAGTTCTTGAAGCCCGAAGAAAATCTTTAATAAAATCTTTTATTAGAGAGCTGGGCACAGATATTCTTTTTGATAAAACTCTCGATAAAGAAGGGCAGCTTTTTATTACAAGTGCTCAAGAAAAATTAGGTAATAAGTTAGAGCAAGCTGTTTTTGCAGCCATGCAAACTGAATTAAATAGATCCGGAATTAACAAAACAAAAACTAAATCTAAATCAGGCAAATCGTTTTCTGAGCTGGTAGAGGAAAAATCAAAGGCGTTAGGCAAAGACACTGCTTTAATTCTAGAAAACTACCAAAAATTTATTAACAATTATCAAGATGAAGTCTTTTTAAAATTAAAGAAAACAGATCCAGATCTTCATGAGGTACTTACTAAGGTTATAAAAGATTATACTATTAATAAACTAGATAGTATTGACGTTACTGATATTAATGCATCAAAAAGAGGTTTGGGTGATTCTAAAGTAAATGGGCAAAAAGTGACTGCTGTCGCGCCTAAAGACCTAACCGCTCAGCAATTAGCAAAAAATGAAATAATTAATAAAACTATAATAAAAACTATAGAAAAAGTTGATAAAACTCAAGAAGCTATTACCAAAGGAGTAAATGATAAACCATCGAAATCTTTAGTTTTACCTAACTTGATGGGTTATACCGGAAGAATTACCGACGGAATACGGTTAGATCTAAACCGGTTTAACGAGATGATGAGTAGGCCAGGAGGAGAACTAAGTAAGCTTAACGGCAGAACGGACGTGTTTTTCGAACCTTCTTCAGAATTGATTAAACTAATTAGTTTAGCAAAAACTAACGCAAAAGAAGCGAGCAAACTTGATTTAAATAAAGACGATAATAATACGGTTGTTACTAAAAACATTAATAACGCAAGAAACATTGCTAACAGGATTAACTTAGAACCAAAGGAAAAAGGAGATACTGATCTTCAAAGTTCTTTAAACAAAGTGAAAAAGTTTCAAAAAGAAACTAAAAATAATGAAGCGGGAGTGGCAGATCTTAAATACAAAAAAAGTGTTACTACAATGATGCTAAAAATGTATGCGGAATTATTTAATTTTGCTCCACAAGATTCTAAAATTGATGTAGCAAACGCTTTTGGAACTTTTCTTTTAAATAACGATGGCTTAGGAGCTAGATCTTTGTCTTTAGATGTTTATTTTTCTTTTTCAGGTACAGGACCTAAATTAGTTAAATATACTTTTAGAGGTGAAGAAAAATTTAAATTAGACACAAACAGCAATGAACACTTGTTGGCTAAACAAAAATTTGCACTTTTAGCTATGAATATGTTAGTTAGCGGAGAGCTAATGAGTATGGATAATATCAACCTTTTAACAGGTTATTACAATAGTCAATATAGTAGAGGTTCTTTACAAGTTATTGCGGACAGACTGGTTGGATCAACCACAGTATTACCTACGGAATTAAAAATAGCAGCAGGAACTGGTAAGGATACTCAAGCAAACAGAAAAAGTATTGAAAAAATGCTAAGAGGAACGCTTGATCCTTTGTTCTTTAACAAGTTAGCTACTACAGTAAACTACGTAACCAAAAAAACTGCTTTACAGGAGATGATAGAAAATGCTGTTAATCAGCAGTCAAAAAATTTACCTACTACCAAAGGAGCTATAACAAACAACAATGAACTTTTAGTTGCTTTAAATTTAAAATCTACTACATTTTCTACCGGAAAACAATTATCTGAGATAGTAATTGAAGGTCCGCCTGAACTATCTGATGGAATTCTTGAAAAGGAAGTTCAAAAAATGATTTTTAGAAAAACAAAAGGAGCAATATCTTTTGAAAATGATGTTTCTGATTCTGCAGCTTATAATTTAGGTAGAAAAAAAGGTAGATACGAATTTTTCTTACCGCCGAATGCTGAAGACTTTCATGGATTACTTTATAAGTTATATGGAAGAGGAAAACAGGGAGAAGCAGATATGGCTTTCATGAAAGAAAATGTTCTTAGAGACTATACTCGAGCAGAAAACGCTTTAAGTATTTATAGAATGAATTTAGTTGTTGATCTTAAAGCTTTAGAAACTAGTATGAAAGAGCTAGGAACCAATAAAGCTGAAGTTGCTTCTGTAAAAAGAATAAAAAAACTGGGTTATAATATAGATCAAGCAGTTAGAGTTTATATATGGGAAAGACTAGGTATAGAGGTTCCAGGTATTCAAAAAAGTGAAAAAGCTCAATTAGTTGGTGCGGTTTTTAATTCGCCTAGGCTACAAGCTTATGCTAAAGGAATAATGGAAATTACTAAAACTGCAGAAAAATATCCTAATCCAAGCAATAATTGGTTTAGAAGCAATATACAATATGATTTGTTTAATTACGCAACAGAAGGTGTAAGAGCTAAATTTTTAGCACCATGGCAAGCTAAAGTAGACGCTATATTTACAAACCAAACATTCAACAAGTTAGAAGCCGGTTTTGGAAGAGAATATGTTAAAAACCTTAAAGGTGTATTAGAAAGAATGTCTAAAGGTAAAACCAGAAGTGATAGTAATAATAAAGAATTTAATAAAACTTTAAACTATATTAATGGATCTGTAGCAAGCATTATGTTTCTTAACATGAGATCCGCTGCTTTACAAACTATATCAGCTGCTAATTATATTAATTGGACTGATAATAATCCGGTTGCAATAGGTAAAGTTATTTCTAAAAATCCTAAATTGTTTGTAAAAACAATGGTAGAAATTTTTAATAGTGATGCTCTTAAAGACCGAAGAGAAGGTTTAAAGCTTAATGTAGAAGAAGCAGAAATGTACAAAGCTATTAATGCTGGCGGAAGAAGTGGCATGCAATCTATTTGGGACGCTATGATACGCATAGGATTTAAGCCTACACAAATGGCTGATAGCTTCGCTATTACTATGGGCGGAACTCCTTTTTATTTAAATAGAACCAAAACTTATGAAAGTCAAGGTTATGAACCAGCTCAGGCAAAAGCTAGAGCGTGGGAAGATTTTTTAGATGTTACTCAGGAATCACAACAGTCCTCACAAGCAGATAGAGTATCGGAAATACAAGTAGGTTTATTAGGTAGAGCTGTATTTGCATTTAATAATACACCTTTTCAAATGGCTCGATTGCAAAAGAAAGCAACGTTAGATTTAATAAACAATAGGGGAGATATTAAAACAAATGCATCTAGACTAGCTTACTATGCTTTTATACAAAGTACTTTATTCTATGGGTTGCAACAAGGTTTTTATTCTACATTTATGAGAGAAGATGACAGTTCTTTATCTGAATCAGAAAAAATAGCAAAATATGCTGATTTTGAAAAAAGATTAGATAGAATAGCAAAAAGTGTAATTCAAGGAACACTAACTGGATCTGGTTTACCTGGTAAAATAGCAGTAACTACTTATAACACTATAGAGCAAGCAATAGCGCAATACAAAAAAGGATATGCTGGAAAAGATTTTTTCCCAATACTTAATAAAGCTTTTAGTATATCTCCTCCTCTTGGAAGTAAAGTTAGTAGAATGGGTACAAATTGGAATAGTCTTATATTTGCGGATTTTACTAAAAAAGGAAAATCTAAAAGTTTAATATACGATGATTTGGATCCTCAAAACCCAAATAATAGAGCTTACATATCCATGTTTGGAACAGCTACTAACATACCTTTAGATCGTATTGTGCAAAAAATGGAAAATATACAAAATATGCTAGATACTCAAAATGCCTCATGGGAAAGAATATCTATGTTTTTTGGAACTCCTAAATGGACTTTGCAAACTTCGCAAGAAAATGCTGCTGATGAGAAAAAATTACTGGATAGTTATTACGAAGAAAACACTTCGGAAGAACAAAAAAATTATGATAAAATTAAAGCTTCAAAAAAACCCGAACAAGAAAGAGAGTTATACGGATACGGATTAAGCTCTAAACAAGTTAGGTCCTTAAATACCGAAGAAAAAAGAATAGAAGCTATAATAAAATTGCGAAAAGAACAAAAAAAGAAAAACTCTTTAAAATAAACATTAT
>TARA_R110001592_G_scaffold261854_2_pt1 | contig 17992 bp, 20 predicted proteins | sample TARA_R110001592 | Tara Oceans TARA_R110001592 (sample SAMEA4398387) | marine metagenome | biome: Polar Biome; feature: [SRF] surface water layer (ENVO:00010504); material: water (ENVO:00002006), including particulate matter (ENVO:01000060) such as... | depth 5 m | reverse complement strand
AGTCGCGTAACATCGTGTCGGTAACATAATATCTTTGGAGAGGTACCGAATTATCTGGTCTGTGAGTATCATCCTATTTTAAATCATCTTTAAAAATTGGGTCTCAATTTTTAAATGTGAATTTTTAATTACAATTACTAAAATACCTCGTATGAGTATTTAGTTAGAGAACGCGAGACCACCCATGCCTGATTGGATGCGGAGGACGTTGTAGTTGGTCGCGAACATGTGGAGGTTGGTCGCGTTAGCCGCGGAGGCCGTGGTGATGGACACCTGCGCGTTGTCGATGCGGCTGAAGTTGCACGTGCCGGTAGGCTGGTGCTCCTCGGGTTTCAATGCGAATGAATATGCGTACACGCCGGGGAAGGGGGAGCCGCTGAAGTGGTGGTAGGGCTGCACCTGGTTGAAGTACTTACCACCCTGAGCCTTGAAGCGATCCTGACCGTTCAGGACGAGCTTGAAGTCGGTCATCGCACCCTGAGCCTCCTCGGTGAAGGCCAGGCGGTTGGCGTGGCCGGCGGTCACGACAACGGGGGCACCGGTCGCGGCCGAAACGGGAAGCGCCTGATCACCGACAGTGGTGGAGACGGACGAGGGACCCGCCGAGAGCTCGAGCACGTCCGCCTGGCCGACGGCCTTGCCGAAAGACCAGAGAGAGTCAGCGGAAGTTCCGGTGAGGCACCACATCAGGCTCTTGACCGGATGATTGAACGAGAGACGAATCTGCTTGGTTCCGGTGGGGTCAACTGTATCAACACCAGTGTGCTGCGTCTGCTCAATTAGGTATTCGTGACCTTTCTGGGCAAAACGCCTACGTTCTTCAGTGTCGAGGTAGATGTAATTGGCATATACCTTGAAGGTGCCGGGGTTGCAGTAGGTGGTGAAGTCGGACGCGAGGTCGAAGTCCACACGAACTTCGTGGTATTGAAGTGCGATGAGCGGCAGCGCGAGCCCAGGGTTCCTGTTGAAGAAGAACAGGAGGGGGAGGAACACCTTGTTGCCGTCGCCGGCGGTCGTCATCTTGCCGTACTGAGACTTCTTCGCTTCGTCGTAGTACAGCTCGGAGTAGAGACGCCAGTACTTCTGGTAGAGTTTGTCCACCCTTTGACCTCCAATTGATAATTCTACGGAGGAGACAGCACGCTCGGCGACCCAGCAAGAGACACCGTCGGTCTGCGCGTTGGACTCGAGCTCCACGTACATTTCGCCGACGAGGTCACCGTTACGGGCGACGGTCACGGAGACGCGACCGGAGTTGCCGGGGTTGCCGTTGAGGGTCTGCTCGATGTTCTCCATAGCGAAGTTGGTATGGCGCTTGTACTTGGCCTGGTAGAAGGTAACTTCGGGGTTACCGGTGAGGTACACGTCCTGCGCGCCGTAGGCGACTAACTGCATGAGTCCGCCAGCCATTTTGAAAGTTGTTGTACTATAAGCAGAGAAAATAATTTTGGACCATGTCCACGCGCGCGGAAATTTTCGTCTCGATTTTTCTCAGTAGATTTTAAATGTCTACCAAGCCGCAGCCTGAAGAAATTCCCGAAGACCAGATGGAGGAAGGCGAGATCATCGACGACGAGGAGATCGACGACGAGGAGATCGACGACGACGAACTCATGGAATTCGAAGATGAAGTTGACATCGCGTCTCTGATGACATCGCTCCTCGCGACCGACGAGGGCGACACGATCTGCACCGCTCTGGTCGCGATCGGGCAGCAGCTTCAGACCCAAAATAGGATACTGGTTAAAATTTTCAGCGAACTTAAGGGATAAAATCAGTTAAGGAGAAATTTTGTATAATATGTAACATGGAAGAACTTCACTTCATCGATGACGAACCGGATCGCTACCAAGCACTACTGGAGCTGGAGAAACGGTCAATCGAGTCTATGAATGTTGAACAAATAATCTCAACCCTAGAAATTTTTGAAAATGCGTGGGATCTCAGGCGGAGCTGTCATCGCAACGCCCGCGAGTTGGGGTACAGACAATTCATCCACAAGGACCACTGGGACCACAATGGCGAACCCCTCATTTCAAAAATAGACATTCGTGCCATAAAAGGAATCAAAGATCGTCAGAGGCGGTACCTTCTCAACCTTCGAACGAGGATGGGTGTTCTGAACATAAAAAACAAACCAGACGAAGACGGTATCACCCTCTTGAAGAGGATCAACTCGGTCGGAAAACAACTCAAAGATGGTTTTGACAACGTCAGGCGCCACTGGAACGCTTTCGAACGTGTAGTCAATCCCACGGCCGAACCTCTCATCAGCTGCTTCTCCGACCCCCTTGCCATGGACGAAGACGAAGTCGAGAAGTGCAGTCCGTACCAGAAGTGCATCATCCATTCCCTGGAGGAGGCGCACAGACAGGGATTGAGACGATACCATGACTCGTGTTACGAAGAGATTCGCAGTCCTTCCGGATACGGCACGCGCGCTTGGAAACCCAAGTTCGAAATCATCCAGTTTGTGTATTCTCTCGCACCGAAAGATGATGAGTTTGAAAATTGGAAAAATTTCACGAGTAAAGGTGGTTGTTACAAGGACGTGGCCAATCACCTGACTAACTGCTACGATCCCCAGTTTCCGGCCATAGAGAAGAGGAGACACGTTTGGTCGTTTCGCAACGGTCTTTTCTGTGGAAAAGAGGACGGCCCACAAAACGAAGGTCATCCGACCTGCAAGTTTTACCCGTACGACAGCCACGACTTTCGAGTCCTGGACCCTTCCATCATCTCTTGTAAGTATTTCGATCAAGACTTTATCGACTTTTCGCATATCGACGATTGGTTCCATATCCCCACACCCAACTTCGACACCATCCTACAATACCAGGGTTTCGAAGAGGATGTGCAAAAGTGGGCCTACGTGATGGGAGGTAGGTTATGCTACGACGTTTCAGAATTAGACAAGTGGCAGGTTATACCGTTCATGAAAGGAATCGCGAGAAGTGGAAAGAGTACCCTGATAAACAACGTCTTTCAGCGTTTTTATCAAAGCGAAGATGTGAAGACACTTGGCAACAACATCGAGCGAAAGTTCGGGCTTTCGGCAATCAAGGACGCGCTGATGTTCGTCGCGCCGGAGGTCAAAGGTGACCTGGCACTCGAACAGGCGGAGTTCCAGTCGCTCGTTTCGGGTGAGGGGATCGCGATCAACGTCAAGAACAAGACGGCGCAGAGCCTCCCAAACTGGAAAGTTCCCGGTATTCTGGGCGGCAACGAAGTTCCCAACTGGAACGATAAATCCGGTTCCGTCCTTCGTCGTATTCTTCCCTGGAACTTTACGAAGCAGGTACAGGAGGCGGATCCCAACCTAGACAAAAAGCTCGCGGCCGAGCTTCCGGCGATCCTGTGCAAATGCATCCGCGGGTACCTCGAATATTCCGAGAAGTACAGCGGCCGAGATATTTGGAATGTAGTTCCCCCGTACTTCAAAATTATCCAGAACCAAGTGGCCATGGTGGCGAATACCCTTCATCACTTCCTGAACTCGGTGCGTGTTATCAAGGAGGAGGGTAAGTTCGTACCCGAGGACATCTTTCACCAGGCGTACAACTCACACTGCGCGCGCTCACTCAAGGGTAAGAAGCCGGATCTGTTCAATCCGGATTTTTACATTGGACCGTTCTCCACGTATGGAATCACTGTCAGGACCTGTGCGATCAATTACAAGGGCCGCGAGTACCCAGCTCAGCCCGTGTTTTTCGGGGTCGATGTGATCGAGGAGGAATTGATGATTGGCAACAATCACTAAAAAAATATGTCTGTATAGTAATATGGACGCTCGGAACTTCGTCAAAGAGTCCGGTTTCAAGGTTCAGACCGAGAATGAAACCGCGAGACGCGCGCGAATGGCTCGAAGGGAGGATATCGTGCGTAAACAACTCCTCCGTGATCCCACCCCCATCACAACTCCTCCTCCACCACGACCACAACCCATGTGTCGAAACCCTCTCGAGAACGAGTTCTCCCCTCGACCCGCACCACCCGTGATCGTTAGGGCTGCACCGATCCCACCTCCGGCTCAACCTAGAGTTAGAACTGTCATTAAATATAAGATTGTGCGACGTCCCGTTAAAACCACACATCACGACGACGATGCGATTCGTAATCAACTCAAGCGCTGCTTCGGGTGCAAGTGGATGCGTCGTTACAAACCAAACCTGACCAGGGATATGTGGAGGGTGAAACGTGAACTCACCAACGGTGGTAGCGCCAGGGAGGTGGAGCGTCGTATGGTCAACCACTGGAAGCGAATCCGGATGAAAAAGTTAGAAAAGATCTACTTGATGAAAAACGCCTCCGTGCGTGGAATTCCCTATCACTCCCGAAACGCGTGGCGAGACGCCGTCTCCAATTATATAATGAACTATAAGAGGACACATAATCGTCGCTCTCCCACCAAAAAGCGTATGCGACTTTACAAGAAAAGGTGGTTAAAAAGGAGACGCGAGGAATTGAAAAATGCAACTTCTGCAAAGCGTAGACGAAAGGCTTCGACTGGGCGTAAGAAGGTACGGGCACGGCGTTAGAGTCCGGGCACCCAAACATTCGTGGATGGAGATGTGCAGAGAAGAACTCCTTGACGCGTTCATATATATCATTGCCGATTACATACGCTACAAGGGTATTATATCTAATGGACGAGATGACAATGAGCTCATAAGATCCGTAGCTAATAACTGGTCGGAAATAGACAGCTCACAACACAGGATGCTCCTATGGAATCTCATCAGGATGTTGGACAACGAACTCTTCTGTGATGTCTTCGGCGCTGAAGACGGAGAACATACACGCGACGCAACAAGCGGTCTGGTAGAAGGCTTGTCCCCACAAGAACATAACACAAAACGGAATCACCATGAGACCACTCACCGAACCGTGCAGCACAAGTTGAATGATGACAAATGGTGATCTCTCCGGGTACATCGCAACGTTTGTCAGGCAAATCATGACTAAGTTGACAACATCTATCAAACGGTGGAACCATACCATCATAAACATGGATGTCAAAAACAAAAAGTACGCCAGTGTTTTCGCCACGGGGCTGAACCGAACACCGACTGTACGACTCATATGGACCAATATCACTTCGGGTGGATCCGGAGGAGGTGGTGGTTCAACCTCCTCATTAAATGCGATGCACACAGACCCATCCGGTGATTCTACTGAAATGTGCCTCATTTTATTGATTTACATCTTATTCTTCTATTTATAGTTTTCGTCGGTTCCGCGAGTTGCTTAAGATGGATCGTATGGTAGTTAAAGGTGAACTCTGGAAACGTCTCCTTTATTTTTTTTGAGATTGCGTTCCCCTGCTGCGAGTACGGAATGCCGGTACAGACCGCATTCTGCTCCAGTCCCAAAAGTTGGTTCTCCATGTCGACGAAATCCTTCAGCTTTTGGGCACTGACACCGCCTTTGTGCATATTGTGGTACATCGCATCGCTCTCTCCATCACTGAGGTGGAAGAAGCGAGACCCCTGAACAGACTGTTTCTCGTGCATAAGACAAAGTATCACGAGAAAGAGTATGACGATGTGTAACATCCTTACTACTTAACTATATTTTTTCACAGCCTCCTCGTATTCACCCTTCTTCACGTAGGTCAATTTACCATTCGCGGGAAAATGTAATGGCATCTCGAAATCCGCCATTCGCTTCGCCCAACACCTTGTCATATTCGCGTCGAACACCACAGCTTTACAACCGTCGTCCAACGCGCAGTGGTTGAGGCACTTATCCTTATCATATTCGTACGTGGGATCGGGTGCACCGGGGTGATAATGATATATATCACCCGCACCGTAATCCACGTTGCGCACGAGTTTAAACTTTGCCTTCTTCTCCGGTTTCTTCTCTTCCTCAACCAAGAACATCTTCTCATCATCGAACGGTCTGGGTTCAACTTCATCGACGAACCCTTCTTCCTCCTCCTCCACAGGATCGGTATCTGTTATCATCACCGCACTGGCCGCAGATGATGACAATATGCAGCACATGCAGCATACTAACATGATCAACACCGCGGTTGTCGCGTCCATTACTCTTTGTAAATATTTTTTACTTAGTAAAACTTCTTATACGTTGCCAGAGGATAATCATATTTTCTGTTAGCGTGACCAGGCGTGCAGAATTTTTGCATTGTATTAGTCGGCACACACATATTCATCAGCTTATCGGAGCAGCACCTATCTTTAGGGCAGTACCCAGGACTGGGACTTCCGTCGGTACCGCACTTTAAGTTAGTACTTGGATATATGGTATTATCCTGTGGTAAGAAACAGGCGAAACCGGTGCAGCCCTCCTCCTTCTTCTCCTCCTTGACGGTAGTTGGAGCGGGAGCGGGAGCCGGTTTGTTTTTTTTGGACCAGAATTTAGTCCGCTTCCCGTGATATTTAGCGACGTCCTTATTCACACCAGTTGTCGAACATGCTTTTCCACTTTCCCGACAGTATTTGTAGGGATACGTGCAACAGAAATTATCCGGACACCGAGCCTTGTAAGGTTGGGCTCGAGTACTACATTTCCCGTTTGTGCTGACCTTCTCTTCTGGTTTGGGTGGAGGAGGGGGAGGAGGTGGCGGTTTCCATTCATCTTTCCTTGCATTGTAATCCGAGGGTAACACCCTTTTCCAGTACAAACCTCCACCCGCGTGCTGATTGTTGTTGTCGTCGTTATCGACCCATCTTTCACCCGGTGCTTTGCTTAAACAACTTTTCTTCAGCCACGGTGCGTCGACGCACGCTGGGTCGGTCCCTTTCCCATTATTACCCGTATACACCCGACATTTGTATTGGTCGTTGGTTCGCCAAACGGACATTCCGACTGATTTATATGCCCGTACTTTCGTCTTCTGGTGTTCCCGAAACAATTCCTCAGACTTTTCTGAGCACTTATCCGCATACTTGAGTGGAGCCTGACCACCGTACGTGCCCATACCGTGTTCAGAGCCGAGGTTGAAATCCTGAGACTCCCACCCACTCTTATCTTCCCTCACTATCACCGGTCGACCCTGTAAGTATCTTGTACCCCGATCACCCATACTGGTAGACACCTGCGCGGAATTTATCGTATCCGCATTCTTTGGGATGTCACACGCTCCTGTTTTCTCGTAGTATGTATTTTTGATTTTAAATCGTTTCGAATCGGGTAAAGTGTCGTACCTACCTTTCAATATTTCTTCTTGTTCATCGTCGAAGGTGTACACGCAATCACACGTACCGTCCATCTTATTTGAGAGTAGGATGGAACGATTCTGATTGTTCCCGCAGTTGAACCTGGGGGGTTTAGGTGGTGGAGGTGGTGGAGGGGGAGGAGGTGGTGGAGGTGGTGGAGGTGGAGGTGGAGGTTTGCTACGTTTGTTGGCCCAACTCTTATCCTGACCGGTACCCTTGGATTTGGTTTTGCAGTTGTCGTAATCGTACAGGGTAAACCTCGAGTCTTTCATCACCGAAGTGAATTTACAGTCGTTCGTATCTTCACATTTCTTCGCTGCATCTTGTGCGTATTTCAGATAGAGGCGATCGCTGAACTTACCAGCTTTGGGTTGGACCTTTGTGCTCTCGTACATCGGTTTTCCGTCGCACGTTCCCTCACCGACTGTCCTGTACCCGTCCTTGTCGGGATTCCAAGGGGGGATACCCGCCACGCTGGGATCCTTCTTTTTCCACGTCTTCACTCCCGAGATTTGATGGAACAGTGGCGTCTTCTCACACGTGTCGCCATCGAAGGTTCGGTACGTGCCGTTTTTGAAAACTGAAACGTATTTGCAGTTAGGATCCGCGTTGCATATCTGCGCGCCAGACTCGACATAAGAACTGTAGACGGGGTCCGCCTTGGAAAAACCACCCGTGGTGAAAGCCTTCGCCTCGCCCTTAGATCCCGGTCCCCTCGCACCATTGACGTACCCCTGGTCGAGCCACGTCTTGTCCCACATAGACTTCACATCCTTGATTCCACATATACCGTATTGCTTGGTATGAGGATCTCTCGACCCGAACTGCTCGTAGCCATGTATCGGATTCTGCACGTACGGATCATCCCACTCGATCTTCTCCCAGATTTTAACTGCGGGATCGTCCACCATTTCATTACAATCAGCTTTGGTGTACGTTTTGGCGATCGAGTTTCCGTGTTGTAGTTCGACGTACTGACAGAATTTGCTCTTGTTACACTTCTCTATTCCACGCTCTAAGAGACGTTGATATTTCCACGATAACACATCACTCTCATTCACTTTCGATTCACCCGGTTTCCGTACGAAATCGCTGCTGATAAACCGATCGGATCGGGCGCACCTCTTACCTTTAACGGCCGGTCTGTACCCATTGAAATTCGTATCCTCGTTCGCGAGGGGTGGCGCTCCGGTACATTTTTTAGTGTTACACGCGCGCGTCTCCCTGAGAGGGTCGGGACAAGCTTTCCCGCCGTTCGCAGGGTCGGCCTCCTTTGTGAATTCACGCGTCTGAGTGCCCCCGTCGCACTCCTCGTCACACGCGGACCACGGACTCCAGAATCCCTTGCAGTCCTCAACGTAATTGGAATCCCCGTCGACCACCGTCTTTTCATCTTGTTTAAGACGCATGACTTCTTCTGACCAAAACGACGAGCTCGATTTCTTCTTCTGATCAGATGAAGGAGGGGGATCCTCCTCCTTGACCGAAAACTGACCCGCCGCGGCGACCGCCATCGCAGAGCCCAGCATAAGAATGTACGCGGCCATCTACTATACTGTCAAGGTTTTTTTCATAAAATTCTTGCGACGTCATTGATTTTCTGGATGATGTTGTAAAATCGAGCGTCGGAATCCACCTCACTCGGCTTGATGATCTCCAACTCCACCTGATACGTCGCCTCCTCCTCTGAATCTTTGTCAATCGGGTCACCGGATGAGATCGTCATGTCGATGGAAAGGTTCTTTCGAATGAACGAGTGGCGGGTCTTGGACCTCTTCCTGTCCATCTCGTATTCACCGGACGTTGGTATTTCTCGCGCGATGCAGAACCGCACGTCGAGAGGTTGCCTACTATCAAAAAAGTCTTCCTTCTGGACGGTCACCTTCTGGATGCACTCCTGTTCTCCTGTGTTCTCGTCGGAAGTTATGCGAATACCTTCGGAGTCGTTGTAGTACACGTCCACAACCTTATTGGTCTTCTGCTCCCACCCATCGAATCTCTGCAGCGCCCTTAAAATTTTATTCCACGCATCCTTGCCAACGTTCGTATCGAACAACGAACCGTTGTGACGACCGAGTCGGATTTCAACTTCAACGTCTTCCTCATTTTTGTGCGACTCGAAAATGGGCAGGACCTTGTCGACGATCTGTTGGATGTCCATTTATTTATAAATAGAACGCGCGAATACTCTAAGTAACTTATGTCAACAATCAATAATGAAAGGTTTCTTTAACGGGGGACAGACGTGTTACTTCAACACCGCCCTCCAGTGCCTTTTGTACATTCCTCTTTTGTCGAATTATTACATCAGGAGGCCTTACACGGGAGTGTGCGAATTCACGCGCGCGTACAGTGAACTCGTTAGGGTGTACTGGACGAAGGGATACCGGACAATCAGCGCCGAGAGTGTCCTTCAGGAGTTCGTGAAAAAGTTCCCACGTTTTGAGGGAGACGAGCAACAGGACGTTCAAGAGGCGGTGCTCTGCATCCTGGACATACTGGAGAACTCCACGCCGGATATCAACCCGTGGTTTTACGGGAAGAAGGTACAAGAAACGATCTGGCCCGACGGAAAATCACTGAGCGAGGAAATTTTCTCCGTGCACCTGGTGACGCCCACGTGTAAAGACCTGGGTCGAATTCTCCAGAAAAGTACAGACTGGAACGTCATAGAGAACTTTACGGACGATCAAGGGAAGCAGCACAACCTGGCCACGTCGCGCATGGTCTTCTCTAAACTTCCCCGAATTTTGATGATATCATTCGATCAAAAGAGTCACGTGGAGATCATAGAAAAGTTGATCATCCAAGGACAGGAATACAACCTGATATCCACCGCACTGCACGTCGGCGAACAGGACGACGGTCACTACGTGAGTTTCGTCAGGAAAAAAAACAAATGGTACCTGATCAACGACGATAAGATTGAAGAGCACGAATTACCGTCGGAAGGTGGCTTCTATTTCATGGTCTACAATCAGAAATAAGGACGTTAAAGACATTTCTTATTATATATGGTATATGAACATCAACCTGGTCAACGTGAACAACGGCAAATACAACCTGTTCGTCATACACAACGACAGGTATTTAACTCCAGTACTCGCTAACGGACACGAATGGGACGGGTGGATGCGCGAGGACGTCGAAAAGTGTTATAAATCGGGAACGGACATCCTCGACATAGGGGCCAATATCGGGTACAACACCCTGATATTTTCGGAGTTCGGACCGGTCCAGGCGTGGGAACCGTTGTACGGCGAGGTGGTCAAGAAGAACGCACTTTCGAACACACTGAAAAACGCAGTGACCGTTCACGACTATGCGCTCTCCGACACCACGGGAGACGCGGACATATACATACCCAAACCCGACGCTAAACTTCTCGAGCGTGATCTGACCGTCATAAACTACGGTAACAGTGGATTCGATATTCCAGAGGAGACGCGATCTGTCTCCATATCCGTGCAAAAAAAGAGATTGGACGACGTGTACGATGGCACACCTTCGTTCATAAAAATGGACGTCGAAGGCCACGAAATAAACGTACTCAAAGGCGCTATTGATGTCATTACAAAACACAAACCAGCTATCATAGTGGAAATCCACGACATGAGCAACAGTGAAGTTGATCCGTTCCTCAAGGAGCACGGATACGGTCAGCCCATCGAGCGTCCCGAACACATGTATCTGTATCAGGCAGTCTAAAAACAAAATTCCTTCATCTCGATCGCCTCCTTGATGTTAACTATCGTCCTGTAGAATGTTCTCCGGTTATTGGGGTATGTCTTATCGGTGCGACGCTTCACTGGACGCCACCACATTGGCTGCTCCCACGTCACGTATTCGCACTCTACGATAGCACCTTCCTCCATCCAGCTTCTCTCGAATTTTCCATCGGGAATTTCCGATTCATAAAATAGTTTACCCCTCTCTTGGATGTAAAGGCGCCAGGTCGATCTCCCTCTCTTGAAGCCCGGCGTCTCCCGTGAGGGTTCCCACTTCAACTGAAAATCCACCGTGTTCTGGTGAACGGGTTTCCATTTGAAGAGTGTCTCGTGCGTTCCAAGCCTGATAGGTTCGTCGACCGGCGTGAAAACCAGGCCGTCTTGTTTCTGGGTCACGGTCGGGAGGTAGTCGTTCATGAAGGTTTTGAAATTCTTCATCGGATGGAACCTTTTACACTTCAGTTTGTACTGGTCGGATTTCATAGAGATGAGACCTTTCAACATTACCTTGACCGAGTCCATTCTGTTGTTAAGGTTCAGATCCCAAACGGATTCTCCACTGACCCGAACGGCGTCATAAATCATCAACGTATTTTCGTACAACTCTCCGTCAAGAATGGTCCCGTCGAAGGCACTCTTCTTGAGATTGATAGGAACCTCTACCATCTTGAAAGAGCGGTTCACGAGAAGGCACTTTTTCTTCCCTTCAAACATGAGCGCGACGAGCATTTGACGCTCACCGTCGGTCTTTTCACAAACAACATACTCCTTCGATTTGAGGATCGGGAAATGGCGTCGCTCTATAGAAACAGGTTGAGGCCCGGGGAAATAGTCACGGCTCCCCCACACCCGATGGATGTAGTTGACCACGAAACTGTGTAACGGCGAATCCTTTTGTATAGAAGACATGTTTAGAATACGAAGCTAATCTTTAATTTAATTTCACAGATGCGGCGTTTAATATGTTACTCACACACTCGTGGGTATAGGTCTGGATCAGCTTTGCTCCGGAGTACGCGTATATTTTAACTCCTTGCTCCTTGAGATACTCGAACATGGGTGGTCGTAATTTTATCTTTTTCTTCACCTGTTTCACCACGGTCTTCGGGACCATCATCCACACCTTCGCGTCCGTCTCTCTGACGTGATAAAACTGTGGCGCCGTCTTCTTTCCCAGAACCGTGTCGAACTCCAGTCCCATCTGCGACGTTGGTTCGGTCGAATCGGATCTGACCTTGTCCTTGAACCGCTGCCAGTTAATGCCTTCTTTGACCCCGGGAAAAACGACGAGTCCCGCACTGTCGTTGATCTCCAGGCATTTGTGCAGAGATTTCTCGTCGACACCAATACCAAAGTCTATGAAGAAAATCCGATCGTAGGTTTTCATGCATCGCTCGACGATGGAGACTTTATCGAAAGGGTCGTCCGGGCAGTAGAGGATCTGGTGATCCACAGAATTTTGAACGCATAGAATGTTGAGTTTCAAAATTGTGTGCAGTGTCTTCACGTGGCAGGATTTGGAACGGGTGACCGCGATAGTGACCAACTTCATATTTTAATTAGACATTAAACCCTTAAGTCCATACACGCACTGAAGGGAAGGTTTCCCACGTGCCCGAGGGTCGTGTTCACGTCCGCGTATATTTTTCCACCGGTCTGCTGCCACCTACGACAAAAAGCATAATCTTCCGACAGGTACCGTCGGGTTTCGGGGTCTATCATACAGTCGAAGCAGGCGTGGTAATCGTCGAAGTCACGGTTTTGGTGGTCGTTTTTGCACCATAACTCCGGGAATGCCTCCTCCAGTTTTTTGAAGACGTCGCGACGAATACACATGAACCCCGTGGGTCCGTCTAAAACTTCGACAAATCCATCCTCTATGGAACGTTTCGTGGCGCCGATATTGACCACGAGGCTGGATGAGAGCATTGCCATATCTCGTTCGTCACCGTTCTTGATGGCCGACGCTGCCTGGTCCCACATGACGACTTTCTTTGGATAGCACGCCACGGACAGGTCGTGTCCCGACCGAACGAGGCGGACGACCGCCGCCGGGTCAAAGTCAATATCGGCGTCGATAAACATCATGTAGTCGCATTCGGTCTTCTGTATGAACCGACCGACGCTCACATTCCTCGCTCGGTGGACCAAACTTTCATTCTCTGTAGTGTCGATCATCAAGTGAATTCCCTCTTTTAACATCAACATCTGAAGTTTAATCACACTGGACATGTACCTCTCGAGACAGAGACCCCCGTAACACGGGGTTGATAAAAACACCTTGGTCGTCATTGATCAGATATCGATCTGAAACTTTAAGTTATGCCGTTTTGGGTCGCGACGTGGATTGTTTTCTAGTAGTCTTCACGACCGTCTGTGGTCGGCGAACAGGTGTAGTATTTTTCTTGACGGATCTGGGTATAATAGTTGACGTCTTACGCATAGACGGTCGGGGTGTATCGAATCGGGTTTTCTTGGGTGTCTTGAAACTGTCTTTTCTGGGTCGCCACGCCTTGGAAGCTTTCACCAGACCGGTCACTAATCCGTTGTTCTGCTTGGCGAAGAATGGGTGGGTCAAGAATTTTGTGAACGACGGGAGGTTGAGGTTATGGTTTTTGGTGAGACCCAACCTAATTCTGTGTTCCTTGGTCACCTTGCTGGTCTCCGCGAAGTAGTCGTCGTTAGGAATGAGTTCCTTGATGAAGTTGTACACCGCGACGTCCGTGGCGGTCTTCTTACGTTCCACCTTGGCGAAGACCGCCGAGAGGAAAAAGTGCAGGTCGTAGAGGTTGTGACTACTCCGCGAAATACCCACGTCTTCGTGTTGACCACGGCTGATGGAATAGTTTATCATGCCCGGCATGTGAGCGAGTCCGAAGTCGATGATGACCGCCTCCACACCCCCGTTGGATATCGTGTAGGTCTTTCCGAGGACATTCACCGTGAAGTTCTTCTCTGGAACCTGGTTAATTATGACATTTCCTCCGTGGAGGTCGTGATGACGGAAACCCGGGATCCTCTTATTGATCATATACAGGGTGTGAATTACCTGTAAAAGTACCGATTTGGCCGCCTTGAGAGAAATCTGTGAGTTCCACCAATCGTTGAGCTCTTTACCGTTGAAGTATTCGAGGTAAAGGATGTCTAGGTCACGGCACCGCTTATACAGATACATCTGCGGAACCTTGAACGCTTTCAGTTTTTGCGCCACCTTAAACTCAAATTCCGCCATGCCTAAGGTGTTCTTCGCCGTGTTGATCTCTTTGTACGCGACGAACTTCCTGCCGTTACGATTTATCGCACCGCGGTACACTCGACCGTAGGCCCCCTCACCCAACTTCATCTTTTTCTTTAGTCGGTTGCCTGGTGCACAGGACTTGTTATTTGGTTTAAGCAAAACTTTTTTGAGATTGTTAAGCATATATATTAAACGGCTAAAAAATTTCTGACTATGATTTCTATTTTATTGAGTGTTGGAACGGAGACTGCGCACTTTGCACACAGTTCCTGCTTTGTGACGCGGTGTCCGATCACAATGAAAATGATCACGGACGCCACCGAATTCGGCGTCTTGCTCATTAGCTTCACACACTTCTCCGTGTGATCGCACAGCTTCAAGCACTGCAGTCTCTCATCCTTGGTCACCTCGAAAGAGTTGAGGAGACGATTCATAACATCGTAGGCTTTGGTGACAAACACGTTTTTCGTGTGCGCTTCCACCTTATCTTTGAATAGTTGCGTCGTTCTGGATACGTCTTTTGGTTGGATGCCAAACATTTCCGCGATTTCTTTAGTGGTTCGGGGATGCTTCGAGAGTCTGCACGCGTGCAGCACGCAGTTCGCTTTGATACCGAGTCGCACCGCGCCGCGCGTCAGCTTCTCTTCGTTGAATTTTTTGTAAAATTGTTTCGCCTCCTTGAGAACACAGTCGGGGAGAGAGTGGCACGCCTCGTCTATGTCTTTGTACGCGTGATACAGCGATCGATCCCTGTGATTCATCGACATGTGGAAATTGATCTTCGCCATCCGCCTTTGCTCGTATGAGAAATTACCCTTCATCATCGTTCCTTTACCCCAACCCTGACTGAACAGGTGCTGACTGTAATTAGGGTTTGCACACCTCGACGGGTCGCTCACTCGTCCGTCTGAGGTCATGCCACTCGTCCACTCCGGTCTCTCGTCGATGTAGTTGTCCTCGACGAGTCCGCATTCCGAGCAGACGGGGAGGCCCTCTGGACTGATGATTTTCACGGCGTCGCATTCCGGGCATAAGTTGATATCTAGCAGCTTTTCATTCTTTTTTTTGGGAAGAAGGGCGTCGACTTGCGACCAGATTGTGGATAGTTGCATTTTTTGGGTACTATACCAATATACTAGTTCCCTAGGGTTCTGACGCGAGCCTCGATTTTATCAATCGTCTCCTTAAAAGATTGACCACCTGAAGTCGTGGGTTCCCACTCGTTCCAATCTCGATCAATCGATTCGTGGTCAATCGGTACACCACCAATTTCACTGTCTGACACGACGAATCCACTCAAATCCGATTCCGAATCACCGGATCCAACTTCGTCGTATATCTCCGAGTCTGAATCTTCTATATCTATTTCAGAGTAGTAGACGAACCTGTTGGTTCCCAGGGGTTTCAACTCAAGATCGGCGATGGTCGTCCCCGTCGGGTAGTGCTCCATCACCGACTCGTACGGCGCGGGGGTCATCTCTTCCGTGCTCAGTTTCCAGACACACGCTGACTTGTAGAACATTTCGGTGGGTTCGAGGTAGTGCATCCCAAGCGTCAGGCCAGTGTTCATCGCCACGACCCCGTACATTTCCTCCTCGATTCCTTCTTCGTTTACTAACACTTTCACTATATCATTTTCGTTTATTTCTTTTGGCACAATCATGCTTAGAGTTTTCTCACAAAATATTATCATCGCATATCACACAGATGAAAGTTACTATTTATTCCAAGGAGGGGTGCGAGTACTGCGGTCATGCAGTCAAATTATGCGAGTCAGAGGGTCTCGAATTTGAAAAGAAAATGGTCAACGGGGTTGAACTGAAATCCCTGTGTGGTAAAGCGACTGCCACCTATCCTCAGATAAGTATCGACGGAAGTCTTGTCGGGACGTACTTTAACTTCCAGGATTTCATGGAGGACGAGTACGAACCTATCCTAGCCGAGACGCTCAACCGGTTTACTGTGTTTCCACTGCAGTACCCTGACCTGTGGCAACTCTACAAAAAAGCTCAGATGAGCAACTGGACGGCGGAGGAGATTGATATGAGCAAAGACATGGATGACTGGAAAGAACTCACATCCAACGAACAGAAGTTTGTAAAGTACATCCTCGCGTTCTTCGCTGGTAGCGACGGCATAGTCTTCGAGAACATCAACAACAACTTCGCCGACGAGGTTCAAATTTCAGAGGCGCGTTCTTTCTATGCGTACCAGTCACACAACGAGATGGTCCACGGTGAGACGTACTCAAAGTTAATAGATAAATACATCAAAGACAGCAGCGAGAAGAAACACTTGTTCCAAGCGATTCAGACCGTCCCCTGTATAAAACAGAAGGCGGACTGGGCGTTGAAGTGGTTCGAAAAATCCCGACCTTTCGCCGAACGCCTCTTCGCGTTCGCGTGTGTCGAGGGTATATTCTTTTCCGGGTCGTTCTGTGCCATATTCTGGCTCAAAAAGAGGGGTCTGATGCCCGGTTTATGCTTTTCGAACGAACTCATCTCTCGCGACGAGGGTCTTCACCAGGAGTTCGCGGTCGAGCTGTTCAAGCACCTGCGTCACAAACCTAACACCGAGACACTTCATTCGATCGTGAAGGATGCAGTTGCGATCGAGAAGGCGTTCATCACGGACGCGCTTCCCTGTGCACTGATTGGCATGAACAGTGACAAGATGAGTGAGTATATCGAATATGTGAGTGATCGACTGCTCAAATCGATCGGTCAGCCGGCGATTTGGAACTCGTCAAATCCGTTCGAGTTCATGGAAAATATCTCTCTCGATGGAAAAACGAACTTTTTCGAAAAGAGGGTGGGTGATTACGGGAAGATGGATGACGACACGGGTGACATAGGCTTCGACGAAGAATTTTAATAAAGGCCACTATTCGATAACATCTTTTACATCCGGGTCACGTATGTAAAAGATGAATGAGTTCCTTCATTATGAAATTCCCAATAAAAAGATTATCCGAATAGAGTTCCTTGCGGTGAAATGTCAAGGGAACCGAGGACCGTGCCACTATCCTCTAAGGTTATGGGTTCATCCGCGAAACCTGGTTGGGGTGCGGGAGCATCCACCATTTCTGGTTGGGTCTTGACCTTCTTCTCACCCTTCTTGCCACCGCATCCACAGCTCCCCTTCTTCTTGTTGGCGACGGGTTCCTGTCGAATGTTCATCATACCCCAAACCACGAGGATAAACACCACCGTGTGGAGTAGGAGACCCATCGTTGACGGACACCCAGTGGGAGTCGCGATGCGAGCACCGAAGACGGAGCGCATCAACCGAAACGTTTCAGGGTTGGCCACGACAAAAAAGGTTAGGCCTGAGATGATGGAAGTTATAAGCTTCTCCTCCTGTTTGCGACCATTGCAGCCACAACCACAATCTTTAAAAATGCCCATTGTTATTTATAAGTAACACCGAAAAAAATTCAGTCTTGAAAAATCGAGAGACTTTTTTTTTAAAAATTTTTTGAAAAGTCATGGCGAAAAAAAATAGTAACTTAGTAATAAGTATGGTGGCCAACCTGTTGGGTGGGATAGTTTTTCTACTCATCCTGGTGGTCATTTTTTTCATCAGTAAGCAGAATGCTGCGTCGAAAGAAAAGATTCGACAGATGGAAGTCGAAAGAGAGGCGAACATCAAACCACAGATTCGTCTGGATGAGCTGGTTGTCACCGCGGAACCTGAACCGACGGAAGACCCTGCACCGGGAGATACCAAGGTGTCGACCGCTCGTGTTGAAAAGCCACAAGTGCAAGACAAATGTGGGCGCTCTCCGTTTGACCCTGATAATGGCAAACCCTGCTCGGTGGATACCCCTTCAGCCAATTTAA
>TARA_R110001592_G_scaffold36893_2_pt1 | contig 18030 bp, 18 predicted proteins | sample TARA_R110001592 | Tara Oceans TARA_R110001592 (sample SAMEA4398387) | marine metagenome | biome: Polar Biome; feature: [SRF] surface water layer (ENVO:00010504); material: water (ENVO:00002006), including particulate matter (ENVO:01000060) such as... | depth 5 m | reverse complement strand
GTATCAACATCTGGGCGTTTATCAAATTTATCTCTAAATCTGTCTGCAATAGCATCTTTAGTTTTAAAAGCAGCATATTTAGTATGATTAAAAAGTGGAGAAAATACTGTTGAATCAATGGCAAAAGTTTGGTCAATACTAAAAATATCTTCCCAAACTATGTTTTTTACTTTTTGGTATAAATCTTCATCATTTTTAATGTTAAACTGACGGATAGGTACTAAAAGTCGATTAGCAGTTCGCAACCATAAATTAGCTTTATAGAGTAATGTTTTATCACCCTCAAAAGTTACAACTCGATTCCCTTTTTCAATGTCTTTAATTCCTAATTTTTTTAATTCTTCTACTAAAACATCTTCTAAACCAAAACTGGTCTTAGCAATTATTTTAAATGATTGGTTTTGTTGCATTTTGTAAAGGTAATACTAAACTAAAATCTAGTGCGTTTTTGTGTATTTCTTTTTTTTTGATAGTGCTTTTTTTTCGATACCTTAGTTGCTTTAAATAGATATTATGAAAAGAATAGACAATTTTTTAAATTTTAAATACAGTATTGTATTACTGTTTTTATTTGCAACAACAATATTAAAGGCTCAACCACCAGTAGCTAGTTTTAATTATTTTGATGTTTGTGTAACTCAGCCAGCAAGTTTTACAGATTCATCTTCAGATGTTCCAGATACTTGGAGTTGGACTTTTCAGGGAGGAAGTCCAAGTACATCAACAAATCAATTTCCTCCAAGCGTAAGTTACTTTTCACCAGGTGTTTATGAAGTGAAATTGGTTGTTTCTAATGTTAACGGTGCTGATTCAATTACTCAATACATAAATGTATATGATTTACCAATAGTAAGTTTAAATGAAATTTTCATTTCATGTTATGGAATGTCTGATGGAGCGATTGATGCAACTCCATTTGGAGGTCAGTCACCTTATACATACTCATGGAACACTGTTCCTATTCAAACAACATCTTTAGCAACTAACTTATACGCAGGAATATATTCAGTTACAGTTACAGATGCAAATGGCTGCCAGGTTATTGATAGTGGAACACTTATAGACCCATCTGAGATTGTTACATCAATTTCTAATGAAATGATATGTCCTGGAGATACAGGTAGTCTAACTGTATCTGTCGGAGGAGGAATATCTCCATATACTTATTCTTGGAACGATCCTTTATCTACTGCTTCAGCTGTAATGACTGATTTCCCTACAGTAACAACTAATTATGAAGTTACTGTAACGGATGATAATGGATGTACAACAAGTGATAATGCAGACATTATTGTCTATAATGCTCCCGTATTAAATATTTATGATACAACCATATGCGAAGGAGGAACTATATCTATCGCACCAGATATGTCAGGAGGAACACCACCATTTACTTATAATTGGATGCCCGGAGGTGAAACAACTTCTACACTTATAGATTCTCCAGTTGATACAACTGTTTATTTACTTTCAGTAATGGATGCTAATGGATGTTCTGCAAATGATAATGCTACTGTTATTGTTAATCCAATCCCTACTGCAAATTCAGAATTTCTGTCTTTATGTGAAGATACTTTAGGACAAGCAGAATTTGATTTGTTATCATTGAATAACTCAGTAAATGGAGGGACAGGAAATACGATTAGTTGGTATCAGGATTTAGGTTTAACTCAATATATCTCGGGAGCCTCGGCTTTTACAACAGGAACGATAACAGTTTACGCAGAAGTAGAAAGCCCTGAATTTTGCTACAATGTAGCTGCGGTACAATTGGTTGTTAAAGATTCATCTTCAAATGCAATTAACGGAACGGTTAATTTTCAAGGTTCTCCAATCACTAATGGAAATGTTAGGTTAATTAGAAAGAATGGGAATTTACCTTCTGATATGGAACTTATTCAGGTTAAACCAGTTAATGGAACTGGAGAATATCTTTTTACTGATGTCCCTAGAGGTAATTATATAGTTAAAGCTTATGGCGATACCTCACTTTATGATAATGTTCCAACCTATTCAGGAGATGTTCCTAACTGGGCTTCTGCCATGGAATATAGTGTTGTAGCTACGTGTGATGATACTGTGACGATAGAAATTGAGTTGATAGTAGCACCAATTAATTCTGGTTTAGGAGTAATTGAAGGTGTATTAATTGAGGATGATGGTCAAGGAAACATGCTTAAAGCTCCAGGAGAACCTTTGGGTGATATAGATATTACTGTTGAACAATCTCCTGGAGGAGCAATTATGTCGGCTACTACAACTGATATTGATGGACTTTTTACTTTTACAGAGTTAGCAGCTGGTGATTACATTATTTATGCTGATATGTTAGGTTATACAACTACACCGCAAGTAATTAGTTTTGATGGTTCAAATATGGTTCAAAATGTAACTTTATGTTCAAATGATACTTTAACTGTGGTTGACGTTTGTAATAGTATCGTTACTTCAGTTGTTAGCCTACCAAACAGTAATCAATTTAATATTTACCCTAATCCAGCTTCTGATGTTTTAACAGTTGATTTTAATGAGAAAGAAATAGTCTCAGTAGATGTGATAGATGTTCAAGGTAGAGTAGTTATTAAGAAAGATGATGTTAGAACTAATTCTAAAATTGATGTGTCAATGTTAAGTAATGGCATTTATCAATTAAAAATAGTAGGAAGTAATTCTTATTCCGTACAAAAAATATTAATACAGCGTTAGTATAGAGTAAATTAATTAACTCCTTTTTGAACTGCCCCCAAAAGTTATACACTATTGGGGGCAGTTCAATATGAGAAGATTTTATATTAATGAGAACAAGTTGATTTAAAAGTGTTTAATTTAAATTATAGATTACCCTTTGTGGTATTTTTATATTAAAAACTTTAAGAAATAAGAAAGGAGACATATCCTAAACCCCCTGTAATCCTAATCTTTTTCTTTTTTTATCCGTTTAAAAACGGATTGATTCCCTGTTTTCTAACAAGTACTTTTGAAAAATGAAAATTCGTATATCTATTGTTGATGATCACAACTTGTATAGAAAGGGAGTAATTCAAATATTTGAACAGCATGAAGAGTTTGAAATAGTTAATGAATTTAAAGATGGAGTGCATTATGTGAATTATTTAGAGAATGATAATACTGATAATATAGATATTGTCCTACTTGATTATCACATGCCAGTAATGGATGGAGTAGATGTTTGTAAATGGATAAAAATAAATAAACATAATGTTAAGGTTATAATAGTTTCTCAGTATGATAATAGTCTAGTTATTCAAAAATTTGCTGAAAATGGAGCTTCTGGATACCTTTTAAAATCGGCATCTGTAGAAGAGTTAGGTGATGCAATACGTGAGGTTTATCATAATGGGTTTTATTTTAATGAGTTTTTAGCTAATGAAACAGTTGTAGAGTTGGTTCAAAATAAAAAGATTAACCCCATTTTTAAAGAAACTATAAAGTTAACGCAACGAGAGAGAGAAGTTGCTGAATTAATATGTGCCCAATTATCATATAAAGAGATTGCTAATAAGTTAGGAATTAGTAAACGAACAGTAGAAAGTCATAAAAACCATATTTTAGAAAAGATTGGAGCTACTAAAGTTACAGGGATAGTGGTTTATGCAGCAAAAAAAGGATGGGTATAAAACAAATTGGCTATGGGAATTAAGGTGAAAGTTAGAAAAACTGGCGAAACATGTAATAACACATGTAACTGTAAAGATTGGTTAACACATTGGAGGTTATATGCCAGAAAACCAGCTGTTTTTTGTTCAGAATCTTATTGCAAAAATATGTTTGGATTAAAGGGAGCTCTTGTTGAGAAAAAAGGGTATTCCGATTTGTTTGTTATTCCTTTATGTGCTGAACATATTCAAGAGCAAGAAGAATTTGAAGTAAATGATTTTACAATATTAATTTATGCAAATACAGATTAATTTATCTGTTTAAAACCTTTTTTATTAACGTTTATTGGTTGGTTACTTTCCTGATTTTTAATATTTTTCCGCTATAAAATGTACTACATTTAATACATGAAAAGAGTTACTTTACTTTTTATGTTGTGTATATTTTTTGTGTTTGTAAGAGCTCAAGAAGCAAAGAAACCTAAAGTAACCAGTATCTCAGAAATTATTTTCCCTGCTTCAGCCAACATTCGTAACAACTTTAATCTGTTTTACGAAATTCATTTAAACCGAAGGGAAATTCCAACCCCCTCATTTTGGTATAAGGTAACTTTTAGTCAAGATTGTAGTTTTAAGTTTAATTTGTTTCCAGCAGTAGAGTAAGATTTGTACGATTTCTATTTATTTAAAATAGAAAGAAACCAAGGTTTTTGTGAGGCTCTTACCAATGAAAATATTGAATCCTGCTATGCCGAACGAGAAAAAAGAGTTTATACTGATACTGAACAATCGGAAGCTTTTAGAGCCAGCTTAATTAATGTAAAACCAATACAAGTAAAAGCGGGAGACGCTATTTATTTAGAAGTTTTTAGTGTAAAAGGTAACGATTGTGGACATGTTTTAGATTTTCAGACCGATGAAAGTTCGTTTGTGGTAAAAATATTAAACGATCATTGTAACGATACTGCAAATACAATAAATACTGATTTAGCAGCAGCTTTTACCCCCATAACAAAAGATGATGCTTATCTTATTTTTAAAGATTTGCTGTGTAATCCTAAAAATAAACTGACCCATGTTTCATCTATAAAATTAAATGACGGCAAAGTAGCGGTTAACAACAAGCTTAACTTAACCAACCATGTAAAAAGCCAACCGGTAAAAAAGGTAATAAAACCAGAAATGAAAAAAGATACTGTTGTTGCTGTTCAGCCAAAAGAAGCACCATTACAAATAGAAGCACTAAAAGCAAAACCAGTAAAATCGACAGCTGATTTAAATGCCTTAAATGATGTAAATAGAAACGCAACACGACTGGAGGTGGATAAAGTATTGTTTAGTTTATTAAATGAAGAGTTGAATCAAAAATTGGAAATTACTAAAAACAAACAACGAACCGTTTACCAAGAATTAAAGAAAACCAGTAAACGTAAAAAAGAGGAGCGGAGAGTTTTAATTGATTCGGTTAAAACCATAAAACAATTTAGATCGGATTTGTTAGCCAAACAAAAAGACGTAGGTAAAAAATTAAAAAAGATAGACCATTTATTGGCTGATGAATATGCCAACAAACGAACTACTGACAACGATTTTGTTTTTAACAAAAGTGCCGACAATGTAAATGTTAAAAATTCATTGGGTTTTGCTAAATCGGTATTTGTAGAAGGTTTGGTTTATCGCATACAAGTGGGAGCTTATAAAAATGCTATACCCGAAACTGTTTTTAAAGGAATAAGTCCAATTTATGGAGAACCTTATAATGTAGGTATTCGTTATTCGGTAGGTTCGTTTAGCCGATTTAAAGATGCAAAAGAAGCCAAAACTTATGTGGTAGAACGTGGCTTAACCGATGCGTTTATTATTGCTTATTACAATGGTAAAAAGCTACCCATTGCTGCTGCTATAAAATTGGAAAAAAAGATTAGAGCTTTGGAGAAATAAATTACAAAATTTGCACCTCTACACGTACGTTTTGTTCAATTTCTTCGAGGGTTTTGGCGTTTTCAATAATCATTTTGGCTCCACCATAACCAGTGGTTTCTATTCGGCTGGAATCTATGCCTTTTTCTATCAGTTTTGCTTTTATGGTTGCTGCTCTGTAGTCAGATAGTTTTTTCGAGCTTCCCTCAAAATTCCATTCTTCGCCTTTGTCTTTATAGGCTCTATTTTTATGTATTTTGTTATCGCCATTGGTATGTCCCGAAATTTCAATTTTCACTTCAGGATTATTCGTTAAGTAGTTCAATAAGTAATCAATTTCTTGTTTCGATTTACTTTTTAAAGCATAGGTGTTGGGGTAAAAATAAATGCTTTTCATTACAAAGGTTTCTCCCTTTTTTAAAGGGCGTAAAAACACATCGAAAGCCAAACTATCGTTTAAATAATCGCTTATAACTATACTGTGGTTAAACCGTTTATAGCCCATTGCCAAACATTCTACTTTATAAGCTTTCCCTTTTTCTATCATTAAATCAAAGGTGTTTTTTGTTTTAAAATCAATATTAATGGCATTGCCGGTTAATTCGTCTTTTATAATTAATTTTGCATCTATGTTTTTGGTTGTAACATACTCATCTTTAACGGTTACCGTAGATTTTAGCAAGTTATTACCAGTAAGGGCAGTACTTTCAATAACTGGTTTTATTGTAGTGGTTTCATCGGGCTTACAAGGAATGTGAATGGCATCAATACTAAAAGTATCGGTAGTGTTGGTTATTTGCATGTGGTGCCCGCAGTTCGATTCAGAAACATTTAGCACGCAAACATAATAAGCATCGCCTTGTTTTGCGTTAATAGTAACTTGGGTTAGGTTGGCTTTTGGGTTTATAATGCTGCTCTCAAAATCGGTTAGTTTGAGTGGCTTTATTTTGTTGTAAAACACCTTATTACAAAAGTCTAACTTGTTGTATTGGTAAACAAACAGGGTGTATTCATCATCGTAAGTTAAAGGCGCAATGTTGCATTTTATTAAACCATCGGTTACAGCTTCTACACGATACCAAAACGAGAATTGGTCACGATGTTCGTAAAAGGTAGTTTGCGTATCGGTAACTGGAAATTTTACCAGCTTGCTGTGCGAACATTCAAATTGACTATATTCGTTAACCGTGTTTTGAGCAAATAAAGAATAGTTAAGACCAATAAAACTGAAGAGTAGTATTAATCTAATCATGGTTTAATTAGTTCTTTTTTCAAATGAATTATCATTAGCTAAACTGTCGTTGTCAGTTGCTGTTGGTTTTAAAATGTCATCAAAAGCAGCATACATGGTCGTGTAGGTTAGGGGGATGGTAATAAATAACCCAACAAAAATACACATAGCACCTGCAATATTCATAATTGCCAACAAGATGATTAAACCAAAAAAGTGAAAGAATTTTTTCTGAATTATTTTACGACTAGCTTCCATGCTTTCCCATGCTTGTGCATTAAAAAAGTGAGCAATAGGATTGGCAAACATGTAAATGGTTTGGATAAAGAATAAAAATAAATAAGTGATAATTGCTAAAGGTATCATGGCTTCTATATCAAACAAATCGAATACGGCTCTTGGATTGTTGTCGTAATAATCAGGATTTTGAAGCAAATCAAGAAAACCAGAAAAGAAGTTTGTAAAACCAAAAATTAACAAAGGCATGATAATAACAATGGTAAATCCTAAAATAATTAATTGAATGATGGTTATTTTTCCAAAAGAATTAAAGGGTTTAAATAAATCATCAAACGATGGGGTGCGTCCGTATTGTATGTTTTGACTAAACACAAAAAAACCAACCAATAACACACCACCAAGAATTTGAGCTCCAATGCTACCCACAATTGGAATAAAAGCAACAATCATTATCATTAACATGGTTAAAGCAAAAAAACCAATGTAATGCCCTGGTTTTTTACCAAATAATTGCCATCCTCTGGAAAAATATTCACCAAACTTAAACTCGTAATCGTTGGTGGTTAACTCTTGTACTTTATCTTGAATATTCATAATGGTTAAATTAGGTTTTCGTACACTTCGACACCGCTCAGTGTGACATTAAAGTTAGTGAATTATTTTAAATACCAATTCTTTTAATAAATCGCCTGGTGTTGCTGATGTGTTGTTAACTCCTTTCGATTTTAAATCATAATCTCTTAAATACTCAATTACTTTAACTGCTTTTTTAATGCTATAATTACCTGCTGCTACTTGGTATTCTTGTACAAAAAATGGGCTAATTCTTAATAAAGAAGCAATGTTGTTTCGGCTTTTATCTTTAGCGTAATGGTAATTTAAAATATTGGTAAAAAAGCTATATAAAATGCCAATAGTCATTGGTAAAGGGTTGTCTTTTTGGTTTTTAGTAAAGTGGTAAACAATTTTGTTTGCCTTTAAAACATCTTTAGTTCCAATAGCTTTATTCAACTCAAACGAGTTATAATCTTTACTGATTCCAATATTTTTTTCTACTAATTCAGGTGTTATTTCAGTTCCAGCTGGTACGTTAAGAATTAGCTTATTCAATTCATTAGCAACTTTGCTTAAGTCTGTTCCAAGAAACTCTGCAATTAAAGCTGAAGCGTGAGGTGAAATGGTATATTTTTTACTTTTTAAATAACCATTAATCCAGTCTGGAACTTGGTTGTCGTAAAGTTTTTTTGATTCTAGTAAAACGGCTTGTTTTTTTATTTTTTTGGTAACTCCTTTTCTGCCATCAAGCGTTTTGTATTTGTAGCAAAACACTAAAATTGTTGATGGAGTAGGTTGTGCTAAATAAGCTTCGAGCTTATCCATTTCTTTTTCTAAATGTTGTGCTTCTTTAACAATTACCACGTTGTGATTTGCCATCATAGGGTAGCGTTTCGCCTCACTAATAATGGTAATCATGTCAGTTTCTTTACCGTAAACAATGGTTTGGTTAAATTCTTTCTCAGCATCATCTAACACATTGTTTTCAATATAATCGGAAACAATATCAATGTAATAGGGTTCTTCTCCCGATAAAAAATATACGGGATGATAAACCTTGTTTTTTAAATCAGTAAGTATTTGTTTGTGATCCATTAATCTTCAGAATAAGAATATCTTAAGTGTTTAACACTAGTTCCGTTGTTTTTAATTTCTTGTAATGATTGAATACCAATTTGGATGTGTTTCTGTACGTAATTTGTTGTTACAACTTTATCACTTTGGTCTGTTTTTACACCATCAGGCGTCATAGGCTGGTCGCTCACTAGTAGTAAAGCTCCAGTAGGGATACTATTTGCAAAGCCAACAATGAAGAGGGTAGCTGTTTCCATATCAATTGCCATAGCACGAGTAGCTCTTAAATACTCTTTAAAATCTTCGTCGTGTTCCCAAACTCTACGGTTAGTTGTGTAAACAGTTCCTGTCCAATAATCCATTTCAAATTCACGAACAGTAGTAGAAACAGCTCTTTGCAATGTAAAAGCAGGTAAAGCAGGTACTTCTTGTGGCAAATAATCATCTGATGTTCCTTCCCCTCTAATTGCTGCTATAGGTAATACAAAATCACCTAATTTATTTTTCTTTTTTAATCCACCACATTTCCCTAAAAACAAACAAGCTTTAGGCTCAATAGCACTTAATAAATCCATTATTGTTGCAGCATTTGCACTACCCATACTAAAGTTAATAATGGTAATTCCATTATGAGTTGCATTAGGCATTGCTTTGTCTTTCCCATTTACTTCTACACCATATTCTTTGGCAAAAAAATCAACATAATTATTAAAGTTGGTTAACAGTATATATTTTCCAAAATCTTCTAGTGCAGTCCCTGTATATCGTGGTAACCAGTTTTTAACAATTTCTTCTTTTGATGTCATAATTTTCTTATTTATTTCAATTTAGTTCGGTGTCAGCCTGAGCGGAGTCGAAGGGTGGTTTGTTTTTATAATGTGAATCATTTTGACAAACACTAAGTTCTTTTAGTTTTTCAAAATTATCATTAATTAAACACTCTTTCTTTTTTCTTGACCAACCTTTTATTTTTTTCTCCCATTCAATGGCATAGTTTATTTCATTAAATGATTCAAAATAGGCAAGTTTTATAGACCTACGTTTGAAAGTGTATGCTTTTTTATCTAAACCTTCTTGATGTTCAATAATTCTTCTTTCTAGATTATTAGTTATACCAGTGTAATATGAATTATCACTACATTTTAGGATATAAACAAAATAGATTTTCATTGGTTAATTTATGTGTTGCCTTCGACTCCGCTCAGGCTGACACATGTTTAATTTGTATCAAAGAATATATAGGATGAAATTAAATATTTTTTATAGAACAAAAAAGATTTGTATACTTTATCGAGTAGAGTTATTATCTTATTTTTATAAAAGATACTAAATGAATTAAACAAAATATTTAACATATATTTAAAAATTTAAATATTAGAATTAATTTCGCAAAAACAATAAATAAACAATGCACAATTTTAAAGGTACAGGTGTTGCAATTGTAACACCATTCAAAGCAGACAAAATTGTTGATTACAATGCTTTAGAAAAATTGGTAAACCATTTAATTGATAATGGAATTAACTATTTAGTGGTTCAAGGAACAACTGGAGAATCGGTAACATTAACCAAACAGGAAAAGGCAGAAACATTAGCTTTTATAATTAAGATAAATAATGGAAGATTGCCTATTGTTTTAGGTATAGGAGGTAACTGTACACAAACGGTTGTAGATACTTTAAAAAGTACAGATTTAACTGGAGTTGATGCGATATTGTCTGTTAGTCCGTATTACAATAAACCAACACAAGAAGGAATTTATCAGCATTATAAAGCAGTATCTGAAGTTTCTCCATTACCAATTATTTTATATAATGTACCAGGACGAACAAGTTCAAACATATTGCCAGCTACAACACTTCGTTTAGCTAACGATTTTAGCAATATTATTGCGATTAAGGAAGCTTCTGGTAATTTAGAACAATGCATGACTATTATTCAAAATAAGCCAAAAGACTTTTTAGTTATTTCGGGTGATGATGCTTTAGTTTTACCATTTATGGCTTGTGGAGGAGATGGTGTAATTTCTGTAATTGCAAATGCTTTTCCAAAGGGATTTAGTAATATGACTAAAGCAGCGTTAAATGGTGATTTTAATACTGCAAAAGAATTACATTACAAACACATTGAAATTATTCATTACTTATTTGTTGATGGAAACCCTGCAGGAGTTAAAGCAGTGCTAAAAATGTTAAACATAACAGGAGATGATGTTCGTTTGCCTTTGGTTAATATTTCCGAAAATACACTCAAAAATTTAGAAAAATTAACAAACCAACTGAAATAACTTATTTTGGTTGGAGTTAAACTTTTATGAAACAAAATTTAAGTCTATTTACAATAGTTATTTTTCTAATTTCGTGTTCTAATTATAAGGCAGAAATTAAAAAAGTAAATAATCAAAACGATATAAAAATGGATACAATTACTTTAGGTGCTGGTTGTTTTTGGTGTGTTGAGGCAATATACTCTGATTTAAAAGGGGTGGAATCAGTAATTTCTGGTTTTTCAGGTGGAAACATTAAAAATCCATCATACAAAGAAGTTTGTACTGAACGTACTGGACATGCAGAAGTTTGTCAGTTAACCTATGACCCAAAAGTAATATCGTTTAAAGAAATTTTAGAAGTATTTTGGCAAACGCATGATCCTACAACTTTAAACAGGCAAGGAGCAGATGTTGGTACTCGATATCGCTCTGCTATTTTTTATCATACGGAAGAGCAAAAACAAATTGCAGAAGAATATTTGAAAGTGCTAAATGATGAAAAAGCTTTTGAGAATCCAATAGTAACTGAAATAACTGCTTATACAAATTTTTATCCTGCAGAGGATTATCATCAAGATTACTTTGAATTAAATGGGGAGCAGCCGTATTGTACAGCTGTTGTTCGTCCAAAAGTTGAAAAATTTAGAAAGATTTTTAAAGAAAAGTTGAAGTAGTTCTTTTTTGATTCTAGCCCAATAATTATATATTTGTAGTGTTTCAGACATAAAAGTAAATATGGAGTCACTATTTCAAGAAGGTAAATTCAATATTCCCACAATTCGTTTTAACAAAAGTGGAATACTTTCTATTGAAGGGAGATCGATTCCTGAACATCCTTTAAAATTTTATCAACCTTTGACCGATTGGTTAGTTTCTTTTTTAAGCACTTCACCGGAAAAAGTTTTATTAAAAGTTCATCTTGATTATTTAAATACACATTCAACGGAGTGTATGTTGGTACTATTTAAAAAATTAGATGAGTATTTTATTGCTACTAAAAAAGATATCGCTATTATCTGGATTTTTGATGAAGGTGATGAAGATATGGAAAGTTTAGGAGAGGATTTAAAAACTTTTGTTAGCCTTCCTTTTAGTATTGAGGAAGAAAAATAGCCATTCATTTAGATTTGCAACGCATAAGAAATAACTTAAAATCTTAAATTATAATGAATTTAAAAAAAGGAAAAATATACTTAAATAAAATACGTAGAAATACGCTGTTTAATGAGGTTGTAATTGTTTAAATTTAGTGTAAGTAAAATGCATTAAATATAGAGAGCTATGATTAACGAATATAACTACCACTGCTTTCATTGTAAAAATCAACTCAATAAGAATCAAGAAGTTGAATTTTTGATTGAAAGAAACACGAAAGAAAGAGGAAAAATTTTTTTATCTCCAACTCCTAAATCATATAATTATAGAACTGAACCAGAAATTAAATTCATCAAGGATGAAATGGTTGATTTTATCTGTGTTCATTGCAATAAAAATTTAGTCTCAAAGCAGTATCCTAAATTTGTTAAAATTCATTTAAAAGTAACAGATAATGTATTAATAGATGTTTTCTTTTCTAGAGTGCATGGTGTTCAAAAAACATATGTGGGTCTTGAGGATTTTAAAGATATTTATGGAGATGAAATGAACTTATAAGTTCCATATCTCCCAAGCTTTTTCAGCTTGTAGTTGAAGCATCTGATAGCCATTTAGTGTAATTGCCCCACGTTGTTTTCCTTCTTTTAAAAATAAAGTTTCTGTAGGATTGTAAACCAAATCGTATAACAAGTGGTTTGCTGTAATTAAATCGTAATCTAAACTTGGTTTATCGTCAATATTAGGAAACGTACCAATAGGAGTTGTATTAACGATAATTTGGTGGTGTTTAATTACATATTCATTAATGTCATCATAACTGATTTCATTATCATTTTTAGGATTACGAGAAACAAAAAGGCAGTTGATATTTATGCTATTTAAAGCATAAGCTACAGCTTTAGATGCACCACCAGTCCCTAGTATTAAAGCTCTTTCGTGGTTAATTTCTATAAATGGTTTTAATGATTGTTTAAATCCAAAATAATCGGTGTTATGACCAATTAATTTATCGCCTTCAATCTTAATGGTATTAACAGCTCCAATTTCTTTAGCTTCAGTACTGAGTTCAGTTAAAAATGGAATTATACTTTCTTTATAAGGTATTGTAACATTTAATCCCTTTAAATTGGTGTTTAGCTCTAATATTGATTTTACTTTTTCTATCGAATCAATATCAAATAACTCATAACTAGAATTAGTAATGTTTTGCTTTTCAAATTTTTCGGTAAAGTATTTTTTAGAAAAAGAGTGAGTTAAGGGATGTCCAATTAATCCGTAAAGGTTCATGCTTTAAGTTTTCGCCAAATTATTAAATTATAGGCTGCCTCACAATAAAATAAATTAAAGAATCGTTTAATGATTGTAATCCAAATTTAAGACCCTAATTATGAGTTGTTTAAAGCTACTGTGCTTAAAAAGCACCCTAATATCCCTTTGCCTAATTTTTACTTCTTTTAATGTTGTTTTTTATGATAATCATAGTCATCCAATATCAATAGAACAAGCTATAAGAAATAATTTGGTTAATTGTAATATAAGCTCAAACGGAGGTCATGAAGGTACTTGTGTAAATATGAATTTAGAAAACAAAAGTTTACATGCCTTAAACATTCAAGTTGAATCTGGTCGAAATTTATTATCGAATGACACGAATAAGCAAGATATTTTAATTGTAAAAGAAGAGCTGTTCGTGTTAAATAAAGGTGATAATGAAAATAAAGACTTGTTTGGGTTTTGTTCACAATCACATAAGGGGTCTCCAAGTACTGGCGAAAATTATGCTTTAGGAGAAATGAAAGATAATAAGACAGTTCAATTGACAACTTATTTAGCTAAAAATAAATATCCACTTTCTGCCATGCAAAATGCTATTTGGGTAATGACCAACAATAGACGAGTAGAAGGAATTTATCATGAAAATAGAGATTCAATAAAAAGCTTAATGGATTATGTTTCTAATTTAACTTATCAGTTTACACCTTGGTATTCTATTCAATATCATGAAGATGAGTCAAATTTAGTGTCTGATAATGCCAAACAAATTTTTGGAGAATTTGAAGGGCGATTGAGAAAGGATACAAAAGTTAAAGTAGTGGTTTTTGATATGTTGAATATTGCCCAGTTAAGAAAAGAGGTTGTAATTTCAGAAGAGGCAAATTCACATCCAATAAGTGTTGATGTGAGTAGTTTGCCAAAAGGTCGTTATCACATTGGTTTTTATGTTATTGGAGGAGGTAGAGTTGATGAAAAAGTGTTTAGTATTTAGTTAGTTTTTCTTCTACCCATTTTTGAAAATCAAAAAGTGTAAACATACTTTTTTCGTAAGCATCAGTTTTAAGAAGTTTGAGGTTGTTGTTAATCTTTGTTAATGCTTTTTTATTGCCAGATGTATATTTTGTAATGAAATTAATAATTTCTTTTTCGGTTTTATACAATCGTTGCTTACGTTTAAGGTAGTTTGCAGCTGATGATGATAAATACTCAATAGTAAAATCGTTTTTCAATTCAAAATGAATAACAAGGTTTAACAACCTGATATAAGTTAAAATGTCAGTTCTTTTCTTAAATGAAGTATCATTAATAATAATGTTACTTAATTGTAATGCTTCTTTAAAATGTTTATGTTCAATTTTTAATCTTACAACTAAAATTAGATGCTCATAAACTACCGATTTGTTAATGTTATCTTCATGTAAGAGGTAATCTTTCTTTATTCTTTCATAAGTGTTTTCTGCTAAACCAAATTCATTATTTATAATATGAATTAGCAACCTCAAATTGTTCGACAAGTAAAAGATATAAGCACTTATTGATTTTGATGTTGATATTAATTTATTTGTTTTTAAAGTATCTAATTTATCTAGAGTTAATAGTGCTTTTTTGTATTCTTTTAAATTTCGGTAAGTGTTGGCTGTATTGTAAAGACTAGAAACGTATCCTTTTATTGAATTTTCAATTAAAAATGGATTCGCTTCGTAGAGGTCCACTACTTTTTCTAAATAGACAAGTTCTTTTTTGTAGTCTTTTGTAGCGTTTAGGTAAGCTATATTAAAACTATTTAAAAATAAAGTTGACTTTTTTGAAGGCAAGCCTTTTTTGTTTTGCTGGGTTACTATTTGATCAAGTTGTTCAATATCCTTTTTAGAACGAATTCCACCGGTGGTTTGTCTTAATTGATAAAGTTTTGTTGTTTGTTCTTGAATTATTGTAAAATCTAATTGTTTATTAATTATGGTTTCAAATTCTTTTATTTTTTCAAGAGCCAAATCATAATTATTTAGTTTTGATAAAATTTCAAACTCGGTTTGTTTTATTGTGAGTAGGTGTGTAAATAATTCAGCTTCAGCTGCAGTTTTTTCTGCTTTCTCTAGCGTTTTTAAGGCTTGAGTTTCTAGTCCTTTATAAGCTAATATTTCAGCACTAATAATTAAATTTTGAACTTTCATTTTAGTACTAAAATCAGCATAATAAGCATTTAAACTTTTTAAAATTAAACGGTATAGGTAGTTTTTTTCTGCTGATAAATTTTTAACAAAAGATTGTTTTTTAAGAATTTCATTGGTGGTAGATTCATTTTTATCAATAAAATCAAACATCAATAAATATTGGTTGGTTTCTCCAATAACATGTCGTTGAGAGAAGATTTTAAAAAATCTTTTCTCCGACATTGTTAAGGAATTAATTAAATCAAATAAAGGTTCAGTTTTCATAGTATTTAAAATTAATAAATTAATTCAGACTTTTTAATAACCTTAATTTATTACTATTAAATAATAAGAGGTAGCCTTTAATTTTATTAAAAAATTTATGTTATGAAAGCTTTAATATTTTTAGTTGGATTTTATCCATTTCTACTTTTGTCTCAAGTTTTTGATGTTTTAGAAACGGAGAGTTTTGATGATGTATCAAATTTAAGTACTGATGGGAATTTTGCTACAAACAATAATTCTTGTACTACGGCAGATATGTTCACGGTAAGTGCAAATCATTCTGCTTCAACAGAAATAACTAATGTATTGAATGATGAAGTTGGGTCTGTCTTTTCAGGTTTTGATTTAAATTCTGCAACAGCTGGTTCTCCTACTGAACTAATAGTTTTTGATAGTGGCTATTTAGTTACGAATAATGATGAAATTGGTTTTGCCGGTAATTTTGCACTTCATACCAGTTGTGGAGCTGCAGGTTATAGTTCGGGTGATAAATTAGAAGTTTATTATAGTTTAGATTCTGGTGCTACATGGTCAGTATCGCCCTCTTTAACGCTAACTGCAAGTGGAGCACAATTGATTTCAAGTGATGGAACTGTTTCTGTTAAAAATACATTTAGAACTAAAGAGTTTTCTTTAGGAAGTGGGCATAGTGGTAAGACAATTAAAATTAAGGTTCAAATCTATGGGTTTACATCAGGTGGGGAAGGCTTTGCTCTCGATGAATTTAGATTAGTAACTCCTAGAAGTAGTTTAATTTGTGAAAATTTTGATAATACTTCCTCTTTAATTACAAGTAGTGGAGCCTCTACTTTTGATACTCCAGTAGAAAGTGGTACTTGTGACAATAATACTATTTATGATGTTAGTAATAATGCTGCAACACCAACAAATATAACTAACTGCTTAAATTTTGAAGTAGGATCTGTCTTTGTCTTAAATCATAGGATAGGTACTTCTGCTGTTGACGGTGAAGAGCTAGAAGTGTTAAGTTATACTGTAACTAATAATAATGCAATTTCTTTTAGAGGAAATTTTGCAACCTTTGGGAGTAATACCAACCCTGATAATTCAGTTGATATTCAGTACAGTACAGATAATGGTTCTACTTATACTAATGCTTTCACATTAACAGGAGCTAATACAGCCGGAGGTTCAAGGTATTTAGCATCTGATGGTTCTTCAACGGTTCCTTATAAAGATTTTATTACAAAAGGATTTCCCATAGGAAGTGGATTAAATGGTCGGACAATAAAAATTAAACTGATTTTTCATAAAGTTGATAACAATAATGATGGTATTGCTTTTGATGAGTTTTGTTTAGAAGAGTCCCTAGTAATAGGTTTACCTATTAAACTTTTAAACTTTAATACAAATAATAAAGGGAAGGAAGTTTATATAGATTGGTCAACTTTAACTGAGATTAATAATGATTATTTTACAATTGAAAAAAGTGAAGATGCTATAAATTTTAAGTCAATTGGGATTATAAAGGGGGCAGGGAATAGTAATGATATACTTTCTTATAATTTTATTGATTATAATAATCAATCACAAGTATTATATTACAGACTAAAGCAAACTGACTATAATGGAGACTTTTCTTACTCTAAAATTAACGTGGTTGATTTAAGAGATGATAAATTAGATGAATGGTCTTTTTACCCTAATCCTGCAAATGAAATTATCAATTTAAAAGGCAACATAGAAGAAATTGAACTATTAGATGTCTCAGGAAATTTAATTAAACAGTATTTTAATTTGGGTTCTAATCAAATGAATATTTCTATCAATGATGTTAAATCAGGAATTTACTTGTTAAAAGTAAAACTGATGAGTGGAAAAACAGGCTTTAAAAAATTATCAATCACACATTGGAGTTACTAATCTAGCTGGGACATAAAAACTAAGACTGTCTTTGAATATATTGAAATATGGTATAATAGAAAACGTTTACACTCTTCTTTAGATTATAAAACTCCTAAAGAAGTAGAACAAGAATTTAATAATTTAAAAGATGTAGCATAGGTCTTAACTTTTTTGTCCCACTTTTTGTAGGAATTCCAACATATCTATTGTTAATTTTGAAGTCAAATCATTTAAATGAAAAACAATACAAACAAACCAATAATTATTTGGCTGCTTTCGGGCTGCTTATTAATTTTTTTAATGGTAATAATTGGAGGGATTACTAGACTTACTAATTCTGGTCTTTCAATGGTAGATTGGAAATTAATTATGGGAGCTATTCCACCAATTGGAGAAGAAGCTTGGCAAAAAACATTTGAGCAATATCAACAGTTTCCTGAATACCAAATGGTT
>TARA_R110001592_G_scaffold48168_5_pt1 | contig 18031 bp, 13 predicted proteins | sample TARA_R110001592 | Tara Oceans TARA_R110001592 (sample SAMEA4398387) | marine metagenome | biome: Polar Biome; feature: [SRF] surface water layer (ENVO:00010504); material: water (ENVO:00002006), including particulate matter (ENVO:01000060) such as... | depth 5 m | reverse complement strand
GTGAGGCTCATAAAGGCAAAACTTTATCAGAAGAAACTAAAAAGAAAATGAGAGATGATCTTATTCCTATGGTAACTGTAGGAAGTAGAACGTATAGGTTGGATGACGGGCTATCAACAAAAGTATTCGTTGGCGTGTTTTTTGTCACTATTGATAGACCGCTAAGAGAAAAGAGTTATTTTAATTCAGCTTGGTTCTTCAAAAAAGATTTGAAAGTTATCCTTGCCGACTAACCTTATAATAATTTTAGTTGGTCTTGTTTAAGTAGTAAGACAAACATTTTTAGTTTACAAATTTACTTAAATAGCAGTTCAACCACTGCACGTGCTTTAGGGCGTAAATTCGGATGTGAATCTAATTGAATAAATGCCTGACATACTAAGGTCAGGGTTATAAGGTCTTCGTTTAATATAAGTGGCGAGTTTGCGTGTTTTTCCACCAATCTCCGCCAACGGGCGCGACTGGCTCTTCGTTCGGAATCGTTAGCCCCATTAAATTTGCCCGTTTTCAGTATGCTTTGTGCTTTCTTTAGTGACATTAAGTCCTCCTAATGAATTATGTTGTTATATTAATTTATCCGTCCTAACCGTTACGGCTAGTCCTATCTATTAGCCCCCCATTCATAGAGGCCATATAAATCAAGGGTTACGTTTGATGTCTTCGATTAGCGGTGGTTTCAAAAATATATTAGTAACGATAGCTTCCTTCTATTAGCCCCCCATTCATAGAGGCCATATAAATCAAGGGTTACGTTTGATGTCTTCGATTAGCGGTGGTTTCAAAAATATATTAGTAACGATAGCTTCCTTCTATTAGCCCCCCATTCATAGAGGCCATATAAATCAAGGGTTACGTTTGATGTCTTCGATTAGCGGTGGTTTCAAAAATATATTAGTAACGATAGCTTCCTTCTATTAGCCCCCCATTCATAGAGGCCATATAAATCAAGGGTTACGTTTAATGTCTTCGATTGGTGACGTATTGGTTTTCTACAACGTTTTAAAATTTACTAGCATTGGATTAAAGAGAAAGGGAGGGGAGTAAATTTATACCAGTAAGGTTGTAATAAAGCTTTTAAAAGGGAGCGAAGTTAAACTAGCTGACATTACCAATGGCGATAGGCTAACGGCTTTAATTAGGGCTGTTAAATGTGGCGTTAAGACTGATAAACGTAGGGTTAAGTTACTACCCTTTATTATGATCGCTTTGGTGCGCATTGCGGAAGTAAGTAGTCATAAATTTAAACTTCCGCAGTTGGTTTAATCGCTGACATTACGGTTGGTTTTGTAAGGCTACTTTTTCCATTCTGACGATCTAAAAAACCTCAGGCTATCAGTTTTTTTACACCAACCTATCTCGTTTTTACAGAAATTTGACATTATGATTTTATAGTTAATCACTTGTTTTAAAATGAGTTACAACGTAATCTATGGAAATTAAAATACACATTATACACTAGACATTAAACAGGTGTTTAGTGTCTAGAAAAACTGTTATGCGATTGATTAAATCTACAGATAAGGAAATAGAGATATGCTCAAATTTTTAACTGGTACAGTAAAAGCAGGATTTGGTCTAGCTGCGATTGCGGCAGCGGTTTTTTGGTCTGTTCATGAAGGATTTATACAAGCTAATATTTTCACAGAAATGTCACAAGAGCAAACATTTAAAGCTTTTATATGGTCTACAGGTATTGCTGGATTCTTGTTGTTTGTTGCAATTTTGCTTTCCTCTGCCACAAAATCAAATGGTAAAACAATAACGGCTGACAATGGTGGTATTGCCATTGATAACGCAGGATTCCTTAACTTCATTAAATTTTTCAAAAAGAATTCGGATGAAAAATAATGAGTGATAAGGATATAAGTGCTACAAAAGGTGGCTTTGCGTATGATGGGTCAGGAATTGCAAACAGCCCAACATTCAATCTAAATCAAGTTGCAAAATATGGCTCTCTTCTTAATCCTTTACTTGAAAAAATCATTGATAAGTATGATCCTGATTCGGAAGTAAATAATGATGACGAACTACCTGACCCAGAAGAAAAATTAGACTTTAATCACGTGAGAGTTTTTTCTGAGGAAATTGTTGATTGTGTGGGATTCTTATCTTTAGTTGAGGAGCAAGTTGATACTATTGATGACGAGTCGCCAGGAGCAAAGAAAAAGTTTCTTAGAGCAATACATCAAAATTACAAAAACCATAGATGTGAATTATTGATTGAGAATGGAATTAATAGTAAGGACAAGGCCGCTGTTATTAAAATTGTCCGTGCTAACGCTGACTTGTTAATACAGCGGGTAACAAATACGATCTTAGAATATGCGAAAGTTGATTTATATTACTGTCCCGTTGAAGATGTAAGAGATTCCACCAATTTAATAGTTTGTTATGGGTTTATTAACTGTAAAGTGTTGGAGAGACCAGATGATTATAGGTGACCTCTTAGAACCTCGTAAAAGCCTATATGTTATTGGAGCCAACATTTTATCAGCCTTCAATATTGCAGGTAAAAATTTAATTGACCCACTAGAACTATATGAAATATTCGAAACCTACAACGGTGACATATCCATTTCATATTTCTACTTTGGATTGGACTGGTTGTTTGTTCTGAATGCAGTAGAGCTAGATGAATTTGGTAATTTAAAATTATGCAATTAGTAAACCTAAAAGTATTTAAAGACGACTCAATCATTCGTGAAATAATATTTAAAGATGGAATTAATATTATTACCAATGAAGAGGATGATGGAAATCAAATAGGTAAAAGCACTGCTTTGCGAGTGATAAACTTTTGCCTTGGTTCTGACGGTAAAAGTATATGGATTGATCCAGATACTCGTACTTCAAGTGAACCTATCAGAGATATAGTTACTAGCGGTAGAGTCGTTTTTTTACTTGAACTGTTTATTAAAGGAATAACTTACAAGATAAAAAGGAAAATCGTAACGGTACACCAGAAAAATGGTTCAATTCAAAAGCTTTATTCATGGATCAATGAAGCTGATTTCGATACTAATAAAAAGTTTAAAGCAGGATTAGCTCCAATTTTAGGCTTTAGCATTGCCAGTCCTACTTATTCAGCTATTAAAAATCGATTGGTACGACTCGATAAGAAAACATCATCGAATACATATCGTTATCTAAATTCAAGCACTAACGATAAACAATATGTGCTTTATTACTCTTATCTTTTTGGTTTTGCTGGTCTTGATGGGGTAGCTAAAGAGATCGAGTCAGTAGTAGAGCAAAATAATAGAAATTCTCGGATTTTATTCTTACTAAATAATAAAACAGAACAACAATATAAAGACAAGCTTCAGTCAATTGATGATGAAATTGATATTCTAAAGCAAAAAGAAGAGCTATTTGATTTTAAGGATTCACAAAATAAAGGAATACTAAAATTAAAAGGGCAGCGTAAGAAAATAGCGCAACTAACAAGTGAGATAACACGTTTAGAGATAAGAAAAAATTATTCGCAACGAACTATCGATAGTTATGAAACAAAGCGTACATCAATAGATGTTGATATTATTGAAAATATCTATGAAGAGGCGAAAACTCTACTACCAAGTTTGAGCAAAACATTGGAAGAAACTATTTACTTCCATGAAAAAGTAATCTCGAAGAAAACAGATTATCTCCGGAATCAGCTTTCAAAATATCAACTAACGCAAGATGATATGCAAAAAGAATTAGATACTAAACTAGTTGAAGAGCAAGGTTTAGTTAGAGTGATTTCAGATGAAACGCACCTTGCTGGATTTATAGTAATTGAAACAGAGATACAAGATAAACGTGAAGAGCGTGGCAGAATAAGTGTCATCATTGATGAAGTGGCTTATGAATCTAAGGAGGTAATAAAGCTTGAAAAGAAAATAAGCTTACTTCGTGAAAATAATAAGAGCATGATGGATCAGTTGCATATCAATATCGATATATTTAATGGCTATTTTAAGAAATTTACTTTGGCTTTATTTAAAGATTTTTCACTTAGTTTTAATGTTGGAATTAAAAGCAGTAACAGTGAACTTGAATTCTCAATTGTGAATCAGGATAAAGTTTCTGGAGATGGCGCACCACGTGCAGCATCATTGGCATTCGATATGGCCTTTGTGGAGTTTACAAAGAAAACCAATGGCAATCTCCCTGAGTTTACAGTACAAGATTATCTTGAAGCATCAGATCCTGATAAGTTGGCAACTTTAGCTAAGCTTGCTAATAAGAACAAGATTCAAGTTATAATGTCAGTATTGAGCGACAAGTTAATTTCACTTGAGCAAACGTTTATTAATGGAAATACTGTTTTGTGGCTTAAGCAGTCAGATAAGTTCTTCAAGATCGATTAGTATATTGATAACGTAAAATAACAAATTGCTTTACTATGGAAATTACTTTCTTTACTCACAGTTTCCTGTGAGTAATACGTTAACGTCAGAAGAGCGGTGCTTTGCAGACCTTATTTTCATCGTTAAATCATAATGTTTTTAGTCGCCTTCGTGGCAGAGTGCGACCTTTGAAGCAGACGATTTACTCGAGATTTATTTTTTGAGGTGTAAGGGTCACTAGTTGTTCGATAGTGCAATCGATATCCTTGCCTCGAATGTACCTCTCCTCTTGCTTCTTGGTGCAGATAGTAGCCACTTCCTGTAATACAACTTTAAACTTCTCCCTGTACTTTTGCTCTTGCTTCTCGCCATCCCAAGACAATAGTACAGTTACAGGAATAGTTAGTAGAATTAGGGGGACTGCTACACCTCTTCTAATTTTGATTGTACCCATAAATTACCTCCTTGTTATTAGTCCAATCATTAGACTAGATTAACTAACCTGAAAAAGACAGATACCTACCTATTAAGGCAGAGCCTATGTGTAGTGATTTAATGGCAAAATCGGTCTATTTCAAGGTCGTTTTTAGCTTCATAAATTAGTCCACAAAGAGGTAGGACGCGACCTTTTTAACAGACGATTACTCGATATTTATTTGTTGAGGTGTAAGGTTCATCTCTGTGCGCATTGAAGACATTAGCATTAAGTTTTTTGCCATATATTTTCTAATGATTTATTTCTGTAATAATGCTTAGACGTTCAGTCATGTTTTATTTCTAATCCACTGAAATCGAGGAATATTAATGTTAACCTTATTGAAATAGGGGCGGACATTACGGAGACGTTCCCATAATATACGGCTAGCCGTTTTATTAACTAAGGAGTTAAAGTTGAGCTCACCAATATTAGAAGCACTTCCAGCAATACATGTTACTGTGATTGGCGTTATAGCTGCTTTCTTTTCGGCATTTGCAATTTATGCTTATACAAAAGTTCATGATGCCAAGGAGAGGTTTGATGCTGCAATAAAACAAAGTGCTGATCTAACGTCTACAAACGATACTATGTATAGTGGCAAAAATAAATTTGTTACTAAAGATGGTCACTTAGATTGGGACAATCATGGGAAAGAGCTACTGCGAAACGCAACATCACTTTACTCATATTTAGATTACGAAGAAAAATATGGAATTCCTCGAAGTGAATATCAACGAGAGCCTAGTGTCGAAAATGTGATAACGACTTGCGACGATTTGTTTTTACTTTTAAGTACTATATTTACAACATATCCATTCTGGAACAATGGTATGGTTCATATTCAGGGGCAAACCGATCAAATAAAAAAAGCTTGTATGCAAGATTTTGATTTAAAACGCATTCAAGAAATGAGTAGGATTATTGGTTATCTGTCTTGGACTTGGAATACGAATAATCGAGCTATTGTAACTTTAGCCCGAAAAGGAATGGAGTTTAAAAAAAATCAACAGTTGAAAGAGCAAAGAGAATTATTTGAGAAGCAAACAATAGGCATTTCAAAACTTGAGCAACAAAGTATGTGGAAACAGATCCATCAACCACAAATAGATAGAGTCACAGATTTTGAATCAATATTTGTAAATTACTTTAATACAGCACACCTTGTAGAGCGAGAGGTAATTCCAACTCTATCAAAGTCATTAACTAATTATACTACATATAATCAGACATTTAAGGTTAAATCTACAACATTAAATGTCATCAAGCTGATTACTTTTAATCTAGTCACTGGTGTGATACTTCCATTAATAATTTTAAACATGTCTGTTGGTAAGAATATAGACTGGTCAAATGTTTGGTTTAGCTCTTTTGAATACACCCTATTATTGGTAACAATGTTCCCTTATCTTTGGCTAAGCAGATATTTTTTCAAAAAGGTCAAAGAGCTGGACTTTGCATAAGTAATAAAGCAGAACTCATAACAGTTGTCTTGGCTCTATAACTAACTATTACTTGCCTCTTATTTGGCGTTATCGAGACAAAAACTAATCCAACTTGACCAATTAGCTGTGATAGCTAATGTCTTCAATGTGGCATGAGCTGATCTTATTAACTGTGTGATAAAGTTAGAACCAATATCGAAAAGTGTCATATCAGATATGAGCTACTACACCTAAAATATAATAATCTAAGCGCTCTCTCTTCCTTAAATAAAAAAGCCAGCCCTATCGGCTGGCTTTTAGTTATCTAGGCTTATATTAATGCTTAGATCCCTTAATAAAAGCGTTCACTTGTTCATCTTGGTTTAAGTCGGTATCAACTGACTTAGGTATAATTTCAGTTTCTTCCTGATCCCATACCGCTACTTTATAGCCACCTGTATCAGCGCCAGTTTTGACATACTTGATATATTCCATTTGATCATCGTCAGTGTACATAGTCTTATGTTCTACGCTTATTTTATACCCTACCATTTTCAGCATAGCGTTTAGCGTAATAGGGTCACTAGACATATCTAAACCAGCTTGTTTAAGTTGTTCAACACTAACTATCTGGGCATCACTAGCGCCTAATTCAGCGCGTTCAGCTATTAATTTATCGAGTTCATTTTCAAGTTCGATATTTTTTTTAACGCCAGATTTACTACCAGCCATCACAAGTTCAACAAGATTTTCAATTGATTGCTTAATAGTATCTATACGACCATCTAATGCCACTATCAATTTTTGGTTGTCGTCATTGCCCTGATTATCTAGGATTTTCTTAATATGACTATATTGGGTTCTAGCTCTGAATTCGTTTAGTATAGCTAGGGGCATCACCGTAGTATTTTCGCATTTTTTCTTATTTGAATTTGAACAATACATCACAGTGGCTGAATGCTTTTGGTTTCTGATAGCGTAGTTTTTACCGCACTTTTTACATACTACTAAACCAGCCATAATGTGATCAGACTTAGCGCCTTGCTTTTGACCTGCTTCAGATTTGAACTTGTTTTGTACTGAATAGAAAAGGGATTCTTCTATGGCTGGTTCGTAGACGTTTGGTGTATCACCCCAGTAACCAATAGCTGTCCTATTAATTAGCATTTTCTTTAAGCCAGTAGCAGCCAGTTTTTTAAATCTGATAGGGTCGTGTTCTTGTAGAAAATCGACTATTTTATTTTGGCTAATACCAGTAAGAAACATAGTGAATACTTTAGTCACTAGGGCTTTATCTTGCGGGGTAATTGTATTGTATTTACCGTGTTCATCTTTGGTTATGTACCAGAAGCTTTTACGGTTAACACCTAATCCGTTTTCAGCGTTTTCACGCTTAGTACCCCAAGCACTACTGACACGCCTTGATAGATTTTTAGAATAGTTATGTGCCATATCAATCTTACCTATTAAGTAATAGATAATTCCTGCGTTGGCGGCTATTGATTGTTTACTATATTCGTTTCCATCTTCTAGCGTTATTAGCTTAACGCCTTTCATACAAATACCAGTGATGATGTTTAGGGCTGTAATAGTTTCTAATCGACCAATACGGTCAATAGCTTCAACAAGAATGTAATCCCCAGCCGTTATGCTACCGTCTTCAACAGCATCTAATAAGTCACCGAATTGATGTTTTAGGTGGGTTCCGTGATAACCAGACCGACCAAAATCACTGTAACCCTTATTACTTAAATTGACGTGTGGATTTTCTGATAACCACTTGTTTATTAGTTCAGTTTGGCGTTTAAGGGAATCGCCTTTGGCTTGTATTTTACTACTGAAACGTATGTAGGATATGGCTTTTGGCATTATCGGAGACCTTATTTCGTTCGAATAAGGTCTCCATTATACCTTATACGCCATGCTAATAATATAGTGATGTTGTTTGCTGCTAACATGTACTTTTATCCTATATTTATTTCTATTTTGAACATTAACTTATTTAGATTTACGTTTGCTAGGTGTTCTAGTTGGTGCTCGGTCATTAAATTGGTCATTACTAAAACGCGTCAACCCTTTTTTAGCTTTTTGTCCAGGGCTGCTTTTAAAGCCTTGGGCATTATTTTTACCTTGTCGCTTGTCATTGTTTTGGCTGCGTTGTTCACCACGTGTTTCTCTTGGTACTAAACAGTTTGGCGTTGAGCCAATCAATTTACTCAAGCCCATTTTAGTTAACGCGGCACGTATTTCAGGCCAGTTGTTTGGATCGTGATAACGTAAAATAGCTTTATGTAATCGCCTTTGAATTGCGCCTTTAGGAACCGCTATGGTGCCATCTGCTTTAGCTAAATTTTTACTGGTGATGTTACGCAGTGAGTTTAGCTCGGTATGGTAAAGCGTTGTAGCATTTGCCAAGGGTGACGGGTAAAAATTTTGTACTTGATCTAATTTAAAATTGTTATCTTTAAGCCATAATGCCAAATTCACCATGTCTTTATCGGTTGTCCCCGGATGTGCTGAAATAAAATAAGGAATTAAATATTGCTTTTTACCGGCAAGTTTAGAGTAATGATCAAACATTTCTTTAAATTTGTCATAACTGCCCATACCGGGTTTCATCATATTATGTAATGGGCCTTCTTCGGTATGCTCTGGCGCTATTTTTAAATAACCACCCACATGGTGAGTGGCTAACTCTTTAACATATTCAGGGTCTTGAATGGCTAAGTCGTAGCGTACGCCCGATGCAATGAGTACTTTTTTAATACCTTTTACTTTTCTAGCTTTTCGGTAAAGCTCAATGGTTGGTGTGTGATCGGTATCTAAATGTCCACAAATTGTTGGCCAAACACAAGATGGTTTACGACAAGTAGCCTCTGCTTTCTCGCTTTTACAATTAAGCTGATACATGTTGGCAGTAGGGCCACCTAAATCAGAAATTACGCCAGTAAAACCAGGAACTTTTACTTTTATATCTTCAATTTCAGCAATGATAGACTCGTGTGAACGTGATTGAATAATGCGACCTTCATGTTCGGTAATCGAGCAAAAAGTACAACCACCAAAACAGCCTCGCATTATATTAATGGATGTTTTAATCATGTCATAAGCAGGTATTTTCGCTTTACCATAACTTGGGTGTGGTACGCGCTGATAAGGCAAACCAAATACACCATCCATTTCATCTTGAGAAAGCGGTTTTGCTGGCGGATTTAACCAGATAATTCGGTTACCATGTGCCTGAACTAAAGGTTTAGCAGAAGTTGGATTTACTTCTTGATGAAAAATACGCGATGCATGGGCGTACATTACCTTATTATCTTTTACTTGCTCAAAAGTAGGTAAGTTAATATAGGTGTTTTCCCAAGGTTTGGCTTTTTTTGCCCATGTTTTATTACGGGTGTAGCCATTTTTGTTATCGCTTAGTTCTGAAATATTAACAACTTGTGCTGTTTTAGTGACATCTTTTGAGTCATCATTAGCTTCAGCTGATGCTGCTTCATTTTCACTACAGCTTGTTGGCGTTATTTCAGCATAGGGGTTAGCTATTGGTTCTATTTTTCCAGGTCTGTCGATATCGCGTGAATCAATGCCTTGCCAACTGGGTAGGGCTTGGCTTGCAAGAAATGCGCTGCCACGAACATTGGTAATTTCTTTTACATCTTCACCATAAGCAATACGGTGAGCTATTTCAACTAATGGGCGTTCGGCATTACCATAAACTAATAGGTCGGCTTTTGAATCAAACAGCACTGATTGACGTACTTTATCAGACCAATAATCATAATGAGCAATACGGCGTAAACTGGCTTCGATGCCACCAATAATAACAGGTACACCTTTAAACGCTTCTTTACAACGTTGGGTATAGGCGGTAACTGCACGGTCAGGACGTTTACCCCCTTCATCATTTGGGGTGTAAGCATCATCATGGCGCATACGACGTTCGGCGGTATAACGGTTGATCATCGAATCCATATTGCCAGCTGTTACACCAAAAAATAGATTGGGTTTACCAAGCGTCATAAAAGCATCTTTTGAGCGCCAGTCAGGTTGCGCGATCATACCCACACGAAAACCTTGAGATTCTAACATTCTACCGATAATTGCCATGCCAAAACTTGGATGATCAACATAAGCATCACCGGTAACAATAATAATATCGCAGCTATCCCAACCTAAAATATCCATTTCTTTTTTAGACATAGGCAAGAATGGTGCCGTGCCATAGCTCTCAGCCCAATATTTGGGGTAATCGAATAGGGCTTGCGGCTGTGCTTTACTCATAGATATGCTCAATTTATTTTGTGTATTTTGACCGACTGATTAACCGACCGAAACTAAGCGCGCGATTATAGCAAAATTTGTGCGGTTTTTCTAAAGGAATCATTACTAGCATTGGTATTATCTTCGAGCGCAATTAATAGGGGGATTTATTTGCAGGTAATCGGGGTGATTTATTTACAGCTGTATTGTATACAATTTTAGTTTGTATATTTACAACTGAGGTCGCTTTTGCTCTAATCGATGCACAAAATGATTGAAGAGAAAAATAATGAAATTAACATTTATCACTTGCGCTATTGTTTCTGCACTTGCTTTAACGGGTTGTAATGACAATAAAAATTCAGCCCCAGTAGAAAATATTAATAAACAAAAAGTTACTAGTTCAACTAAAACTGAAAATCAATCACAGCAAGATATTAGCGCTTTATATAGTCAAGCAACGCAAGCTATATTTAAACAAAGGGCTTTAGAAGCCACTATGTATGGTTTATCAACCGACGAGGTTGGTAGCGAATTTAGTGATCAATTAGCAGATTTTAGTCCAAGTAATGAAGCTAAATTACGTCAACAACTTGCCACATTATCAAAGAAAATTAGTACTTATCAGTTAATACAAGCGACAAGTACGGATATAGACAACCAACAAGTGATGGCTGGAATTACGCAATATTTTGCGGGTCACAAAGATTTTTCTATTGGCTACATTGATGCATGGATGGGGTTGTCGCCTTTTATTGTTAATCAGATTAATGGCCCTTTAATTGATATTCCCCGTATTATGCAAAATGATCAGCCTATCACCACAGAGCAAGAGGCACTTGATTATATAACGCGATTAGGGAAGTTTGATCAAATGATTGCGAGTATTGAAGAAAAACTGGCCTTTGATACCGCGCAAAATTGGTTACCGCCTAAAAGTACTGTAACCGGTGCATTACGTTATTTAAAAGGTTTTACTAGTGCAGAGCCTAATGAACATGTTTTTGTGACTAATTTTACGGATAAATTAAATAAAATTGCTTCCCTTTCTGAGCAACAAAAACAACAATTAACAGAGCAAGTTATTGAAAAAGTGACTAAGGTGGTGTATCCCGCTTATCAGTCTATAACTAAAGCAACAGCGCAGATATTAACAAAATCGCGAAGTGAAGCGGGTGTTTGGGCACAGCCTAATGGTGAGGCTTATTATCAAGAAGCTATTCGTCAATTAGGCGATAGTTCGCTCACGGCAGATGAAATACACCAAGTTGGGCTAGATGAAGTAACACGTATTAGTAAAGAAATGAATACTATTCTTGCCAGTCAAGGTTATAAAGAAGGTACTGTTGGCGCTCGTATGATTGCGTTAACGAATGAAGAACGTTTTTTATATGAAGACTCTCAAGCAGGGCGAGCACAACTGCTTAGCGATCTTAATGGTTATATTGATGAAGTTACCGAAAAAATGGCACCGGTATTTAAAACAAAACCAAGTTATAAAGTACAAGTACGCTCTTTTCCTGTAGAAATTCAAGATGGGGCGCCGGGTGGCCAATATAGTCCTCCTGCCGTTGACGGCTCTAAACCGGGAATTTATTGGATCAATTTACGAGATATGAAAGCGAATCCTACCTTTAGTTTAAAAACGCTTACTTACCATGAAGCAAACCCCGGGCATCATTGGCAAGCATCGTTGAATATGGATCAATCATCATTACCATTTTTACGCCGTATTGCTCCGTATAATGCGTATGCAGAAGGGTGGGCGCTTTATTCTGAAAAAGTCGCCAGTGAACTAGGGCTTTATAATAATGATCCGTTTGGCGATTTAGGTCGTTTGCAAGCTGAATTATTTCGGGCGGTACGCTTAGTGGTTGATACGGGCATGCATAAAAAACGCTGGACTCGTGAACAAGCAATCGCTTATATGAGTGAAACAACTGGTAGTGCAGAGTCAGATGTTGTTTCTGAGATAGAACGTTATATTACTTGGCCAGGGCAAGCATTGGGTTACAAGTTAGGTATGCTTAAAATTTTGTCTTTGCGAGAACATGCTAAAGCTGAATTAGGTGATAAATTTGATTTAAGCGCTTTTCATGATGTTGTATTACTTGGCGGCGCTGTGCCCATGGCAGTATTAGAGCGTAATGTGAATCATTGGGTTCAAAGTCAGTTATAAGGTTATCTATAAAGTTATAAGAATAAAAGCTAGGTGTTGATTTATGATGATCGCTCGTAGCTTTTATATTTCTTTTTATCTTTTTGTTTATAACAAAGGTAAGTTTCACCATTATTTAATGTAATTGACATTGTTTCACCAAAAAGCAATGTGTTTTACCTCTTTTAGCTGAGCGTTCAAGCTGTGCTATTTCATCCGCTTCAAATAAGCTATTTGACAAAATAACAGCGGCACAATTCCCCTTACTTAATACCGATGTGATTTGTTTCAATGCTATTTTTGCGCGGGTGCTAGATGTGTTTTTGTAATTTACCATCAATATTTTTGACACATCAATTCCATGTGTTTGAGCGAGTTGCTCTATAGAATGTTCTTCTGGATTTATAAAGAGAACCCATTTTTTTTCTTGTTTATGTTGTTGGCAAATACTGACATATTGATTAGACAGTTCAAAGTTGTTAGTGACATGGGTATGCTGTAACCAATTTATACTTACGGTTGAACTGTTATTGTAAACTTCGCTTATCATGCTGATATTATTATTATTTGTGTTTAACATTATTAGTTTCCTCTACGCACATTGAGTAAAAATAGATATACTGTATAAATGCACAGTATATCTATTTTATGCGATATTCAACCTTTATTTTTCATTAATTTGTTATTTAAATAATAAAAAATTTTTATCGAGAAAGGCATGAGAGAAAGAATAAATCTCGCTAGCAGCTTTATATAGAGTTTGCTATTGTGTTAGTTACATTGAAAGTTTTCATTTAACGAGTCTTGATCGTTCCAATTAATAATTATAATCGGTTAAGCTATGAGTATAACTATGTTTGATAACATGAAAATAATATTGGCGGATGATCATCCTTTATTTCGCCAAGCATTAACTATTACGCTGAAAGCACATTTTAGTGATGCAGAAATTTTTGACGCACAAACAATTCCTGAACTTGAACAACATTTGCAAAACGTAAATGATGCTGACTTATTATTACTTGATCTTGATATTCCTGGAGCACAAGGTTTTAATAGTTTAATAACCATTAGGCGTACTTACCCAAATTTAGGTGTTGTTATTATTTCTGGGTTTGAAGATAAAGAAACAATTTATAAAGCGATGAATTTTGGTGCTGCTGGTTTTATTCCTAAATCTACGTCTGTTTCAGAAATGGTTGTTGCCATAAAAGAAGTACTTAACGGTAAGTTATGGACGCCCGATGGTGAATTTACTGGTAATCCTCAAACGAATATTGCTGATGATAAAATAGCATCATTAACGCCGAAACAGCATGAAATATTATTGATGTTCGCTGATGGTTTATTGAATAAGCAGATAGCGTATGATTTAGGGTTATCTGAATCTACGATTAAAAGCCATGCAAGCACTATTTTTTTAAAGCTAGGCGTTCGAAATCGTACTCAAGCGGTTATTGTTTTAAACGAATTACAGTTAAATCATCATTCTTTTGGTAAAGATGCTAACGAATAATCAAAAATTCATTTAACTTTACTTACGCCTTATAAATCAGATCTATAAAGTATTGTGAGAATAATTATTCGCGAGTTCTTTGGTGAGTAACGAGCTTATTAGGGCGCGTAAGGCAAGGGGCTTAATTATTTTTCGTAAGTAACTAATATTATGCTGTTTTGTTAGCGCCATCAGGTTTTCATCTGTAGTGGCTGTGATGAGTATGGCAGGCAATGAATATTGGCTTATTAGTCTTAATTGCTCAATGAGTTCAATACCATTTATTTTATCCATTGAACATTGTTTACTGCTTTTTTCAATCAATAAACTATCCATGTTCATTACTCTTTCTTCAGACTTGCAATTTACTAGTTGATAATCTACAAGTAAAATATCTATTTCATCTTCATGTGTTAGATAAATATCTTTGGCTTGTTGGGCATTAATTGCGGTAAATACTTGGCATTGCCACGCGCCTAATAAGGTAGACATGCCATCAAGTATTGCTTGTTCGTTATCTACACATAATACGCCTACACCCTGTAAATTCATGCTAGCCGTTGGTAGAGCTTGTGCTTTTTGTAGTATCGACTTAGTTACAGGTACATTGATACTAAACAAACATCCATATCCTGATTGAGATTTTAAATTGATTTTATGATTAAGAATTTGTGCCAAGCTTTGGGCTATATTTAAGCCTAAGCCAAGCCCTTTAGGACCAATAGCGTTAGTGGTGTTTAACTGAGTGAATTGTTCAAAAACTTGTTTTTGCTTTTCTAATGGAATGCCAGGACCATTATCAAATACTTGAATACACAGTTCATCACCTTGTCTGCGACAGCCTAATAACACTTTATTTATTTTGTTACTTTTGTCCGTGTGTGCATAACGAAAAGCATTACTGAGGAAATTTTGGATAATTCTCGTGAGCAAAGTAATGTCACTAGCAATAAATAGTTTGCTTGTTTTACAGTGAAATTCTATTTGATATTCATCAGTTTGGGCATTAAATTCGTTTGTTAACATTTCAAAGAGCTGTTTAACTTCAATGGCTTCGATGTTTGAAGCGATATTGCCACTTTCAATACGTGCTATTTCATTGAGATCAAGTAATAAACTATTGGCTATTTCTAAAGAGTTATCAATTCGCTTTATTTGATCACGCTCTTCATTAGTGACTTTTGGGCTTAAAGATACAGCAGATGAAAATAGCCGAGCTGCAGATAATGGTTGTAATAAATCATGGCTACATGCTTTTAAATACTGACTTTTTTTGACGTGCGCTTGCACCGCTTTAGCTTGTGCTTGTGCTAATTCAGCGTTAGCTTGTGCAAGCTCCTTATTCGCCTTTTCAAGCTCTGCGGTGCGAAAGCGAACTCTTGATTCAAGATCAGTATTTTCATCTTTTAGTACTTTTTCTGTTTGACGGTATTTAGTGATATCAGAAAATGTCATCACAAAACCGCCACCAGGTATTGGATTACCTTCAATATGAATATTTTTACCATTTTTAAGCTTATATTCAGAGTTATGACGACTTCCCTCTATAATAAATTGAATACGTTTTTCTACTTGTCGTGCAATATCTTTAATAAAGTAACCTTGCTGGCTAAGGTTAAAGTGAATTAACTGACTTATAGGACAGCCAATATAAATAAAGTCATCGGGATAACTAAAGATATCTAAATACTGTTTATTCCAAGCAACCAATTTTAGCTCGCTATCAATAACCGAGATACCCTCACTAACATTTTCTATTGCACTTTGTAACACAGTGCGGCTAAATTCTAATTGCTGAGTGGAATTGTCTTCTACCAGTTGAGCGACTTGATCAAAAGCCATGCCTTGACCACTAATTGCAAAAGAGGTTACCAGCTTTGCTGAAGCTGAACCTAATACTCGTGCAAGTGTCGTTTCAGCATGAAATAATATCGCCTCATTAAATTTCTTGTTGTTTTTATTACGATAAGGACTATGAAATTGTTTAAAACATTGTTGGGCTTTTTCTTGACCAATAAAGCGAGCGACCAAAAACTCCAATTCAACAATGTCAACTTTAGGTTGAATGGGTAAACTCCATTGTGTTTTTAGCCTATCTTTATAGAAAAATTTACTCTGCATATGTTCTCGAATACTTTGCCTTGTTAATAAGGAAACTAACAAAAGTGAAATGATATTGACCAGTAGCCCGATTAAAGTGACAACGGTAGTTCTGGGTAAATCACTGTTTGCAAGGGGGTGACTATAAATTCCTAACTGTGGCAGTAAATTAAATAGTGCCCAAATAGTAAAGCCACTGCTTATACCTACCAGTACACCTGCAAGCGTAGCCTTACGCCAATAAAAGGCAACAAATAAGGCTGGCCCTATCTGGGCTATAGCACCAAAAGCTACTTCACCTAATGATGATAAGGTGTCTGGTGGCGACAATAACAATAGGCCGTAACTTAGAAAAATAACGAACAACACAAGGGCTTTACGAATGAGTAAAAGTTGAGACTGAAAGTGATTAAAATCATGCTGCTGTTGGGATGAAAACTTAAACATTAAAGGAAAAACAATTTCATTGCTGAGCATGGTGCTTAATGCGATAGTAGAAACAATAACCATAGAGCTTGCCGCTGAAACAGCGCCTAAAAAGGCAAATAATGACAACCATACTTGGCCATTATAAGCGGGTAAGAAAAGTACATAGGCATCAGCTGCCAGAGAGTTGCCATAATTTAAATTACCAGCTAAACCAAGCGGGGCAGCAAAAAAGGCAAAAACAAGTACATAAACAGGAAGAAGCCACCTTGCCATAACACTTGTTTTTTGCTCTTTTATTTCCACGAACATAACTTGAAATTGTCTTGGTAAACATAAAAAAGCAGACATCACGATAATTAGCATACCGAACATGCCAACAAGACTAGTAAATTCAAATTGCTGCTCAATATCTATTTGATCTTTTGATAGCTGCCAAATATCCATTGGTGAGTCATAAATAACAAAACAAACAAATAACCCCACTAAAAGAAAAGCAATTAATTTCACCAGTGATTCAAAAGCAATAGCGATCATTACACCGGGATGACGTTCGGTTATGTCAATAGTACGAATACCAAAAATAATAGTGAAAACGGCTAGTATAATGCTGACAATTAACCCTAACTGCCAAATAGGTAAATCGGGTGTTTGTTGTAAAATTTGATAGGAATAAATAATCCCTTTTAGCTGTAAGGCTATATAGGGCATGGTGCCTATTAATACTACCAGCGTAATAATAACCGCTAAACTTTGAGACTTGCCAAAACGCGCTGACAGTAAGTCGGCAATCGAGGTTATTTTAAGTTGTAAGCTGGTTTTTATTATGCGTTGAATAAATGGCCAGGCAAAAACAAACAATAAAATTGGCGCTAAATAGACGGAAATATAAGTAAAGGAATGATTGGCTGCTTGAGCAGTAGTACCTAAAAACCCCCATGAGGTGCAATATACACCTAAAGATAAGGCATAAATAATGGTTTGTTGTTTAGTTTTAAGCTTGTTTTTGTACTTACCCCCTAAATAGGCGATAAGAAACAATAAACTTATATAGCCAATACTGACACTTACCAATAACCAATTTGAAAACATACTTATCTCATGAAACCCACTTCCTTGGCTAAATTTACCATAGTTCTTTAATAAAAAACGTTCCTACTTCTAAAACTTAAGTACTAGTACTTTACTGTTTTGATGGTTTACGACCAAAGGACTAAGCGCTAGGTGCTAGGTCTTATTGCCGATTGTTACATTTTTGTACTGTTCTATTATGTTTCTGGAAACAGAGAATAAACAAAAAAATATAGACAAAAAAATATAACAAGGGAAACAGCAATGTTTAACAATAAGTCT